>Ga0164304_10000007_pt1 | contig 288106 bp, 235 predicted proteins | sample Whisoiple_217_MG_FD_110216 | JGI IMG/M metagenome (GOLD analysis project Ga0164304, IMG submission 110216) | Soil microbial communities amended with pyrogenic organic matter from upstate New York, USA - Whitman soil sample_217_MG | ecosystem: Environmental > Terrestrial > Soil > Agricultural...
CGTTAAGCCCCGGTGCGCCTATGGTACTGCCTTCACCGGTGGGAGAGTCGGTCGCCGCCAACCCTTTACCCCGCCCGTCCCCCTCGGATGCTTTCGCCAGCAACCAGGGGGACGGGCCTTTTTATGGCCTCCGGCCTAAGGCAATAAATACTGTTGGGGCTGCATTATTGGTAAAGCTTTGCTATCGGATTTTTATTGCTTATTTGTCAGATAATTATTTCTCCTAACCTCATTTTTGGGGTGGAATGGACTGAATGGCACTTAACTCACCCGCTAGGTATAGCAGAAGCATTGATTGGTTTACGGTGTTGCTTTATGTAATGCTTGTGAGCTTGGGATGGGTGTCAATTTATGCTTCTAGTTACACGCAGGAAGCACAATTGAACGTCCTAGGTACAATGGACTTCAGCCAATTGATGGCTTTTAACTGGTTCAAGCAATTGCTGTGGCTTGGTACCGCTTTAGTCCTAATTGTTATACTGTTGGTGGTTGATTATAAGGCATATGATACGCTTGCGTATGTATTGTATGCTGGTATGGTGCTGCTGCTGTTTTTGACGATTTTTATTGCCCGGCCTATTGCAGGGTCGAGGTCGTGGCTTGAGTTAGGTCCGGTTCGCTTGCAGCCGGCTGAATTCGCAAAGTTTACGACCGCCCTAGCTGCTTCGCGGTTTATGGCGAGCATTAACCTGCGGTATCAGAACTGGCGCGACCAATTGGTGCTAGCGGGTATCACACTATTGCCTCCCTTATTAATTGTCGCTTCCAATGAATCGGGACAGGCCTTGGTTTATGGAGCGCTGTTGCTTGCCTTTTTTCGGGAAGGCATGTCGCCATTGATATTGCTGTTGCTGGCAGCAGCTGGTGCTATTCTGCTGATGGCTTTGCTTGTGCCCAAAGCTGTGCTTATAGGTTTCTTCACCTTTGTTCTGATAGCCGTATTTATTGTTAACCGGAGGGTATTGCGGCATTTTCTGCCATTATCGGTAGGCGTGTGGGCTGCTGTGGTAGGAATGGTATTGGGGGTGGATTTCTTCTACAATAATATTCTGCAAACCCACCAGCGGCAGCGCATTGAAGTGCTCATCAACCCTTTGGCCGACCCGTTGGGGAAAGGCTGGAATGTGACCCAGAGCAAAATTGCTATTGGCTCGGGTGGGTTGTTGGGAAAAGGGTTTCTGCAGGGAACGCAAACCAAGTTCGACTTCGTCCCGGAGCAGAGTACTGACTTTATTTTTTGTACAGTAGGGGAAGAGTTCGGGTGGTTGGGCAGCGTGGTTGTAATTGGACTGTATCTGGCCTTGCTATGGCGGATAATATTTGTGGCCGAACGCCAGAAGTCGGTGTTTGGCCGCACTTACGGCTATTGTGTGGCAAGCATTATATTCTTCCACGTAACGATTAACATGGGAATGACTATTGGCTTGGCGCCCGTGGTGGGGATTCCATTGCCTTTTTTTAGTTATGGGGGGTCTTCGCTGTGGTCCTTTACCATTTTGCTGTTTAGCCTACTGGCACTAGATGCCTACCGCAAACAGGACCTGGTGCGATGAGGTCTGCACCAAAAAACGTAGGCAAAGTGCCGAGCTGGGTGTGGGCGGTACTCGTGTTGGTGCACTTGGGATTTTTGATTTATAGCGTCACGCACCATAGCTGGTTTTTTCCTGATACCGACCGCTACATCGCTGCCGGGCAGAATTTGCGGGAATACGGAGAATTGTATGCCCGGCCCTGGCCGGCAACCGCACCTAGCGGGCAGGCCATTCAGGAGTTCACTATCCGTCCGCCAGGGTATCCGCTATTTTTATCGGTGCTTGGGGTAGAAGCAAATTCGGTACAGCCAGTATGGGTATTGCTTGTGCAAAGCCTGCTCAGCATGTTGAATCTGGGCTGGGTGCTGATATATTGGGCCAAACGAGCGGAGCCAAGCGCAAAACAATGGGCTGCGAGTCTGTTCCTGCTGCTGTTTCCTGGGCAGTTCATTTACGCCAATGCAGTGATGAGCGAGATTGTGCTGCAAACCGTCGTTTTGGGCTTAGCTGGGCTTGGCGCAGGATGCTTGATTAGGCCAACAGGAATGCGAGTGGCTGGGCTGGCATTAAGCACCTGCTTGGCTTTTTTATTAAAACCGGTTTTCTACCTGCTGGCTTTTGTATTACCAATATTGATATTGGGCTTGGCGTGGCAGCACCGCCGGGTGGTATGGAGCCTGATGGGAATAGTGCCGCTGGCGGTTCTGCTGCTGTATATGCAGTGGAATGAGCAACGGACGGGCTATTTTCACTTTTCGAGCATCGCCGAAATTAACCTGCTGCACTACAATGCCGCCGGAGTGGTACGGCAGGTAGAAGGAAAGCAAGCGGAAGACCGGTGGGTGGCAGACGTTTTAGCGGAGGCCAATGCCCAGCTAAGCTTCAGGCAGCGTCAATTGCTGATTCAGCACCGGGCTACGGATGTGCTAAAAGCTCATCCGGTAGTGTACCTACGGCAGCAGGTGCAGGGCATGCTTGCCTTCTTCCTGGACCCGGGCCGCTTTGATATAGCCCGTTTTCTGAGCCTGAACACGGGGGCTGGTGGGCTACTTGAACAGATGCGGGGCGCTGGCATGCGCGGCCTGCTGGAAGCACTGTGGAAGCTGCCGTTGGGCTTCTTGGCTTTGCTGGCGCTAATAGCCGTGGCCAACGCAACCCGGCTGGGGCTGGCAATTCGCGGCTTCTGGCGGGCGCATTTTGCGGCAAAAGAACTGAAGCGAGGACGGTGGTGCTTAGCGGGGCTTATTTTATACGTAGCCCTGCTCACCGGTCCACTGGGTGCTGCCCGGTTTCTGGTGCCGGTGTGGCCACTTTTATTGCTGCTCGCGCTGTGGGGAGTGAAAATGCCGGGCATCCGAGCGGAGCAGGGCGCTCCAGTGCGTCAGAATGAGGGATAAAACAGCGACAAAGGCAGGGGCTGACAGGTAGCCCATGCGACCCAGGTCGCCGGAAAGCAGCATGTGCACTGCCGCTACTGCGTACAAACCGAGCTCTGTGGCACCGCAGACTGGGCGAAAAAGCTGTAAAAACCGGGGCCGGCCAAGGGCGGCCAAGGCCGCAAATGGGACAAAGGTTAATAGCCCGAAAATGCTGAGCAGTTCGCCTATGCCTTTGGGCGAAGCGGCGCGGCGCAAGGAATAGCCAATGTTTTCGAGATGCTCAAAAGCATTGGACACAGCCTGCGTAGGAGGAGCGGCCAAGCTGCTGTCGATAAAGTAATGCACCCCAGCCAATGCAAGTCCGCCAGTGGCCAGAAAAAGCAGCTGTTTGGGCCAGGGAAGAGCCTTGCGGCCAAACCAGAGCAGCCAGGGCAGTAGGAAGACAAAAGACTCCTTGGCCAAGGGGCCCAGTAATAGGCATGCGGCCATGGCCCAGCTGGCTTCGCGACCGCGCTTGACGGCATAGTACGCCAGGCCAAACACCAGCAAGTAAAGACTATCCGTCAGCGGCAGCCCGGCGGCGTACACGGCCCAGCGGCTGCTTAGTACCGCCAGCAAGGCGAGGCCAGCGGCTTTGGGCGCAGCGCCTACCTGGCGGGCACCGTTGTACCAGCAGGCGGCGGCAGCAGCCAGTAAAATGCAGTTAACCAGATAAAAGGAAAAGCGCAATGGCCACAATCCGGCGGGACGCTGGGGCCAAATGCGGCCGTATACCTTAGCCACGGGGGCAGCTACAGCCGCCGCCGCTGCCGGCACTAGCACCCGGTACCGGCGCGTCACGCTCACACTGTCGAAGCGGGCCGTGGCCATGCGCAGGTAGCCGCGGGTGTCGAGCGAATGCGAAAAGTCGTAGTGCACATACATGGGATACGCCAGGTTGAGCAAGGCCGCGAAGGCCAGGCACCAAGGCAGCAGCCACCTACGGCTGCGTTTCCCCCGCATCAAGGACACCACAGCAGTCCGCTTAAGCAAACTTGCGCTCAATCAGCTTGAGCAGCTTGTTGACGTGTTCCTCCTTGCGGCTCCAGTCGTAGCGCTGGGCCAGGTCGTTGGTGATAAACGCGCGGGCGGCGTCGGCCGTGGGCTGCGCGTCGAGTTGCTGAATGGCGGCATGGTACTCCATGTTTTCCCCATTAAACAGCTCGTTGATAAAGCTGAAGCGCTGGTTGATAGAAATGGCCTCGCGCAGGGTTTCCACTTTCGGGGCGCTGCGCTCGGCAAAAGCCGAAGTGCCGGCGCTGGCTCGTAGCGTTTCAGCCAGCGGGGCCGCAGTTGGGCGGTTGGCTTTCAGCTTCTCGTGCAGCGGCACCCCGCTGGGTGCTTCCGTCGGCGGTGCGGCTTCAGGAGTTGATGGCACTACGAAAGACGGAACTGCGATGGGGGCAGCTGGTTTCGGCGGCGCCGGCTCGACCGGAGCAGGCTCGGCTTTAACAGGCTCGGCAGGGGCAGCAGCAGCGGGCTGCGGAGCTGCTGCGGGAGTTGGCGCGGGCTTGGGGGCTTCGGGTAGGGCAGGAGCCGCCGGGGCCACCGTCGGAGCGGCCGCAGCGGGTGTTTCAGCAGCGGTTGAGATAGCCGAAACCGGCCCGTCCTCGCGCAAGTCGGCCTCGGTGAGGGGCAGTAGGGCGCTTAGGGACGTAACGAGGCGCTGCATGGGCTGGTGCGCCTTGTAGTTAGCGGCGTGGTACAAGCCAAAGCGGTGCAGCAAAAACTCGCGGGTAAGCTCAGGCGCCGAAGTAAGGCTGTCGATAAACCCCTGAAAAAACTCCTTGTCGACCTCAATGTACCGCAGGTTCTCGCGCAGCTTCTCCGCCGTGGGTTGCTGCTCATCGCCGAGTAGGAGGCGTTCGAAGGAACCGGCAGGGTCGGCCACGATAAGCAGCGTATCGGCAGCCGCGCGGGCCAGTAGCGGCTCAAACGCGGCCCGCCCCACGCGGATGTGGCGCGACAGGGTATTCATAAACTGCTTGAGGGCCGTTTGCACCTGCTCGGCCTCGAAATCGAAATAAGGGCTCCGCAGCCGTGCCATTTCGCTTTGCCACTGCCCCATCAGCTGGCGGACCACCAGCAGATTGACCTGGCGAACTGTCGTAAACTTCAGAATGGCCGGTCCATCCAGCGTGGCGTCGGGCTGCGAGGCGAAGTGCTGGTCGCACAAGCGGGCCGCAAGGCGGCGCCCGTATTGCTCACATTTGGCGAAGCTATATTTGTCGTTCATAAAAGGCCATGTTTCCGCGGCCGAAGTTAGGCATAAATGGCCCTGCTAACGATTCAAAACCTGCCCGGCGCTACAATTGAAGTGGCCCCGGAAACCACCCTGCTCGCCGCGCTGCAGGGGGCCGGGTACGACTGGATGCACGCCTGTGGGGCCAAAGGGCGCTGCACCACCTGCCGGCTGCAAGTACTGAGCGGACAAGAGCACCTGAGCCCGCTGACGGCCCCGGAGCTGCGGTACCGCGCGGCGGGCCGGCTACAAGGCAACGAGCGGCTGACCTGCCAGGCCCGCCTGGGTGCGGGCGAGGTGCTGGGCCGGGTGCCCGAGGCCACCAAGCTGCCGCATGTGCGCTATTCAAAATAAGTGGGCGCCGGCAAACCAGGTCACGACCTTTAGGTTAGCTGAGTGTAGCCTTTGAGCGACTAGAATTAAGACCGGGCCGTCCTCGCTTCGTTGTTAACTTTAGGGTTCGAACCATTCTATTCTCCCTCGCCTTGTTTATTGAACCCCGCGTCGGCAACCGCCACAACGCCCCGCATCGGGGGTGGATTGAAGTAGTGTGCGGCTCTATGTTTTCGGGCAAAACGGAGGAGCTTATTCGCCGCCTGACCCGGGCCCGCATTGCCCGGCAGCGGGTCGAGATATTCAAACCCGCCCTCGATACCCGCTACCACGCCGAAGACGTGGTGTCGCACAACGCCACCAGCATTCGCTCTACCCCGGTGGCTCTGCCCGCCGAAATTCTGCTGCTCGCCTCCGGGTCGGATGTAGTGGGCATTGACGAAGCACAATTTTTCGACTCATCCCTGGTTGAAGTGTGCGAACAATTGGCTAATAATGGCATCCGCGTCATTGTGGCTGGGCTCGACATGGATTACCTGGGGCGGCCTTTTGGCCCGATTCCCGCGCTGCTGGCTACCGCCGAATTTGTGACCAAGGTCCACGCAGTATGCGTTTGCTGCGGAGAAATAGCCTCGTACTCTTACCGGATTGCGGCGAGTGAAAGCCAGGTGCTGCTCGGCGAAACCGACTCCTATGAGGCCCGCTGTCGCCCTTGCTTCCTGGAGGGAATGCAGTCCAAGTCCGCCGGTGCCGGGCTGAAGGCGTCGGCTACGCACTAAACCGCACCTTGCAGCGTTGGCAGGGCGACGCTGATTGGCGTTTCTTATGTTTTATCCTTGGCGTATGTCACACCTTTTCCGTTCCGTCTACTGCTTTTTAATAGTTTGGCTGCTGGCTGCCCCCGCCGGCGCCCAGGTGGGGTACGGCGATTGGCAGCTACACCTGCCCACCAACCGGCCGGCCCAGCTGGCCGATGCCAAGGACCGGCTCTACGTAGCTACCCAAGGTTCTTTTTTTGTTCTGGACAAGAACGATAACACGACCCAGGTGCTTTCCCGGCGCGACGGCCTCAACGACGTAGGGGTGGCTGCGCTGGCATATGACTCAGTGCGGGAGCAGACGGTGGTGGTGTACCGCAACAACAACGTTGATGTAATCCGCCGCGATGGCAGCGTGCGCAACCTGAACGACATTCTGCGGAAGACCATCACGGGCAACCGCGACGTGTACCAGGTGTACGTGGCCGGCAACCGGGCGTATATCTCCACCTATTTCGGACTGGTAGTTATCAACCTCGAAAGGCTGGAAGTAACCGACACGTATAGCAACATTGGCCCGGGGGCATCGCCGGTGCGGGTGTATGCCAGCACCGTAGCCAACGGATTCATTTTCGCAGCTACTTCGGCAGGCCTGTTGCACGCCCGCCTCGCCGACAACCTGCTGGACTACCGCTCCTGGACCCTGCGCGTGCCGGTGGCTCTGCAAACAGGATTTGACATTTATCGGTCGGTAGCTACTTACGCCGGGAAAGTGTACGCCATGGTGGAAGGCGGCGACTTGCACCGCTTCAACCCGACAACGGGCAACTGGGATATTATCTACGGCGGGTACACCTTCCGGCTGTCGCGCCTGCGGGTGAGCAGTGCGGGCTTGCTCATTGTTGATGAGCCCAATGGGGTGCGCCGCTTTACCGAGCCGGCCAACTTCACGCAGCTTATTTCGCCGGCGGCTTCGGGCACCAACATTGTCGATGTCGTGCGCTCCCGCGACGGCAGCTACTACGTGGCCAGCTTCAACGACGGCTTGTTTCAGGTGTTTCCGGGCACCATGCGCGCACCGGAGCGGTACGTTGCCAATGGACCCGAAACCAAAAATGCCTTTGGGCTACTGGCTGATGCCAACACGAACAGCGTGACGGTATTCACGGGTGGATATTCGGACCGGTATTTTCCGCTGGGCTTAGCCGCAGGCTTCTACGAATACAGCAACCGGCAATGGAAAAACGTGAGCAGCACAGCCTATCCTGCTGCCAGCGACTACCCCAACCCGCAGGAGGTAAGCCGGGGTGCCCGCACGCCCGACGGCACCTTGTACGTCGCCACCTATAACAACGGCCTGCTGGAATGGAAAGGCCCCGGCCAGTTCCGGCAGTTTACCTCCCGCACGCCCGGCAGCCCCATTCTGGACTGGGGCGCACCCAATTCCGACCGAATAACGGACGTAGCCGCCGATGCTGAAGGCAATGTGTGGGTCGTGAACCGTCATTTGCGCGCCAACATTTCAGGATTATTGCATTTCAAGCCATCTACCAACGAGTGGGTGCGTAGCTTGCCATTCTTCGGGTCAGAGAACCTGGACCGTATTGCGCTTGACGACAACGGTTTTGTGTGGGTTTCTCATGCTCGCAAAGCCGATGCTGGCCAGCCCCTTGGCGTAACCGTTTATGACCCGGCAACCGAAACTGCTAAAACTTTCACCACTGCCAATGGCTTGCCCGAGGGGGAAGTATATGACCTGGTTAAAGACCGGGACGGTAATATTTGGGTCGCTACCATTAAAGGGGTAGCGGTACTCTATAGCTCCAGTGGCGCCTTCCTATCCGATGCGGCTTTTCAGACGCCCATTGTGCGGCGCGGCGACGGAACCGGCTTTCCAGTGCTGTTCAATGAAGCGGTGAAGGCCATTGCCGTGGACGGTGGCAACCGCAAGTGGTTTGGTACCGACCGGGGCCTGTGGCTGTTCAGCGACGATGCCAAGGAAGCACTGCTGCACTTCACTACCAACAACAGCCCCCTGCCGTCCGACCGCATTGTGGACGTGGACGTGAACAACCGAACCGGCGAGGTGTGGGTGGCGACCGATGCCGGGGTAGTCTCCTACCAGGGCTCAGCTACCATAACGGAAGGCGAGCCCAACTGCACCAAGGTATTCCCTAATCCGGTGCGGCCCGACTTTGGAGGCAAAGTGGGGATTTCCGGGCTGGCCAATAATTCCCTGGTCAAAATCACGGACGTTGCCGGCCATCTCGTGTATGCGACCAAAGCCAACGGCGGCACCGTCGAGTGGAACCTGAACACGGCTGAAGGGCAGCGGGTGCGCTCGGGGGTGTATCTGGTGTTGTCGTCCGATGCCGATGGTAAAAATACCTGCGTAAGCAAAGTGGCCGTATTGAGTAAGTAGAGGCCGCCGGCGCGTAAGTTGCGTGCTCCTGCCTTTTCCTTATTCTTCGCTTTCTATGCTAGTCAAAACCCGAGGCATTGTCCTGAGCTACCTCAAATACCGCGAAACCAGCATCATTGCCCGAATCTACACCGAGCGGCTGGGGGTGCAGAGCTACATCGTGAATGGCGTGCGCAAGGCCAAGCCCCCGGGGCGTATTGCCTTGTTTCAACCCTTTACCTTGCTGGAGCTGGTAGCTTATACCACGAAAGGGACCAGCACGCTGTCGCGCCTGTCGGAGTACCGCTGCGCCGAGCCGTTTCAGACCCTGCCCTACGACGTGCACAAAAGCAGCGTGGTGCTGTTCCTGTCGGAAGTAGTGGGGCGGGCCGTGCGGGAGGAAGAGGAAAACGAGCCGCTCTTTACTTTCCTGCACGACGCTATTCTGGCTTTCGACCAGCAGAAAGCGGGCACGGAAAACTTTGCCCTGGTTTTCCTATTGCAGCTCACAGCTTATCTGGGTTTCGGGGTGGCCTCCGGGGCGGAGCTTACCGACCAGGTTATCATGGCCGGCCACGCGCCCACGCCTCAGGGCACCACCGGCCCGGCTGTGTTGCGGCTGCGCGAGTTTGAGCACTACTTCGATGAGCTACTTACGGGCACTAGCAGCTCTATTCCCAACGGACGCGTGCGTCGGGAGCTGCTGAATGTGCTCATTCGCTATTACCAGCTGCACGTAGAGCAGCTGGGCGAAATTCGCTCGCTGGATATTCTGTCCGAAGTGCTGGCCGACTAAAGGCCGGCGCCGCCTGTCGCCGGGGCCTTACTTTATGTCAGTTACCTCCACTTCAAAGCGCAGCACGGAGTTCGGCGGAATGTCGGCCCCGGCGCCCCGGGCACCATAGCCCAGCGGGGAGGGGATATACAGAACGGCCTTACTGCCCTTGGGAAGCATGGCCACGCCTTGGTCCCAGCCCTGAATAACCTGGCCCTGCCCCAACACGAAGGAAAAAGGCTGGTTGCCGTGCTTGGCGGAGGCGTCGAACTCCTTGCCTGTGGCCAGGATGGTACCGCGGTAGAGCACGCTCACCGTCTGGCCGGCCTTGGGCAGCGGGCCCGTGCCGGTTTTCGTGACGAGGTAGTACGTGCCGCCCGGTGTTTTGCGGGCTACGGCTTTCTTGCTTTTCAGGTATGCCTCGATAGCCGCCTTGTCCTTAGCCATCTGCTGGGCCGAGGCGGCGGCGGCGGCGCGCTGCTGCTCGGCCTGCATCTTCTCCTGACGGGCCTTCATCTCGGCCTCGCTGAGCAGCTCGAAGGCATTAACCGACACCACCAGCGTGTTGCCTGCCTTCTTTATGAAAGGCGGCACCGGCTGGCGGAACGTTTTGCTGAACACCGAGTCGGCCTGGAAGCGGAATACGGCGCTGTCGCCGGGGAGCACCATGGTCAGGGCATCTTCGAGGCCGCCCCGCGGGGGCTGAACCGCCAGCGGAAAGGGCTGCGGGATGGGCTGCATGCGGCGCGAGCTCATCAGCACCGAGTCGCGCCCGGTGCGGTACTCAATGAACATGGTGAGGAACTGACCGGCCCGGCTGGTGTAGGGCGCATCAGTCGAAGGGCCTGAAGTCCGGGGCTGGTAGCGGCCGCTGGCGTCCTTCCGGAACAGCTGATATTCGATGCCAGCCGGGGTGCGGGCAAAGCCGGCCGGCGCTTGGGCCTGGCTGGTGGCCGCCGTGCCAGTCAGGCCGAGCACGGAAAGAAAAACAAAAGGACGCTTCATGGCAATTAATAAAAAGAGAGCCCGGCTAGCGTACGCTCAGCACGTGCAGCTCAAAAATGAGTTCGGTATTGGGGGGAATAAGGTAGCGTGCTTCGTTGTCGGGGTCCACCACCCCTTTCTCGCCGTAAGCCAGCGCGGCCGGAATCCAGGCCCGCACGCGGGTGCCGGCTGGCAACAGCAGCAATAGCTCGTCCCAGCCCCGGATGACCTCGCCGCGGCCTACGCGGAAGCGCAAGGGCCCACCCGAGGTCGCGGTGGCATCGAAAGCATGGCCATCGGGCAGAAAGCCGGTGTAGCGGACAGCCAGCCGGCTGCCGGGCTGGGGCAGGGGGCCTGTGCCGCGCTCATGCACCAGATAGCGCACCCCGCCCGGGGTGAGTAGCGTGGCTTGGTGAGCCGTATCGGCCCCCGCAACGGGCGCAGAGGGCAAGCCGGGCACAGCGGGCTTGGTGTCGGCTTGGGCAAGGGAAACGTGGGCAAGCAGAAGCAGGCCTATCACCGGCCCTGCCCTGCGCAGCTTGCGCCCCCGAAACGCTGGTGTTGCCCCCGCCACGGCTAGTTACTGGGATACGCTGAGTACTTCGATGTCAAAGGACAGAATGGCATCGGGGGGGATGGAATAGCCGGTATTGCTGCTGTTTACCTGGCCTGAGGGACCATAGGCCAAGCGCGATGGAATCAGCAGCAGCTTGCGGTCGCCGGCTTTCATGGTGAGCAGGCCCTCACTGAAGCCAGCAATGGTACCCGAGCCGGCCGTGAACACGGCGCAGCCGCAGGCCGTGCGGTTTTCGGAGGAGTTATCGAAAATGCCGCCGGGAGGGAAAAGCGAATTGTTGTAGCTATTGCCGAGGAAGCGGCCAATGTAGCGTACCCGCACCTGCTTGCCGGCCGTTACCGGCGTGCCTTGGCCTTCGGTGAGCGTGACGATGTACAGGCCAGAACCCGTGGGCTGGGCGCTGCTCAGGTAGTTGTTGCGCCGCAGGTAGCTCTGGATGGTGTCGTTGTCGATGATTTTGTACTGCTCCTCGTGCTCACGCACCGAACGGGCGTAGTCCGTCTCCGTGTTGCAGCTCCACAGGGCCGGCGCGGCCAGCAGCAACGCGACCGCCAGGAACAGCGTGTGCAAACGACTCTGAATGCTTTTCATAATCAACGAGCTAAAAAACAAAAACAGCCGGTTAGCAGGGGTTGTCGGAGGCCATTGCACCCCGATACCACCGCCAACCGGCTGCAGTAACACTATTTAATGTCGACCAATTCCACTTCGAAGCGCAGGGGCGAGTCGGCCGGAATGTCGGCGCCGGCTCCACGCTGACCGTACGCCAGGGTAGACGGAATGAGGAGGATGGCGCGGCTGCCTTTGTTGAGCAGAGCAATGCCTTCGTCCCAGCCTGGAATTACCTGGCCCTGGCCCAGCGGGAATTCGAAAGGCTTACCGGCTTTCTCCGACGAGTCGAACATCTTGCCGGTCAGCAGCGTGCCCATGTAGTTCACGCTCACGGTCTGGCCGGGCTTGGCGTTGGGGCCGGTGCCGGGCTTGGTTACCTGGTAGTACATGCCCGAGGGAGTTTTTTTCATGCCCGTCAGGTTGTTCTTCTTCATGTACTCCTGCAGCACCACGTCGTCCTTCTTGAGCTGCTCGCTGGCGTAGGCCATCATCTCCTTCTGCTGCTGAGCCATCATCTTTTGCTGCAGCTCCTGCTGCATGCTATTAGCCGCAGCTTCGTCTATGAGCTTATCGGTAGCAATATGCATCACCACGATGTTGCCGCTTTTCTTCAGGTAGCCGGGTACCGGGCGGCCTTTGAAAAGCGAGTCGGCATTGAAGCGGAATACCCCGCTGTCGCCGGGCTGCAGGAGCGTAAAGGCTTCTTCGGGGCCGCCTTTCTGCTTAAGCTCCATTACGGGCAGCGGCACGGCGGCACCTACTTTCTTACGGGTATCTTCCAGTACGGAGTCCTTGCCGGTGCGGTAGTACAGGTAGCCGGTCAGGAACTTGCCAATGCGGCTCTTATAGGTAGGGTCTTCGCCGTTGGCTACGTCCTTGGCAACGTACTTGCCGCCTTCTTTTTTGAAAATCTTATACTCAATGCCGGATTTGGTTTTGGCAAAGTCGCCGGAAGAGCCGCCTTTGTCACAAGCGGTGAGGGTAGCGAAGCTCAGCAGGCCGGCCGCCAGGGCCAAGTGCCGCGCAGGGCGGGAGGGAAAAAGCATGTAAAAGAAAGAAGTGAGAAAAACGAATTTGCTCTGAATGAGCCCCAAAGTTACGCTGCCGGCGGCGCAACGGCCAGCGGCTCGCCGGTGAGCTGCTCCTTGTACTCGGGCAGGAGGCCCAGGAAGCGGTCCACCGTTGCATCCAGGGGCAGGTAGCTGATGCCGCCGGCGGCGTTGTGGTGCCCGCCGCCGTCGAAATGCCGGCGCGAGAAGTCGCTGACGGAGAAGTCGCCCACCGAGCGGAAGGAAATCTTGACGGCCACGCCCCGGTCGATGAACACAGCAGCGAAAACGATGCCCTCGATGCTCAGGGCGTAGTTCACCAGGCCTTCGGTGTCGCCGGTCTTGCTGTCGTAGGCCCGCAGCTCTTCCTGGCTGATGGCAATGTAGGCGGTGTTGAACTCGCGGTTAACCACCAGCTTGTCCTTCAGCACAAAGCCCAGGAAGCGCAGGCGGATTTCGGAGTGTGAGTCGTAGATGCGACGATGCACGGCCGAGAGGTCAATGCCGACTTTCAGTAGCTCGGCAATGATGAGGTGCACGTTGCGCGAGGTGCTGGGGTGGCGGAAGGAGCCGGTATCCGTCATGATGCCGGCATATAGCGCCTCACCCACGCCTTTAGTAATCAGGGCCTGGTCGCCCAGGTCGCGGATAATCTCAAAGATGAGCTCGGCCGTAGCGGCGGCTTCGGGCCGCGAGAAGCTGATGTCGGCGAAGTCCTCGGGCTGCTGGTGGTGGTCGATGAGGACCTTGGTGGCCGGGGCCTGGCGGACGTACTCGCCCAGCTCGTTGATGCGGCCCAGGCAGCTAAAGTCGAGGCAACAGATTACCTCGGCCCGCCGGATAAGGTCCTGCACCTGGCGGTCGTTTTGCCGCCGCTCGTACACCACCACCTCGTCGTTGCCCTCCATCCAGTTGAGGAAGGCGGGGTAGTCCGAAGGAGTCACCACCGTCACGTGGTGGCCTTTTTGCTTGAGGTAGCCGGCCCAGGCCAGCGATGAGCCCAGGGCGTCGGCATCGGGCTTGTGATGGGTGGTGATAACAACCTGCCGGGGCTGCGCGAACAGCGCCTGCAGGGAAGAAATAGGAGTGGACATCGACAACGTGAATGGCCTGATGATAACAACTAAGCGCCGCTGGGTTAGAGCGAAATGGGGGGCAAAAGTCGGAAGAAATAATTTTCCAACAACCGACCACCCCCGAAAGGTTCGCCCAAACCCGGCGAAGGGACGGTCGGACTAGCTGAACGCTCGCCGACGGTTTGTCGCTACTTTTGCGACGCAATTGCAATTACTTAAACCCCTCCATACCTCTTACAATGGCCACAAACCGCACGTTCACGATGATTAAGCCCGATGCCGTACAGGACAACCACATTGGTGGTATCCTGAGCATGATGGAGCAGGGCGGCTTCCGCATCGTCGAGCTTCAGAAAGTTACCCTTACCCCTGAGCGGGCCGGCGAATTCTACGCCGTTCACAAAGAGCGTCCTTTCTACGGCGACCTGGTGAAGTACATGTCGAGCGGCCCGATTGTAGCCGCTGTTCTCGAGAAAGACAACGCCGTGGCTGATTTCCGCACCCTCATCGGCGCCACCAACCCGGCCAACGCCGAGGAAGGCACCATCCGGAAGAAGTACGCCAAGAGCATTGAGGCCAACGCCGTACACGGCTCCGACTCCGACGAGAATGCCCAGATTGAAGCCGACTTCTTCTTCGGCCGCAAATAAGCCGAGGGAGCTAGCTCTCAGTATGCAAAAAGCCCGCCTGCGTATAGCAGAGCGGGCTTTTTCTTTGTGCCAAAAACAGACTTTTTTTATACTGTTTTTGTATTGTCGAGCTTAAACGCCTGCCGGAGTGGCCAGCGCATCGGCTTGGCTTTCTTCGATGGCGGGTTGAGTGCTGTGTTTGTGCTTGAAGATGAGAACGAACAGCACGGCAATAACCAGGGCATAGGCGGCGAAGGTGAGCCAGATGCCGTGCCAGTTCTTGCTGTTGTCGGCATTGGTGAAGTATTGCTGGATGATAATGCCGCTCAGCGAGCTACCCAGCACGGCGCCAAAGCCGTTGGTCATCATCATAAACAAGCCCTGGGCGCTGGCCCGGATGGAAGACGTCGTTTGCGTTTCGACGAACAGCGAGCCTGAGATATTGAAGAAGTCGAAGGCCATGCCGTACACAATGCAGGAGAGGATAATCATCCAGAGGCCCGGGCCGGGGTTGCCGTAGGCAAAGAGGCCGAAGCGCAGCACCCAGGCCAGCATGCTGAACAGCATCACCTGCTTAATGCCAAAGCGGCGCAGGAAGAAGGGAATGGCCAGAATAAAAAGCGTCTCTGAAATCTGAGAGATGGACATGATGATGGCCGGATACTTTACCGCAATCAGGTCCTGGTAAGCCGGCACCTTGTCGAAATCGTGCAGGAAGGTGTCGCCGTAGGCGTTGGTGAGCTGCAGAGCGGCACCCAGCAGCATGGCAAACAAGAAGAAGGTAAGCATCTTGGTGTCGCGCAGCAGAGCGAAGGACTTCAAGCCCAACGCATCAACCAGCGAACGGCTCGATGTGCCTTCAGAAGGCGGTGGGCAAGCAGGTAGCGTGAAGGAATAAACGCCCAGCAGCAGGGCCGCGCCGGCGGCGATGTAGAACTGATTGGCCGACTTCTCCAGGCCGAGCAAGCTCACCGTCCACATGGCCACGATGAAGCCAATGGTGCCCCACACCCGGATGGGCGGGTAGTCCTTCATCACGTCAAAGCCTTCTTTTTTAAGGACAGAGTAGGAAACGGCAATGGAAAGCGCCAGCGTGGGCATGTAGAATATCATGTTCAGCAGCATCACCCAGAACATGTCGCCGGGATTATCTACTAGCGGAACGGCCAGCAGCACCAGGCCGCCCAGGATGTGCAGGATGCCGTAGAGCTTTTCGGCATTCATCCACTTGTCGGCCACGATGCCCATCAGCGAGGGCATGAAGATGGAGGCAATGCCCATGGTGGAGAAGATGGCGCCAAACTGCGCGCCCGACCACTGCTTGGTTTGAAACCAGTAAGCCCCAATCGTTATCAGCCACGAGCCCCAGATAAAGAATTGTAAGAAACTCAGCAGGGTGAGGCGCAACTTAGTATTCATGCGAAGTCCGGTAAAACTGGGTGGGATGTAGAAGGAGCTTAAAAGAATAAAACCCCGCCGCGAAAGGGGCGGGGCCGTCAAAGATAGAAAAATTAGTCAAGCGCCCCGCGTAGGGGCGGGGGCCGAAAAACGAAAAAAGCCCGCTCCTTCGGGAGCGGGCTTCTGAGTCGAAATAGGCAGTACGTGGCTTAGGCCTGGTAGCTGGGCGAGAAGGTGCCAGCCGGCTGGCCGTCCAGGGTGGGGTAGTCGGTGTAGCCATCGGCGAAGCCGTTGGGGCCGGGGGCGTAGAACGTAGCGAAGTCGGGCTGGGCCAGCGGGGCGCCGGTCTTGAGGCGCTCCACCAGGTCGGGGTTGCTGATGAAGGGGCGGCCGATGGCCACCAGGTCGGCGCGGCCATTCAGGGCTTCCTCAATCTTTTCTACACTGTCGTAGCCGCCGGCCAGAATCAGGGTGTTAGTGAATTTTTCGCGAATGGCTTGCACGGTAGCGGCAGGCACGGCCGGGGCGCCCATGCTGGAGTGGTCAACGAGGTGCACGTACACCAGCCCGATTTTCTGCAGCTCCTCGGCCAGGTAGGCGTAGGTTTCGTCGATTTCGGGGTAGTGGGGCATGTCGGAAGCCACGCCCCAGGGCGAGAGGCGGATGCCGGTGCGCTCGGCACCAATGGCTTCGGCCACGGCGCGGGCCACTTCGAGCACGAAACGGGCACGGTTCTGCACGCTGCCGCCGTACTCGTCGGTGCGCTGATTGCTGTGGGGGCTCAGGAACTGCTCAAGCAGGTAGCCGTTGGCGCCGTGCAGCTCCACGCCGTCGAAGCCGGCTTCGATGGCTAGCTTGGCGCTGTGCACAAACTCGTCGCGCACCTGGGCCAACTCCTGCGTGCGCAGGGCGCGGGGCGTGTCGTTGGGCTTCATCTGCTCCTGGTCGGTCCACATGTCGCCGGCGGCGGCAATGGCCGAGGGAGCCACGCCCTCAGCGCCTTCGGGCAGGTTGAGGCTGTGGAAAATACGGCCCGAGTGCATGAGCTGCACGAAGATGTGGCCGCCGTGGTGGTGCACGGTTTCGGTGATGCGCTGCCAGTTCGTGACCTGCTCCTGGTTGAACAAGCCCGGAATACGGGCATAGCCGAGGCCGTTGGGCGAGGGCGAGGTGCCTTCGGTGATGATGAGGCCGGCCGTGGCGCGCTGGCGGTAGTACTCCGCCATCAGCTCGTTGGGCACGTTGCCCAGGGCGCGGCTGCGCGTCATGGGGGCCATTACAATGTGGTTGCTCAGGGTAAGGGAGCCCAGGCGGGCTGGCGAAAACAGTTTTTGTGACATAGGGTTATGATTTATGAGTGCCGTGCGGATTTATATTCCGCATAGGACAGATGAAAATGCTGTAGCTACATCAATAACTGTTGTAGCTACACGAATTGTTTTGATTGGTTAGAAAATATTTTCAAAGCCCTGACCGGCAGCAACAAAAAAAGCCCGCCCTGCTAAGAAGGACGGGCTTTTCAGTAAGCCACTAGGCTTACATAGGCGTAGCCTCAGCAAAGCGGCGGTTCACCTCGTCCCAGTTGATGAGGTTGTAGAACGCGGCGATGTAGTCGGGGCGGCGGTTCTGGTAGTTGAGGTAGTAGGCGTGCTCCCACACGTCGAGGCCCAGCACCGGCAGGCCCTTGCAGCCGGAGTCCGGCATCAGGGGGTTGTCCTGATTGGGGGTGGAGCAGATTTGCACCGAGCCGTCGGCCTGCTTGCACAGCCAGGCCCAGCCCGAGCCGAAGCGCGTGGTGGCGGCCTTGGTGAATTCCTCCTTGAACTTGTCGTAGCTGCCGAAGGTGGCGTTGATGGCTTCGGCTACGGCGCCGCTGGGCTGCCCGCCGCCGTTGGGCGAGAGGATGGTCCAGAACAGCGAGTGGTTGTAGTGGCCGCCGCCGTTGTTGCGCACGGCGGCGGGGGCTTTGGCGATGTTGTGCATGATTTCCTCCAGGCTCTGGCCTTCCATCTCGGTGCCGGCAATGGCGTTGTTGAGGTTGGTGACGTAAGCCTGGTGGTGCTTGGTGTGGTGGATTTCCATCGTCTTCGCGTCGATGTGGGGCTCCAGGGCGTTGTAGGCGTAAGGGAGTTGGGGCAGTTCGAAAGCCATAAAGAAGGGTGTTAGGGTTGGGTTGGTAAGAAAGGAGGTCTTAGGTATAACTAAGAACCGGCGCTCCGGGTTGGGGCGGGTACTTGATACGGCCAAAAGTAAATTATTTCCGCTTTAAAGTGAAAAAGTCCCGCATCAGGGCGGCGCATTCTGCGGCCCGCACGCCCTGGCGGAGCCTGGTGCGCGGGTGCAGCAGGGCGCCAAACCGGCGAAAACCGACTTTGGGCTCCTCGGCGCCGAACACGACCTGGCCGAGCTGCGCCCAGTAGCTGGCACCGGCACACATCACGCAGGGCTCGATGGTGACGTAGAGCGTGCAGTCGGCCAGGTATTTATTGCCCAGGTGGTTGGCGGCGGCCGTCAGGGCCAGCATCTCGGCGTGGGCCGTCACGTCGCGCAGGCGCTCGGTCTGGTTGTAGCCGCGCCCAATAATGCGGTTTTCGAATACGACGACTGCCCCAATCGGAATTTCTTCGGCCGCCAGGGCTTTTTGCGCTTCGCCCAGCGCCTGCAGCATGAAATAGTCGTCGCGTTCGGAAAGGTGAGGCATGGAGTGGCAAGATAGGGGCTGCGCGAAGCGTGTCGCCAACCATGTGTCATTGCGAGGGCGCAGCCCGTGGCAATCCGTCCTCTAGCACTCAGAAACCAGGTAAACCCAGACATGAAAAAGCCCCACTTCCTATGCTGGCAGTGTGGCTTTTCACATTAGCAGGTTGGTCGCTCAGAGAGGACGGATTGCCGCGCTCCACTGCGTTCCGCTCGCAATGACACGGCTTTTGCTTGTGGGTACAACAATAGCCGCCTACTTCAGCTCGATGCCATTCATCACGGCCTGGGCGGTGGGCTGCCACTGGGCCTGCTCTTCGGCGGGGGCCACGAAGGTGAACACAAACACCTCCGGTCCTTTGATAGCATATTGTACGGTCTGGTACTTTTTGATGGGCGCCAGCTGGTTGCTGCGGCGCGTGTCAGCTACGGTCGAGACGAACTCGAAGAAGATGAACTCGCGGCCGTTTACGGTGCGGACGTCTTCTTTCAGGAAGTCAACTTTGGTATAAAGGCGCTGAATGCTGGCCTTGTACACCTTGCTGAGCACGGCGTAGTCCATGCTTTCGAAAGTGGTTTGGCGCACGGCCACGCTGAAATCGACCCGGCCGTTGGCATTGCTGAACACGGCAATGGGCTTGCGGGGGGCCGGAAACTTCACGGCAATGCCGTCATCGGGCAAGGGGTTAAAGCCAGCAGGCACGCCCACGCTCAGGCCGGTGCCCAGCTTGGTGGTGGTGAGCTTCACCTTGGCGGGCTTTTGGGCGAAGCCGGCAAAGCTGATAAGAAGAAGCAGAAAGGGGAGGATTCTCATGGGATACAAACAGCGCAGTAAAAAAAGTCGTGCCACGGCCTGGAGCCGTGGCACGACGCGGTGTACTTCCTAGCGGCGGGCCGTGGGGTACTTAATGCGGACCTTCTTCCAGTACACGTAGTTGTCGATTTTGGCTTCGACCAGGTAGGTGCCGGCCGGAATGCGGCCCAGGTCAACCGGGGCGCCGGTGTTGTTGGCCGGGTCGAGGGCCGTTTGGTAGATGACCTTGTTTTTATAGTCCGTCATCACCAGCGTGCCGGGCTTGGTAAACTGCTGGGTGAAGCTTAGCATCACGCTGTTGGACTTGGGCTTGGGGTACACGTCGATGCCCGACAGCGTTTCTACGCGCTTAACCGGGCCGTCGAGTTGTACTTCGCCAGATTCTTTCGACTTCACCGAGACGTTGTCCGACTTGGATTTGGTTTTGACTTTGGTCTGGGCCTGGGCGGCACCGGCCAGCAACAAGGCCGCGGAAAGGGTCAGAGCGGGGAGGAATTTCATGGTCTGAAAAAGAAGAGTTGGGACGACAAAGGAACGCAGTTACGGCCGGCTTTGCATACTCCGTACCAAAGTTGACGGTTGCGCTGGTCCGGGCTGTTCCTAGGCTGCGAATGACGTTGCTCAATGTAGAGACGCAACATTTTGCGTCTCGTCGTTGAACGACGTTGATAGAACATCCTATTGGCGCAGTCCCGGAGACGCAAAATGTTGCATCTCTACATCGTTCTTTTCGCAGCCCATAATAACCCCATCGGGCCTTAGCTAACACCATTCAGGTCTTAGCTAAGGCACTTTTGGCCCTGGTTAATACCGATTAGGCCCTAACTAGCCTCCTTTTTGCCTTGGCTAAGGCCAATTGGATGTTAGCTAACACGGTTTCCGTCTTAGCTAACACCGTTTGGGTCTTAGCTAAGACCCCGCCGGAATAACTAAGCGCAAGGAAGATGGCGCGGAAATTACCGGCTTCCTTGCCCCAGGGCCTAACTTTGCCCGAAATCGAATTGCCATGCTACGTACCCACACCTGCGGCGAGCTCCGCGCCGAACATATTGGTCAAACCGTCACCCTCTGCGGCTGGGTGCAGCGCACCCGCGACAAGGGCGGCATCCTCTGGATTGACCTGCGCGACCGGTACGGCCTCACCCAGCTGGCGCTGGAAGAAGGCGTAGAATCGGAGGAAGTACGCGAAAAAGCCCGCCACCTCGGCCGCGAGTTTGTGCTGGCCGTGACCGGCAAAGTAGCCGAGCGCTACTCCAAAAACGCCCACATGCCCACCGGCGACATCGAAATCCGCGTCGAGAACCTGGAGGTGCTCAACCCGGCCAAGCTGCCGCCCTTTCTCATTGAAGACGACACCGACGGCGGCGACGACCTGCGCATGAAGTACCGCTACCTCGACCTGCGCCGCAACCCCGTGCGCAATGCCCTGACGCTGCGCCACCGCATGGCCCAGGCCGTGCGCCGCTACCTCGACGGCCAGGACTTCATCGAAGTGGAAACGCCGGTGCTCATTAAGTCGACGCCCGAAGGCGCCCGCGACTTCGTGGTGCCCTCGCGCATGAACCCCGGCGAGTTCTACGCTCTGCCGCAGTCGCCCCAAACCTTCAAGCAGCTGCTGATGGTGGCCGGCTTCGACCGTTACTTCCAGATTGTGAAGTGCTTCCGCGACGAAGACCTGCGCGCCGACCGCCAGCCCGAGTTCACGCAGATTGACTGCGAAATGGCCTTCGTAACCCAGGAAGACATCCTCAACATGTTCGAGGGCCTCACGCGCTACCTGTTCAAGGAAGTGAAGGGCATCGACCTGGTGTCCGTGCCCCACATGACTTACGCCGAGGCCATGCGCCGCTTCGGCAACGACAAGCCCGACGTGCGCTTCGGCATGGAACTGACCGACTTCACCGAGCTGACAAAGGGCAAAGGCTTCCCCGTGTTCGACAGCGCCGAGCTGGTGCTGGCCATCAATGCCCACAACTGCGCCCCCTACACCCGCAAGCAGATTGACGAGTTGACCGAGTGGGTGAAGCGCCCACAAATCGGGGCCACCGGCCTCGTGTACGCCCGCGTGGAGGCCGATGGCAGCGTGAAGTCGTCCGTCGACAAGTTTTACCCCCAGGAGGAACTGCAGCGCTGGAAGGAAGCCCTGGGCTCCAAGCCCGGCGACCTGCTGCTTTTGCTGGCCGGCGCCGAAAGCAAAACCCGCAAGGCCATGAGCGAGCTGCGCCTGGAAATGGGCCAGCGCATGGGCCTGCGCGACAAAAACACCTTCGCCCCGCTGTGGGTGGTCGATTTCCCCCTGCTCGAGTTCCTGGAGGAGGAAGGACGCTACTTCGCCATGCACCACCCCTTCACCTCGCCCAAGCCCGAGGACTTGCCCTTGCTCGACAACCCCGCCACCATCGGCCAGGCCCGCGCCAACGCATATGACCTGGTGATAAACGGCGTGGAAATCGGCGGCGGCTCCATTCGCATCCACGACCGCGCCGTGCAGGCCCGCATGTTTGAGCTGCTGGGCTTCTCGCCCGAGGAGGCCCAGGCCCAGTTTGGCTTCCTGCTCGACGCTTTCGAATACGGCGCCCCGCCCCACGGCGGCCTGGCCTTCGGCTTCGACCGCCTCTGCTCCCTGTTTGGCGGCGCCGACTCCATCCGCGACTACATCGCCTTCCCCAAAAACAACTCCGGCCGCGACGTCATGATTGACTCGCCCTCGCCTATCTCCGAGGCCCAGCTTAAAGAGCTGAGCATTGCCACGGCGGTGGTGACGAAGTAGGATTGGAGCCGCAGACCTATCCGCACGTTTTCTACAATGCCCGCTGGAGTGGCTACTTTATGCTCCTGATGGGCGGAGGAATCCTGGTGCTGATGGCGCTAGGCTCTACCAACAGGCGGGCAACCGAGGCAATGAACCTATTCTTGATAGGCATAGCCAGTGTATTCTTATGGATAGGCTGGCGGGTGGTCAATAGTAAAGAGCCGGCTTTGCAATTTGGCCCGGAAGGAATCTGGACGCGCAAGCTGGGTTTCCAGCCCTGGAAGCAGGTGAGCCTGGAGGTGGCGTTTGTTTCCGGATACAAGACTGTAAACCAGGAAACCTTGTTTATTAAAAAGCGCAAAAGCCGCACAGTGCTGGACAGTATTTCTCTGTCGTCCCTCAGTAGCTCTACCCAGCAAGTGAAGGCGGCGCTGAACCAGTATAAGTGGCATTAAGAACTAAACAGCGGCGCCTGATGCTTCAGGCGCCGCTGTTGTTTTATCTAATTAGGTTTTTTATGGAATACGCCCGGCTGTCACTGCCAAATGACTTTAGGTCCCTTTCCAAATAGCGAAAGGGAAGGGCAATGTCCGAAAAAGATATTGCGCCAGCCTGAGCACCCAATCGTTTTGCTTGTTCGTGAATTGCGAGTTCACCAATTTGTTCGAATTGGTCGGCAATGGCTGATAAGTGTTTATGGTCAATCCCAATTGCATCAAAACACTTGCGCGTACTAACATCACCTGCAATTGCAGGCCGGCCCATTACTTTTCCTTGTAGGACGTCTGCCATAGTTGGTTTTCGCTGGCCGATGTAATCATGAACAATGAAATAATACGAAGGGTAACGGCCTCGCTTGGATACAAGTAATAAGATGACAACGCAGTATATGTCATCCGGCATCAGCTGAAATGTTAGCACGTCACCTTCAGCGAATATGAGTTTTTGAAGAGGCGTTGACTGTTTTCTCTGCCTGATGCGGAGGGTAGGCTGACTTATTTTGCTCCTAAACTTTTCTAATTCATGCTGGCGCCGACGTCCTTCCTTGGGTCCGCATTCTTCGGTCCAGACTTCCACACAGGCGCCGCGGGCAATGACTCGGTCAACTTCCTCAAGTACTTCCGAAGTCAATTGCCCGGTTTGCCAGAGAGCCAGGGCGTAGACAGTGATATAAATTTCGTAGTCAAAGCCGTCTTCTTCATCAAATGGAATTGCAATAGCTTGCTCGATGGCCTCAAGTGAAGCACCTGTGTCATACATTTCCATGAATACGCCATAAATATCATTGGCTAAATCACCATCAATAATTTTTATACCGTCGGTTGCCATTTGAGTGATAGACGAAGAATGTTGAATGAATTGCGGCAACTGATGCTTCAAGCGCCGCTGTTGTTTCTATCCATGTAGATGGGAGTTGGGTTACTTCTGCCACTGCGCCAGCATCTCTTTGGCTTTTTCGTGGCCATTCTTAGCGGCCAGGGTGTAGTAGTATTCCGCCTTGGTCCTGTTCACGGGGACGTTCGTGAACTCAAAGTCACCAACCTGATAAATGTAGCCGAGGCGGAAAGCAGCTTCGGGGTGGTCGTGGCGGGCAGCCACTTCGTAGTATTCCATTGCCTTGAGAATGTCTTTATCGCTGCCATAAGTAAGGTTGTCAAAAAATCTGCCCAGCATGTAAAACGCGTCATAGCTGCCGCTGCGGGCCTGCTTGGTGTAGTAAGTGAAAGCTTCCGACATGTTTACTTCTTTGTCTAGTTCTTTCACGAAAACCACCTCTTCAGCAGCGACCGGGCTGGTAGCTTTCCAGGTGTTGTCGTCCCATTTGAAATCGGCTAGTTCCTGCCCGGCTGTGATTTCCTCCTTGCCGCCGTCGCCTTCCAGCAGCTTGTTCATGCTGTCGGCCGTGAAGTCGATTTTTAGCTGATTCCCTTTAATGACGATGGTATCGGTGCGGCCTTTGTACACCAGCACGCATTTGCGGGTGGTGGAAGTGAAGTTGTTGTTGTCGCCTTCGATGATGGTAACCGTCTTAGTGTTGAACGAGGAAATATCGGAGTCGCTGATATCGATATTGATTATGTTGTTTTTGCCCTTAAAAATTACCGTGCTCTGCCCGTCGGTCTTGTCGCTGGAATAGCGGGAGTTCTTCGAGCGCACATTCACGACGTTATTATCGCTCAATTTGGCTGTAGAGGCGGTTTTGCTGGTAGAGCAGGCTGCAGCAGCCAACAGACCGGCCAGGGTAATAAAAAGGCGAATGGACATAGGTTGAAAAAGTAAGAGTATGCTGAAAGCTGGCAATTTGCACGCAAACAGGCCGCAAAGTCAACCGGCCCGAAAGCCAGAAGCGGCAACCGAAGCCCGGTTGCCGCTTTTGCTGTGGGTGAGAAGCGCGTGAGAGCTAGCGCCAGGCCAGGTTTTCTTTGAACTCAACGGGGTACATGTTGAGGTATTGCACAATGCGCGGGTAAGTGCCACAGTTGGGGCTACTGCCGTGGGGCAGGGCGTGGTGCCAAATCACGAAGTCGCCAGCCTCGGCGGCAATGGGCACGGCTGCGGCACTCAAGTCAATCTGGTGGGGGCTGACGCCCGCCGGCAGGGAGGCCAGCCAGCTTTCGAGCTGGCGGTGGAAGCCCGGCACGCAGCAGAACGCACCCTGCTCGGCCGGGGTGTCGCAGAGGTAAAGCAGACCCTGGGTGCCAAAGTGAAACGGCGGCTCCAGGCTCATGTCCCAGTGCAGGTTTGGGCCGGGGAACTGATAATGGGCCGTTTCCGGCGGGTTAAAACTGGTGCGGTCCGTGGTTTTCCACAAGTCGGCCGTTTGCCAGAGCTGGGCAAAGGCTTTGTGAATTCGCTTGGCCTCGCGGTTGGCTTGCAGGGTGGGGTGATGATAAAACTCCATCATAATGCCCTTGCCAATGGGCTTGTGGTACCAGGTGCTGGCATCATCAGGAGACATGCCCAGGGCGTCCCACACCGCCAACTCGGTAGCGCGCGCCTGCTCTTTCGAAATGGCCCCGCGTACTATCACATAGCCGTGCTCGTCCCAGAAAGCCAAATCCTCGGCGCTGAGCACATCGGGGTGTTCCTCAATCTCGCGCAAAGCCTGCTGCAGCTTCGCCGGATAAGGTTTGCCGGCAAACAAGCAGTTGAGCCGCTCCCGCTGCAGCGGGTCGAGCTGGCCCCCGTTCTTGGCCAAAACCCAGTCTTCAAACTCTTCAAAGCTAGGAGCGGACCGCATCAGGAAGCGCAGCGTTTCCTCAATCGACAAGCCCAAGCCATTAAGCAGTAGGTTATCGAGTCGCCAGCTTTGCTCGGTTTGCTCGACGGCCAGGCCTTGTCGCTGGGCCCTGGCTTGCGACCAATAGCGCTTCAGGTGCATCACGCCAAGGCGCCCCAGCTCGTCGGTGCTGGCCAGCGCATCCTTGGGCTTCTTTTGTAGTAGGCTCTTGAAAAACATGCAAGTCAGGGTTAAGAGTTAACCAATGTCGACAGCAAGTTAAGCGGGCCTGAATACAAAAAAAGCGGCAACTGAAATCTCAGTTGCCGCTTCTGACTTAGCTGATTATTCGCTTAGAAGTTCCGCTCGCCGGTTTCACGCTTGCCCAGCATCACCGAGCCTACCATGGCAGCCAGCAGCAGAATAGAAGCCAGTTCAAAGGGCAGGGCGAAGTCCTTGAACAGCACCAGGCCCAGGCGGTCGACCATGCCAATCTGGGAGTCGAATGTGGCAGCGTTGTAGCCTTCCGGCTGCACGTTGCGCAGGGCAGCTACCAGCACCAGCAGCAGCGAGCCGCCGGCAATGGCGGCGGCCAGCTTGGCCATGGCCGGCTTGTGCGGCTCGGTGTCCTTGTTCAGGTTCAGGAACATAATCACGAACAGGAACAGCACCATGATGGCACCGGCGTATACGATGATGTTCACCGCTGCCAGGAACTGCGCGTTCAGCAGCAGGTAATGGCCCGACAACGAGAAGAACGTGAGGATAAGGAACAGGACGCTGTGGACCGGGTTTTTGGCCAGCACCACGCCCAGTGCACTCAGCAGGGCTACGAATGCGAGAAAGAGAAAGAGGGAGGACATGTTTCGGTTGTCAGTTATTCGTTGTCAGTTGTTAGAGTTCTATCATCAGCTTTATCAGAACGACCTGATAACTGACAACGAACAACTGACAACTAGGCCATTTGGGCGCGCAATTTAGCAGCCTGCTCGTCGGTGAGCTGAATGCCGCGCTTGGAGCGGGCATCGGGGCTCACCGGCTCCACGAGGCGGTCCTTGCCATAGATAAACTCGTCGCGCTCGAAGCGCGGCGGGGCCATCTTATCGGCTTGCAGGTACACGGCCGCTTTGGGGCAGGCCTCCTCGCACAAGCCGCAGAAGATGCAGCGCAGCATGTTGATTTCGTAGCTGATGGCGTACTTCTCCTCGCGGTAGAGGTTTTCCTCGCCCTTCTTACGCTCGCCGGCCACCATGGTAATGGCTTCGGCGGGGCAGGCCACGGCGCAAAGGCCGCAGGCGGTGCAGCGCTCCCGGCCCTGCTCGTCGCGCTTCAGCACGTGCAGGCCGCGGAAGACGGGGGAGAAGGGCCGCACCTCATCCGGGTAGCGGATGGTGATTTGCCGCTTGGTAACAGCACGGAAAAAGTGCTGCATGGTGATGCTCAGGCCCTGGAAGATAGCCGGCAGGTAAGCCCGCTCGGCCAGCGACATCGGCTTTTTCTCCAGGACTTTCGCGCGTTTGCTAAGGGATTCCATAGTGCTTATTTAATCACGCCGAACGTAATCAGCCCACCGGTGAGCAGGATGTTGAAGATGGCCAGCGGAATCAGAATAGTCCAGCCCAGGCGCATCAGCTGGTCGTAGCGGAAGCGGGGCAGCGTCCAGCGCACCCACATGAAGAAGAAAATGAAAGCGAAGATTTTCCCAAACAGGCCGACCAGGCCGAGGATGGAAATGATATTCTGAGCCATCACAGCGTCGAGGCCGCGGGCCGATACCAGCCATTCGCGCAGCTCGAACTGGAAGGGAAAGTTGAAGCCTCCGAAGTAGAGCACGCTCATCACAGCCGAGGCCACGAAGACGTTGATGTACTCAGCAAACAGGTAGAGGCCCATCTTCATGGAGCTGTACTCGGTGTGGTAGCCGCCCACTAGTTCGGTTTCGCACTCGGGCAGGTCGAAAGGCGTGCGGTTGGTTTCGGCGAAGGCGCACACGATGAAGATGATAAAGCCTAGGGGCTGCTTCACGATGTTCCAGAACTGCCACTCGCCGGGTACCGACTGCTGCAGGGTGATTTCACGCAGCGACAGCGTGCCCGACATCATCAGCACGGCAATCAGGGCCAGGCCCATGGCCAGCTCGTAGCTGATGTTCTGCGAGGCGGCGCGGATGGCGCCCAGCAGCGAGAACTTGTTATTGGAAGCCCAGCCGCCAATCATGATGCCGTACACGCCCAGCGACACGATGCCGAACACGTAAAGCATGCCCACATTGACCTCAATGCCCTGGAGGTGAATGATGTTGTCGCCAAACTGCAGGTAGTTGCCAAAGGGAATAACGGCTGAGGCCATCAGGGCCGTAACCATGGCCAGGCAGGGCCCGAACACGAACAGCGCCTTATTGGCGCCTGCTGGGAAGAATTCCTCTTTTGTGAAGAGCTTCACGGCATCGGCCAGGGGCTGCAGCAGGCCGAAAGGTCCGGCGCGGTCAGGGCCCACCCGGTCCTGCAGGAAGGCGGCAATCACCCGCTCCGCGTAGGTAGAATAGGTGGCAATCAGCAGCGAAACGCCGAAGATGACCAGAATAACAAGGCCTTGCCAGGCGAGAGGAGGGAAGTCCATCTGTTAGTTGTCAGTTGTTCGTTGTCGGTTGTCAGGCTTGTTCTGGAGTCAGCTTATCAGAACAACCTGACAACTGACAACGAACAACTGACAACTGAATTAACCATTCAAACCGCCGAGCTTGAGCGGCGGGTTACGTTCGAGGTCGCGGGTGGTGCTTTCGGGCAGGTCGGCAATAACCTGAGGATTTACCACGGGCAACTCGTAGTGGTTGGCCGAGATAACCGAGGCGCGGTCGATGTGGGCCGGGCCTTCGATGGTCCAGTCCGACGTTTCCTTCTTGTCGAAGCGGCAGGTATTGCAAATCCACTCTTTCACTTCGCCGTACTCGTCCTTGCGGGCCGTCACGCGCATCACGTCTTTTCCCTTGTACCAGAGCACGACCTTGCCGCAGCACTTCTCGTTTTCGCAGTTGCGGTGCGCATTTACCGGCTTGGTAAACCACACGCGCTGCTTGAAGCGGAAGGTTTTGTCGGTGAGCGCGCCCACGGGGCACACGTCGATGACGTTGCCGCTGAACTCGTTGTCGATGACGTTTTCGATGTAGGTGCCGATTTCGGCAGCGTCGCCGCGGCCCAGCACGCCGTGCACGCGCTTGTCGGTCAGCTGGTCGGCGGTGTACACGCAGCGGTAGCACAGGATGCAGCGCGTCATGTGCAGCTGAATCAGCGGGCCGATGTCGATTTTCTCGAAGGTGCGGCGCTCTTCCTCGTAGCGGGTGGTGCCCACGCCGTGCTCGAAGGCGAAGTTCTGCAGGTCACACTCGCCGGCCTGGTCGCAGACGGGGCAGTCGAGCGGGTGGTTGATGAGCAGCATTTCCACGATGCCCTTGCGCACGTCGAGCACCTGGGGGTTGGTGGTGTTTTCCACCACCATGCCGTCCTGTACCGGCGTCACGCACGAGGCCACCAGCTTGGGCATGGGGCGCGGGTCCTTGGCCGAGCCGGCGGCCACGCGCACGAGGCAGGCGCGGCACTTGCCGCCCGAGCCTTTCAGCGGGGTGTAGTAGCACATGGCGGGCGGCACCACGCCCCCGCCGATTTTGCGGGCCGCGTTGAGGATGGTGGTTCCGTCCGGAACTTCCACCTCAATGCCGTCGAAGGTTATTTTAGCCATTGGTTGTGTCGGTTATAATTCTAGTCGTCATGCTGAGCGAAGTCGAAGCATCTTGCTCACGAGAGTAATTTATTTACTGCTGCGGGCAAGATGCTTCGCTGCGCTCAGCATGACGTTCTTTTAATTAAGCCAGTACCCCGGCCGCACGGTAAACTGCGCCGGGAGCAGTGGCTTCTTTGGGGTTGGTCACGTGCCACTCGAACTCGTGGCGGAAGTGACGCACGGCGGCGGCCACCGGCCACGCGGCGGCTTCGCCAAGCGGGCAGATGGTGTTGCCTTCAATCTGCTTGGCCACGCTTACAATCAGGTCGATGTCGTGCATCGAACCGTGGCCGTGTTCGAGGCGGTGCAGCACTTTCTCCAGCCAGCCGGTGCCTTCGCGGCAGGGCGAGCACTGCCCGCAGCTCTCGTGGTGATAGAAGCGGCTGAAGTTCCAGGTATTGCGCACGATGCACGTCGTCTCGTCCATGGCGATGAAGCCGCCCGAGCCGAGCATGGTGCCGGTCACGAAGCCGCCGTCGCTCAAGGACTCGTAAGTCATCAGGCGGTTTTCGCCGGCGGCGGTTTTCAGAATCAGTTCCTTGGGCAGAATCGGCACCGAGGAGCCGCCAGCCACTACAGCCTTCAGGTCACGGCCTTTCCAGATGCCGCCGCAGTACTCGTCGGAGTAGATAAACTCCTCCACGGGCACACCCAGCTCAATTTCGTAAATGCCGGGCTTGTTGAGGTGGCCGCAGGCGGAAATGAGCTTGGTGCCGGTGCTGCGGCCCACCCCGATTTTGGCGTACTCGTCGCCGCCGTCGTTCACGATGGGCACCACTGCCGCAATGGATTCTACGTTGTTGACTACCGTGGGGCGGGCGTAGAGGCCCTGCACGGCCGGGAACGGGGGCTTGTTGCGCGGGTTACCACGCTTGCCTTCCAGGCTTTCGAGCAGGGCAGTTTCTTCGCCGCAGATGTAGGCGCCGCCGCCGGGGTGCACATGCAGGTCGAGGTTGTAGCCCGTGCCGAGGATGTTTTTACCCAGGAAGCCATTGGCGTAGGCTTCGGCAATGGCCTTTTCCAGGATGCGCAGCACGTAAAGCAGCTCACCGCGGATATAGATGTAGGAGGTGTTGGCGCCCAGGGCGTAGCTGCTCGTAATCATGCCTTCTACCAGCAGGTGAGGCAGCTTGGTCATCAGCTCCCGGTCCTTGAAGGTACCGGGCTCCGACTCGTCGGCGTTGCACACCAGGTAGCGCGGCACGCCCTCGGGCTTGGCCAGGAAGCTCCACTTCATGCCGGTGGGGAAGCCTGCGCCGCCGCGGCCGCGCAGACCCGACTTCTTCACTTCTTCCACCACCTCGTCGGGCGTCATGGTCTTGAGCGCCTTCTCCACGGAGCGGTAGCCGCCGTGCTTGCGGTACACGTCGAAGGTATTAATGCCCTCAACGTTAATATGTTCGGTTAATAGCTTACGGCCCATATTTAGTAGTTCTTCAAGGAGTTGGGCAGCCCGGTTTCTTCCCAGGGCAGGATGGGGCGGTGCACCAGGTTGCGCAGCTCGTTGAGCATGCCATCCACCGCTTCGTTGGTGTCGAGCTTTTCGTAGTACTTCTCGCGTACCTGCACCACGGGGGCAAAGCCGCAGGCCGCCAGGCACTCCACTTCTTTCAGGGTGAAGTTGCCGTCGGGTGAAGTCTCGCCCACCTTGGCGCCGGTAATGCGCTCGAGGTGCGCGGTCAGCTCATCGGAGCCACGCAGCATGCAGGGGCCCGTGCGGCAGATTTCCAGCACGTGCTTGCCTACTGGCTTGAGGTTGAACATGGTGTAGAAGGTAGCCACCTCGTACACCTCAATCGGCTTGAGGTTGAGCGTTTCGGCCACCAAGTCCTGCACCTCGGGACTTACCCAGCCGCCAAACTCGGCCTGAGCAATGTGCAGAATCGGCAGCAGGGCCGACTTGCTGCGGTCCTCGGGATAATGTGTAAGCAGGCGCTTGATTTCGGCCTGGGCAGCAGGCGAAAACTGGGGCTTGGCGGGCGCGGTGGTTGGTTCCATATCAGTCAGATTCACAGCGGCTACGCGTCCAGCTCGCCGGCAATAACGTTCATCGAGCTCAGGATGACAATGGCATCGGAGAGGCTCGTGCCCACCACCATTTCGGAGTAGGCCTGGTAATAGATAAAGCAGGGGCGACGGAAGTGCAGGCGGTAGGGCGTGCGGCCCCCGTCCGAAATCAGGTAGAAGCCCAGCTCGCCATTGCCGCCCTCTACCGAGTGGTACACCTCACCCACCGGCGCCTCAATCTCACCCATGATGATTTTGAAGTGGTAGATGAGGGCCTCCATGTTCTTGTACACGGCCTGCTTGGGAGGCAGGTAGTAGTGCGGCGCATCGGCGTGGAAGGGACCTTCGGGCAGGTTTTCCAGTGCCTGGTTGATGATGCGCAGGCTCTGCCAGATTTCCTCGTTGCGCACGATGAAACGGTCGTAGGTGTCGCCGTTGGTGCCCACCGGGATGTCAAACTCGAAGTCCTGGTACGAGGAGTAAGGATTCATGGCGCGCACATCGTAGTCGACGCCGGCGGCCCGCAGGTTGGGGCCGGTGAAGCCGTAGTTCAGCGCCTTTTCCGCCGAGATAGGGCCCACGTTCACCACGCGGTCCATGAAAATGCGGTTGCGGTTGAACATCTTCTCGAACTCGCGCATCACCGGCGGGAACTCCTTCAGCCACTTGCGCAGCTTTTCCAGCGCCACGGGCGAGAAGTCGCGCTCCATGCCGCCCACGCGGCCCATGTTGGTGGTCAGGCGCGAGCCGCACACCTCCTCGTAAATCTCGTAAATCTTCTCGCGCTCCTGGAACACATACAGGAAGCCGGTGAAGGCCCCCGTGTCTACACCCAGGATGGAGTTGCAGATGAGGTGGTCGGCAATGCGGGCCAGCTCCATCATAATCACGCGCATGTACTGGGCCCGCTTGGGCACCGTCACGCCGAGCAGCTTCTCTACCGTCATGTGCCAGCCCATGTTGTTGATGGGCGACGAACAGTAGTTCATCCGGTCGGTGAGCGGGGTAATCTGGTAGAAAGGCCGGCGCTCGGCGATTTTCTCGAAGGCGCGGTGGATGTAGCCGATGGTGGGCACGCCGGAGATAATCCGTTCGCCGTCCATCTGCAGGATGTTCTGGAAAATGCCGTGCGTGGCCGGGTGCGTGGGCCCCAGGTTCAGCGTCGTCAGCTCCTGGCTGAAGTCGTTGAGCGTAGGCACCAACTGGTTGTGCTGCTGGGCAGCGGCCTCCTCGTGGATTTTGTGCGTGCCCGCCAGCGTGTCGTTTACTGCCATTTTACTTTTTTGTCATCCTGAGCGCAGCGAAGGACCTTATCACGTCCGCGCTGCAGGTTGTTTTTATTAATTCTGGCGAAAGCAGCGGTGATAAGATGCTTCCTTCGTCAGCATGACAAATGGCCTAGCGGCCGAAAAACAGGTCGGTTTTGTCTTCGCGGGTACCGTCCTCCAGCGGGTATTGCTTGCGCATGGGATGGTAATCCATGTCCTCCACGTTGAGGATGCGAATCAGATTGGGGTGGCCGGTGAAGATGATGCCGAAGAAGTCGTAAGCCTCGCGCTCCATCCAGTTGGCGGTAGAGTAGAGGTCCGTCAGCGTATCAACCACCGGGTCGGCGATGGGGAAGAAAATCTTGATGCGCAGCCGGATGTTGTGCACCAGGCTGTGCAAATGGTAAATCATGCCCAGCTCCTGGCCCTCATTCTCCGGGTAATGGATGCCACACATGGTAGTCAGGAAGTGAAACTTCAGCTCCTGGTCTTGCTGCAGGCCGGCAATAATCTCGTGAATGCGCTCCCGCGTTGTCGTCACCGTGAGCAGGCCGTAGGGCTCGTGCACATCGGTGAAGGCTGTCTGGCCAAACAGGCGGTGCAGCAAGGCCAGCACCTGCGCGTTCTGGGCGGCGATTGGGTCTTCGGCAACGGCCGCTTCGGGAGCAGCACCAGTTTCCTGAGGGTTCATTCTATCGGAGAAGCTAGGAGATAGGAGCTAGGAGCCAGAAGCTGAAAGAAGAATGGTATTCTAACTCCTAGCTTCTAGCTCCTAGCTACTTACTTAATGTTGTAAGACGCCAGCAGGGCCTGGTACTCAGGCGAGTTGCGGCGGCGGAAGGATTCATTTTTGGCCAGGTCCTGAATGCGCATTAGGCCGTCGAGCACCTGTTCGGGGCGGGGCGGGCAGCCGGGCACGTACACATCGACCGGGATAATGCGGTCGATGCCCTGCAGCACGGAGTAGGAGTCGAAGATGCCGCCCGAGCAGGCGCAGGCGCCCATGGCCAGCACCCAGCGGGGCTCGGCCATCTGCTCGTACACCTGCTTTACTACGGGAGCCATTTTCTTGGCGATGGTTCCCATCACCATCAGCAGGTCGGCCTGCCGGGGCGAGAACGACGGACGCTCCGAGCCGAAGCGGGAGATGTCGTAGTGCGAGCCCATGGTGGCCATAAACTCGATGCCGCAGCAGGACGTAGCGAAGGGGAGGGGCCAAAGCGAGTTGGCACGGGCGATGCCCACTACTTTCTCGAGCGAGGTGGCGAAGAAGCCAGCGCCTTCAACCCCCTCGGGGGCCTCTACGGTTTTGATTTCCGGAACACGGGTATCCATAAGGTCGAAAAGTCAGATTAGAAGGGGAAAATCCCGTTTTCCCAACACCCGCCTGCGGCGGAAAGTTTGCCGTTAACGTGCCTCGTTCCAGCGCAGAATGCCTTTTTTGATGACGTAGCCGAAGCCGGCCAGCAGCAGGGCCATGAAGATTATCATCTCGATAAACCCCTCGCGGCCCAGGGTGCGGAAGTTCACCGCCCAGGGATACATGAAGATAACCTCGACGTCGAACAGCACGAAAAGAATGGCCGTCAGGAAGTACTTCACCGAGATGGGCGTACGGGCGTTGCCCACCGACTCGATGCCGCACTCAAAGGAAGCATCCTTCACCGTGGAGTGGCGCTTGGGGCCCACGAGGTGCGACACAATCATGGCAAACGCCACAAAAGCCAGGGCCAGACCGAACTGAATGACGATGGGCAGGTAGTCGCCGGGCTGGTAATTAGTAGCAGGAAGGGCTAGTAGCATAGCGGTCAGAATGTAATAAAACACAGCGCCGGGGCGCCAAAGGGCAAAGGTAGGGCTTACGGGTTTGGGGTGCAACGTATACCGGCTGGCCACCGGGAAGCCTTATCTTTGAACAAAGAGAAACAGGCTATGGGAGAAGCACAACAGGAGCGGCGACGCTACACGGTAGAAGAGTATTTTGCACTGGAACAGCAGAGCGAGGCCCGTCATGAGTTTTTCGACGGCGAGGTCTTTGCTATGGCCGGGGCTAGTGTGTCGCACAATCTGCTGGGTGGCAACTTTTACGTTGCTTTTCGGCAAGCACTCAGGGGCCGGCCGTGCAAAGCCGTGATGGAAGGCGTGCAACTTGCCGTGCAGCAAAACCGGCACTACACTTACCCGGATGTGATGATAAGCCGCGACGATGCTGACCAGCAGGCGTCGCTCACGTTTCAGGCGCCAGTGCTCATCGTGGAGGTATTATCACCTTCCACGGCCGAGTACGACCGGGGCCGGAAATTCAATCAGTATAAAAAATTGCCTTCGCTGCAGCATTACCTGTTGGTATCGCAGACTTCCTGGCTAGTAGAGTGGTATCGGCGGGAGGCTAACGGCATTTGGAGCTTTACTCCTCTGGTGGAAGAAGACGATGCTCTCCTAATCCCTGAGTTGAACATCAACCTGACCGTGGCTGAGATTTATGAAGGTACGGGAGTAGCACCTTTGTGCATCGTAGAAGAGCCGGCGGCGCAATACCAAGGCCAGCGCCCGTAAGCACATCAATTAAAAAAGGGCCGCTCCATCAACTGGAGCGGCCCTTTTTTATATTACACACAACTGATTTTAGAAACCGCCGGCGGCTACGTCCAGCTTCTCGTGGGTTTCGACGCCCAGGAAGGGGTAGCGGTAGTCGACGGGCGGCACGAAGGTTTCCTTGATGGCGCGGGGCGACACCCAGCGCAGCAGGTTGAGCATGGAGCCGGCCTTGTCGTTGGTGCCGGAGGCGCGGGCCCCACCGAAGGGCTGCTGGCCCACCACGGCGCCGGTAGGCTTGTCGTTGATGTAGAAGTTACCGGCTGCGTTCTGCAGGCGCTTGCTGGCCAGGTCGATGGCGTAACGGTCCTGCGAGAACACGGCGCCGGTGAGGGCGTAGGGCGAGGTGCTGTCCACGAGGTCCAGCGTTTCCTCGAACTTGTCGGCGTCGTACACGTGCACCGTCAGCACGGGGCCGAATAGCTCCTCGCACATGGTTACGTACTTCGGGTCTTTGGCTACAATAACTGTAGGCTCGATGAAGTAGCCCTTCGACTTGTCGTAGCTGCCGCCGGCAATGATTTCGACGTTGGGGTCATTCTTCGCGCCGTCGATGTACTTGGCCAGCTTATCGAACGAAGCCTCGGAAATCACCGCATTGATGAAGTTGGAGAAGTCTTCCACGTCGCCCATCTTGAACGACTTCAGGTCTTCTACCAGGTAGCCTTTGATTTCCTCGTAGAGGTTGCTGGGCAAGTACACCCGCGAAGCCGCCGAGCATTTCTGGCCCTGGTACTCGAAGGCACCGCGCGAAATAGCCGTGGCCACCGCTTTGGGGTGAGCCGAAGGGTGGGCCAGGATGAAGTCCTTGCCGCCGGTTTCGCCCACGATGCGGGGGTAGGACTTGTACTTGTGGATGTTCTGGCCGATGGTCTTCCAGATGTTCTGGAACACGCCCGTCGAGCCGGTGAAGTGAATGCCGGCGAAGTCGCGGTGGTTGAACAGCACCTCGCCCGCCGTGGGTCCATCCACATATACCAGGTTGATAACACCGTCGGGCACGCCGGCTTCCTTAAACAGCTCCATCAGCACCTGGGCCGAGTAAATCTGGGTGTTGGCAGGCTTCCACACCACCACGTTGCCCATCATGGCCACGCAGGAGGGCAGGTTGCCGGCAATGGATGTGAAGTTGAAGGGCGTGAGGGCGAACACGAAGCCTTCAAGCGGGCGGTGCTCCAGGCGGTTCCACATGCCGGCCGAAGACTGGGGCTGCTGCTCGTAAATCTCCCGCATGAAGTGCACGTTGTAGCGGAAGAAGTCAATCAGCTCGCAGGCCGAGTCGATTTCGGCCTGGAAGGCGTTTTTGCTCTGGCCCAGCATGGTGGCGGCGTTGAGACGGGCGCGGTAGGGGCCGGCCAGCAGCTCGGCGGCTTTCAGAAAAATGGAGGCGCGATGCTCCCAGGGCATCTCAGCCCACATGGGGCGAGCGGCCAGCGCGGCATCCACAGCTTGCTGCACGTGGCTGGCGTCGCCGTTGTGGAAGTGGCCCAGGGTGTGCTGGTGGTCGTGGGGCGGGCTGATGCGCGAGGTCTTGCCGGTGCGCACTTCCTGGCCGCCGATGTGCATGGGGATGTCCAGCTCCAGCTGCTTGAGGCGCTTCAGCTCGTTGAGCAGCTCCAGGCGCTCGGGCGAGCCGGGCGCGTAGCTTTTAACGGGTTCGTTGACCGGAGTGGGGACGTTGAAAAAGCCGTTGGCCATAGTGGTTTCGGATTTTAGGTTGCTGGTTTCTTGTTAAACAAACCTGAGGTGGGAATGGGGCAAAGGTAGCCGGCAGACTGCAACAAGGTCTGAAGCGCTGCGCCTACAGTCGCTTCAGCAATTCCCGCACCTGCCGCTCCAAATCGGCCATCGAGCCGTTGTTGTAAATCACGGCGTCGAAGCGGGTGTAGGCATCCATGACGGTTTCGCTGGGGTGGTTGTCGTCGCGGGTGCCGTCGCCGCGCTGCTGCAGGGGGTCGCCTTCTACGCGCAGCATCAGGCCGCCGCGGGCCAGGATAGGGTCGGCTTCGCTGGGGTAGCGCACGTCGGGCACCAGCACGAAGGCATTGCTGGGCAGCTGGGAGAAAAAGGAGTTTACCCAGATGTTGGGCTCCCATACGCGCAGGGCCTGGCCGACCTGCTGCAGCATCTCGCCGCGGGTGCGGCCAAACACGGACAGCAGCTCAGCTTTGCCGGTTTGCGAGTAATAAGGCGCTACGTCTTCGCCCGCCAGGGCGGCGCATACGGTTTTGATGGCGTCGCCAAAGGAGCGGATGTGCCAGTTGCGCTCGGGCTGCAGCCGTTGGAGCAGGCGCGCTACTGTATCCTTGCCGCTTCCCCTTTTTCCCGATAAGCCGATGAGATGTACCATAGTCGGTGCAAAAGTAGCGGCCCGGGCGCGGGGCTATTTACTTTCAGCCTTCGCCGGCCGCAATTGTGCGAGAGCAATGCGGATGAAATAAACCGTCAGCGCGGCGCCGAATACTATCCACCACAGGTGCTTCCAGGTCCACCACGGCGTGGTGCTGAGCAGCTGCCGGTGGGAAGTAGGGTGGGTGTTGACGGCCACGGATTGGCCCGGCTGCAGGCTGTCGTAGTCGTCGTCCGATACCTCTATCTCGGCCGGGGCGGCGGTGGTGGCTTTCACAGTGGCGTAGTAGATGGTGCCGCGGCCCCGGCCGCCCCATACTGTTCGCTTGCTGATTACCGTGGCTGGATGGGCGGGGCCTTGCAGGGTAGCGCGCCGCTCCCATGCATCGTGGATGTGCCAGCCCATCAGCACAAGCGGAACCCCGAGGCCAAAGGCCAGCAACACCCCGGCCAGCAGCCAGCTAAACAGTCTTTTCATAAGGCAGCAGCAAGGCAGTTAAGTGCTTGCCGCAGCAAATTAAAGAATCTGCTTCAGCTCACTCAAGCAGCTGATTTCGTGGGTGACGCTGGCATTGTGCCGGCGTTTATCAGGGTTGAAATATACCTGGTCGATACCGGCATTATAGGCCCCCAGCACGTCGCATTCAAGGTTGTCGCCTATCATCAGGCTCTCGGCCGCGGTGGCCCCGGCACGCTCCAGGGCGTGGGAAAACATGCGCGGGTCGGGCTTCAGGAAGCCGCTGCACTCTGAAGTAACAACTTCTTCGAAGTAGTCGGTCAGGTTGGAGGAAGCCAGCTTGATGAACTGTATGTCCTTAAAGCCATTGGTGACCAGATGCAGGCGGTATTTAGGCTTCAGGTAGGCCAGCACCTCGTGGGTGAAAGGAAACACGGCCGACTTATAGGGCAGAATGTCGGTAAACTGCCGGGAAATGTCGGCCGGCATGTCGGCCTCAGCTACGCCGAGCTTGGCCAGCGTCCGCGTAAAGCGCACGCTGCGCAGCTGCTGCTGGCTGATTTTATTGGCCTGGTACAGGCGCCACAGCGCGTGGTTCACGTCGCTGTACACCCGAATGAACTCCTCCACCGTGAAGCTGCCGTGCCGCGCCAGCTCGTGCTGCTCGAACAGCGTGCGCAGCGTTTCATCGGCATTTTTCTCAAAATCCCACAGTGTATGGTCGAGGTCGAAGAAGATGTGGCGGTAGAACTTCAAAAGGGAGTTATAAATGATGAGTTATGAGCTATTTTTCTAACAACCAACTAGCCAATTCCTCCCGCCAGCAGCATGCTGAGCACACCAGCCAGCATAATGCCTTTGCACCAAGTGCTGAGGTGGCGGAAATGCTTGCGGCGGTCGGCACGAATAAGTAGCCGGCCGAGCTGGGCCATGGGCAGCAGCACCAGCGCCAGCAGCCACAAGCCCAGCGGCCAGTGCGTGCCCAACAGCAGGCGCAGAGTAGCAGCCCCAGTAAGTACCGCCAGCGCCGTCAGAAACAAGCCGGCCACCCATTTGGTGCGCGCCACGCCCCATACCAGCGGCAGGGTGCGGCAGCCGTGCTGGGCGTCGCCGCGCATATCCTCTACATCCTTCACAATCTCGCGCACTACCGTGAGCAGAAAGGCCGCCAGGGCATAGGGCCATACCGCTCCCCGGCCCGTGTGCATCTGCAGCTCGGGCAATAGCACCAGGGCCGCCGTGAGGGTGGCAATGCTAAGGTTGCCGACCAGCGCCAGGCGCTTGAACCGGGCCGAGTAACCCCACAGCAGCAGCGCGGCGCCCAGCGTCACCAGGCCCAGCAGAGGGCTGAGGCTGGCGGCCAGTAGCACGCCCGCGCCGCTGAGCAGCAGGTGGGCCAGCATAGCTACCCGGCGCCGCACCACAGGCCCCACCACCAGCCGGTCGGGCCGGTTGATGGCGTCAATCTTCACGTCGTAGTAGTCGTTGATGATGTAGCCGGCAGCGGCCACCAGCAGCGCCGCCAGCACCAGCAGCCCAAAGCCCGGCGCCAGCAGTGCCTTACGCAGTGGCTGCCCGGGCAGCAGCAGGCAGACCCGGACCAAGGCCAGGCACAGGAGCATAATCAGCAGGTTGGGCCAGCGCACCAGCGTAGGCAGGGCCGTGGCCAGTCCGCCGGGCTTGTCGGGGACGGGCAGGGCAGCCGGGGACTTAGGTGGCGAAGGGCGGGGCATGATGGGGCGTTTGGTGCAAAGGTCGGCAAAGTGCTGGCTACGGGCGGCCCACAAAAAAGCCTCCCCAGGGGGAGGCTAACTTTTGCCAGACCAAGGGTAAAGCCTTAAATCTTACGCACGTTCACGGCATTGATGCCTTTACGACCTTCCTGCGTGTCGAACTCCACCCGGTCGTTTTGTTGAATCTGCAAGCCGTTCAGGCCGGTAACGTGAACGAAGAAGTCCTCTTTGGTGGTGTCTTCGGTGATGAAACCATAGCCTTTGGCTTCGTTGTAGAATTTTACGATTCCCGTTTTCATGGAAAAGAAGAAAAATGTATTATCGGCCGGGTGTTAGGTTAGCCAAAATGCCTGCGGTGGCAGCCGTTGCCACCGTGGGCTGCTTACGCGATGAAGCGCGCAGGGGTTGGCAAAAAATGCAGGACGCTTATTGGTTGTCGCGCCATTCGTACACCCACTTGGCCTGGATTTGCTCCAGGTGGCCCTCGGTGGCTTGCTCGCGGGTACCCTCAAAGTTGGGCAGGCTCAGCACCCACTCCAGCAGGTCGGTGAAGCGGATGCGATAGATTTTAGCCTCGGTGAAGTCGTCGCCAAACTTCTCGTAGAGCGCCATGGCAATGTCTTCGTGGTCGGCCCACTTCATGGGTGGCTCAAAGTGGTTCATGCTATTATGTTTTCAGTTGTTGGTTGTCAGTTGTCAGATTTTTACTGACGTCAGCATATCAGAACGAACTGACAACTGACAACGGATAACTGACAACTCCAAAGTATTAATGGCCCAGGAAATCCTGCTTGGGGATGGTAACGACAAGCTGCATGTCGCGGGCTACCACGCACTGGCAGGCCAGGCGGGAGTTGAGGCGCGGGTCCACGGCGCGGTCGATGAAGTCTTCTTCCTTGTCGCTGATTTCCGGCAGCTCGTCGCCACCTTTCTCAACGTAGATGTGGCAGGTGCTGCAGCCGCACACGCCGCCGCAATTGTGCTGCAGCTGGATGCCGTTGTTGAGGGCCACATCGAGCACCGACTCGCCCGGCGCCGCCACATGGGTTTGGGCCGGCTGGCCGTCGTGGAACTGAAAGGTGATGGTAGTGGCAGGCAAGGCAGTACGAAAAAAAGCGCTGAAATGAAGGTGCAAAGGTAGCCCTCACAGCCCCGGCATCAAAGCTGGGCCTGAATGCTGGCCGTGAGCTGGGCGTAAAGGGCCTGCCAGGCCGGGTGCCCCGCCAGGGCCGCTTCGTGGGCCTGCAGGGTAGGGGCATCGCGCCGGGCGGCCGGCCCCGTCTGCACCGAAAATGGCGGGTTGGCCAGGGCTTTTTCCACCGTTTCACGCACCAGCGGGGCCAGAAGGCTAGCCGGCAATTGAGCTTCCTGCAGCAGGGCATCGGCAATGCCCAACAGGTGGTTGGTGAAATTGTTGGCGAAGACGGCGGCCACGTGCAGGCGCAGGCGCTGCGTGGAGTCCAGCAGAAAAATGTGTTGGCTCAGCGTGCGCGTCAGTTCCTGCAGCGTGGCCAGGCCGGCGGCGTCGCTGGCTTCCAGGCAGAATGGGACGGCGTTCCAGTGAATAGCCCGGCCGGGACTGAAGGTCTGAAGTGGATAGAACACGCCCCCACGCACCCGGGGCTGGGCGGCAAACAAGCTTAGGGGCAGGGCACCGGCCATGTGGGCCACCAGGGCGCGCTCGGGCCAGGGCATGGCGGCCAGCAGCGAAGCCACGGCAGCATCGGGCACCGCTAGCAGGTACACGTCGGCCGGGGGCAGCTCGGATAGGGTGCCTGAAAGCGCCAGCGCGCCCGGCACTGCCGCTGCCGCCGCCTGCGCCGAAGCAGTTGAGCGGCTCCACACAAACGGCACGTGGTGGCCAGCGGTGAGCAAGGCCGGTCCCAACTGGCTGGCCACCCGGCCGCTGCCCAGCAGGGCCACATGCAACGAAACGGGGAGGGTAGCGTTCATGCAGACAGTAAACAGGTTAATAGCAGTCGATTATTCGGGGCTGCTGGCACGATGAAATTTGCCGGCTTGTCGATTGTAGACAGTCAGCCCAGCGGCAAATCCGAAATTCTGCTAAAAAATTAGCAATTTGTAGCCCCAAAGCTACCGGCTGAGGCTTCTACCTGCAGCGGCCGGGCTTGTTTCTTGTTTCAACCCCACTTTTTCCTAAACCATTTTTTACTGTATGACACACCCCTACAACCGGGCAGGCATCACCACCCGTGTGCGGCAGCTGGCTTTGGCCTTGTTGCTGACGGGCGGCGCGAGTGCCGCTCATGCCCAAGCGTTGCCGTATGTGGCAGCCAACGTGACCAAGGTGGCCGGCACTTACACCGACCTGGGAACCACGGGCACGGCCATTGCCGTAGCCAACAACGACGACGCCAACTCGGCTGCCCTGCCCATTGGCTTCACGTTCAACTACAACGGTACGGCCTACACCGACTTCGTGCTGAACACCAACGGGTTTATTAAGCTGGGCACGACGGCTCCCACGGGCCCGATGTTCCCCAACGGCGGCCAGGCAACTACCGGCGGCCCGGCCGACGGCACGGAAACTAACCTGATTCTGCCCTTCAACCAGGACCTGGATGCTGGCAGCGCCGGCGGCACCGAGTTCCGCGTAGCTACCACTGGTACTGCTCCCAACCGGATTTGCACCATTCAGTGGAAAAACGTGAAGGACAAGGCCATGGCGGCTATGGGTACCAGCGTAGCCATTGGCACGCAGTACGCCAACTTCTCTTTCCAGGTGAAGCTGTACGAAACCACCAGCCAGATTTCCTTCGTGTACGGTACGGCTACGCCCGGTGCGGCTGCCGATGAAAACCCCAAGTTTGTAACCGTAGGCATCAAGGGCTCGGGCACGGCAGCCAACCAGATTATTCTGGGCAGCAAGGCCTCGGCTTCGGCCTGGACGGCTACCGTATTTGCCGGTGGCCTGTACACGGGCAACGCGCACAACGTGCGCAGTTCGGTACTGCCCACTCCCGGCTTCACCTACAACTTCACCCTGCCCGTGCCGCAGGATGCGGCTGTGCAGGCAGTGTACGGCTTCGATAAGCTGACTGTGCCCGCTGGCCAGCCGGTGGTGCTGCGCGCCTCGGTGCGCAACGCCGGCACGGCTGCGCTTGGCAACTTCACCGTAACGCTGAACGTGACCGGTGCCAACACGGCTTCGGTAACGGCTACGGTGGCCAGCCTGGCCGTAGGTGCCAGCACCACAGTGGTTTTCCCGGCTGTGGCCATGCCCGCCGTGGGCAACAACACTGTTACGGTGTCGGTACCGGCTGATGGCAACATCACCAACGACAGCCAGAGCATGCAGATTGCCACCAACCCCACCACCACGGGCTTTATCACGGCCAATACGGCTCCGGTGAGCGCCTTCGGCTTCGGTGCCGGTGCCCAGGGCAACTACTTCGGTGCTAAAATCAACTTCTCGCAGCCCCGCGACATCACGGCGGTGAATGCCTTCTTCTTCAACGACCCGGCTGCTGTTGGCTCGTCGGCCTACGGCGTAGTAATTGACGCCACAACTGGTGCCCTGCTCGGCCGCTCGCCCAACTTTGTGGTGACGGCGGCTTCGCTGAACCAGCTGCACACCTTCACGCTGTCGACGCCCGTTTCGGTGCAGTCCGGCGACGTCATCATCGGCATGGCTACGGTAGCTGCTGCTGGCGCTGCTCAGTTCTTCCTGATGGGCGTGCAGAGTGAAAACCCCACCCGCCCCGACACCTTCTACACCGGCTCGGCTACGGCTTCCCCGGCCACGCCTCCCTCGCCCAGCCTGAACACGGCCGCCAACGCCCTGTATAAGTACATGCTGGAAGCGGTGACCACCACGCCCGCTACCTGCGCTGCTCCCACCGGCCTGTCGGCTACGGGCACTCAGACCACCGCCGTGGTATCGTTCACGGGCCCGGCCAACGGCTCGGACTACACCATTATCTATGGTCCGACCGGCTTCAACCCTGCCACGGCTGGTACTACCCTCACCGGTATCTCCACCTCGCCCTACACCATCACGGGCCTGACGGCTTCGACCTGCTACGACATCTACGTACGCGCTACCTGCGTAGCTCCTGACCAAAGCACGCTGGCTGGCCCCGTGAACTACTGCTCGCCCTGCACGCCTCCCATCATCACCACCTTCCCCTACGCCCAGGACTTCAACACCGTGGGCCAGGGCCAGGCGCTGCCCTGCGGCATCTCGGTGGCTGACATCAACGCCGACGCCAACACCTGGCAGGCCCGCGCCACGGTGCCCACGCAGGCTAACCCCAACCTGCCCATCGGCCGCGGTGGTACCGGCAACGCCATGGTGTATTTCTACAACACCAACGACAACACTGTAGGTGGCGACGACTGGTTCTTCACCCCGGCCCTGCGCCTGACCGGTGGCCAGCGCTACCGCCTCTCGTTCTGGCTGCGTTCGGCCGGCACGGCTTACCCCGAAGGCCTGGAAGTGAAGTATGGCAATGCCGCTACGCCGGCTGGTCAGACCAACACGCTGTACACCAATACGGCCGTAACGTCGGCTACCTACGTGCAGGCTACCAACACCAGCAACCCCGCCGTGGCTGACCTCACGCCGGCTACCACGGGTACCTACTACGTTGGCTTCCACGCCACCAGCGCCGCCGACCAGTTCTTCCTGGCCGTTGACGACGTGAACATCACCGCGGTGCTGGGCACTTCGGCTGCTCTGAACCGCGCCATCAACGTATTCCCGAACCCCTCGAACTCGGGCCGCTTCAACCTGGAAGTGCGCGGCGCCAATGCCCAGTCGCTGGGTGTTGAGGTGACCAACATGCTGGGCCAGCGCGTGTACACGGGCACGGCCAAAGACAACTTCACCAACGAAGTAGACCTGTCGAACCTGTCGGCCGGCATCTACACTCTGAAAGTGAAGAACGGCAGCGAGTACTCGCTGCAGCAAATCTCCATCGTGAAGTAAGCTCCGGCTTACCCACGAGGCTAAAGGGCCGCCCCACCGGGCGGCCCTTTTTTTGTGCAGTGCCCCGGCGGGGGAGCTGTAAAAGAAGCACTAGCTTTGAGCAACTGATGAAAACAGCTTTGCATCCTTACTGTACTATGCATCTTCCATTTACTCTCACTCATAAGCTGGGCCTGGGCCTGGCTTTGCTTACCACGCTGGCCGCTTCCGTGCCGGGCCATAGCCAGCCCGGCTTGCCCAACGACGCGGCCGTGGAAGCGGTTTACACCCTCGACCAGCTGCCGCTGATGGGCGGCCCCCACGTGGTGCGGGCCCTGGTGCGCAACGTGGGCAGCAGCATCATCCCCGCCGGGCAGCAGCTAACGCTGGAAGTCGCCGGCGTTACCAGCTTCACTACCACGGCCACGATGGGCAGCTTGCCGGCCAGTGCCAGCGTGGTGGTTTCCTTCCCGGCCTTTGTGCCGGCCGCAGCTGGCCCGCAAAGCCTGTTGGTGACGCTGGGCAACGACGACGACACCTCGAACAACACAGTTATTGTAAGCCAGGAGGTGACGGCGGCTACGGCCTCTTACATCACGCCGGGCGTGGGCAACTCCAGCCTGGGTTTTCAGGGGGGCACCTCGGCTTTCGTGGCCAAGTTCGAAGCCGACGGCCCTCACGACGTGGTGGCGGTGCGGGCATTTATTGCAGACGTTAATTCGATTGGCCAAACCGTGTTTGCCGTGGTGGCCGACCCCACTACCGGCAACCTGCTGGGCCGCACGCCTGATTACGTCGTGACCAGTGCCGATGTAGGTACGGTGCACACCTTTGCCCTGAGCCCGGCTGTGCCGGTGCCGGGCGGCAGCTACCTGGCCGGCATGGCCCAGGTGACCAACCCCGGCCGCAATTTCTTCCCCATGGGTACGCAGACGGAGCGGCCTACGCGCCCCGATACCTTTTTCGGCTTGGGAATAACCGTGCCCAACCAACCCTATGACCTTGGGCAGTTTAACTACGGCAAGCTGATGCTGGAAACGGTGCTGGTAGCGCCAGCCACCTGCCCCAGCCCCCGCAACCTGAGCGTCAGCACCACGCAAAATACCGCTACCATCACCTTTACGGGGCCGCCCAACGCCACCGGCTACGAGCTGGTGTACGGCCCGGCCGGGTTCAACCCCGCCAGCAGCGGCACCACACTGGCTGCCCAGACCTCGCCACTAACGGTGACGGGACTTGCGCCCACCACGAGCTACGACTTTTACCTGCGGGCCATTTGCAGCCCCACCGACCAGAGCACGCTGGTGGGTCCGCTGAATGCCGCTACGCTCTGTGTGCCGCCAATTATCACGGCGCTGCCTTATGCGCAGGATTTTAACACCTTATCGGTAGGGCAGGGGCTGCCTTGCGGCGTGCAGGTGCGCGATGCCAACGGCGACGCCAACACCTGGCGCGCCCGGGCTACGGTGAACACGCAGGCCAACCCCAACTTGCCCATCGGCCGGGGCGGCTCGGGCAATGCTATGGTGTATTTCTACAACACCAACGACAACACCGTGGGCGCCGACGACTGGTTTTTCCTGCCGGCCCTGCGCCTGACCGGCGGGCAAGCCTACGCCCTGAGCTTCTACTACCGCTCGGCTGGGGCTGCCTACCCCGAAGGACTGGAGGTAAGCTACGGCAACGCTGCTATTCCCGCTGCCCAAACCAACCGCCTGTTTACTAACCTCAGCGTCGGCAACCCTGCATACGTACTGGCCAGCGGCAACACCGCCCCGCGGGTGAGTCTGCTTACTCCGGCCAGCACGGGCACCTACTATATCGGCTTCCATGCCGTTAGTGCGGCCGACCAGTACTACCTGGCCGTTGATGATGTTGACCTGGCCCTGGTGCTGGGCACTTCCAAGGCGCTGGCGCAGGCGGTCAGTGTGTTTCCCAATCCCTCGCCCAGCGGGCGTTTCAGCCTGCAGGTGCAGGGAGCGGATGCGCCGGGGGCCCTGAGCGTGGAGGTAACCAACGTGCTGGGCCAAGTGGTGTACGCAGGCTCGGCCCGTGACAACTTCACCAGCGAGGTAGACCTTTCGGGCCAAGCGGCGGGGCTCTACACCTTGAAGGTGAAAGCCGGCGAGCAATACATTACGCGCCAGCTGTCCATCGTGCACTAATATCCACGGCCGGTCAATATAGGCCACTAAAAAGCCCCGCGGCCGTTGCAGGTCGCGGGGCTTTTTAGTGCGCTTAAGATTGGACTAAGCTACGGCCGTCTTCTGCGAAGGAGCAGCGTCCGGTGCTTCAATAGCCTCTACCTCGATGGGCAGGGGCTTGCGGTTACGCTGACGCAGACTGAGGCCAAAGCCCAGGGCCATGAGCAGGGTGCCGCTCCAGAGCAGATTAATGAAGGGCTTCTCGGTAGCTTTGAGAATGACGTAGTCTTTCTGGGAAGTGCTGACGCCGAACGTGAACTTGCCGGCCTGCGGGTCGATGTTGTTCAGCACGAGGCGCACGCCGAGGTCTTCCACCTCATCGGGCACGCGGCCAATCTGGCGGTTGCGAATCACGAAAACCGGGTGGGCGTGGTACTGGCGGCGCTCGCCGTAGACTATCATGTCGGCCTGCAGGGCAATGTCGCCTTTTTGCAGACCCAGGCCGGCCGTTTCGTGGGCCGGCTCAATGGCGCGGAACACGGCGAAGTAGTCATTGAGGAAAATCGTGTCGCCAATGGCCAGGGTGTGTTCCTTCAGCTCGCTCCACTCGCGCTCCTTGCGCGGGTCCAGCACCGAGCTGATGTGGGAGTAGATATCGTGGTCCCAGAACACCTTGATGGCGGGCGAGGCCAGCAGGCCACCCATCTCCTCGTTCACCTGGGCGCGGGGGTAGAGCACGAACTTCTCGCCGGACTTGCGGTCGCGGTACGTTACGCGGTAGTAGGTATTCTCAGGGGCAATTTCGAGCGTGTCGCCAGCCTTAAAGTAAGTCTTGCCGTCGGTTTTGATGTCGGCGCGGGCCAGGGACTTGTACTCGTCATCGGTGCGGTAGAGCAGCTGCTTGTCCACGTAGCCGGGCACGCCGGGCACTTCGAAAAACTGCCCGGTGTAGGTCACGTCGTAGTCCTGCATCTTGGTGGCTTCGTTGCGCCACAGCAGCACGTTGTCGCGGTTCAGGTCTTCGGGGAAGTCACGCGAGTAGAGCAGGCCCGACACGTTGCGGGAAATGATGTTGGAATAGCCCGCCGAGGCCAGAATGCCCAGCAGCATCAGTCCGATGCCCAGGTGCGCTACTGCGCCGCCCGAGAGCGTGATGCCGCGGCGGAACAGCGTAAACAGCATGCCCAGGTTGGCCAGCACGCCGAACATACCGGCCAGCAGCAGCACGATGTAAGCCGGCGTTATGGTGTGCTTGAAGTAGCGCAGCAGCAGAATGACTAGGGCCGTGCCCAGCAAGGCCAGAATGCCCGGGGCCGACAGCGAGTTGACCAGCGTGGTTTTGTTGTTGCGCTGCCACCACATGATTTGTGCCAGGCCCGAAAGCAAGGCCACCAGCACACCCATCCACAACTGAATCTTGGTGTAGTGCGCAATCTGGTCGGCCGGCAGGGCCATGTTGGACTTGATGCCCACCAGCCCCAGCAGGGCATTGTACACGGGAATACTGGTAGTAACCAGCACCTGGAAGGCCCCCAGGCACAGCACCGTGGCGCCCACAAACACCCACAGCTCGGGGTTGTACATGGTCAGCTCCTTGCTCGACACCGGGATGCTGCTCCAGCGGCGCAGCAGCAGCGCAATGGCCAGCACGGTGAAGGCGCCCAGGTAAATCAGCAGCTGCCCCGACAAGCCCAGGTCGGTGAAGGAGTGCACCGAGGCATTGCCCAGCACGCCGCTGCGGGTGAGGAAAGTAGCATAGAGAATGAGAACGAAGGTGGCAATGACCAGCACAAACGCGGTACGCAGGCCCGTGCGGCGCTTTTGCCACAGCACCAGGCCGTGCAGCGAAGCCACCAGCACCAGCCAGGGGATGTACACGGCATTTTCCACGGGGTCCCAGTTCCAGTAGCCGCCGAAGTTCAGGGTTTCGTAGGCCCAGTAGGCGCCCATCATCACGCCCACGCCCAGCACGCCGCCGCCAATGAGCGTCCACGGAATGGCCGGCTTCACCCAGGCCGTCAGCTCTTTTTTCCAGAGGCCGGCGATGGCAAAGGCGAAGGGCACCAGCGTGAGGGCAAAGCCCAGGAACAGCGTGGGCGGGTGAATCACCATCCAGTAGTTCTGCAGCAGGGGGTTGAGGCCGGTGCCGTCCTTGGGAATGAAGTTGGGGTTGACCTTCCATACGGGCAGGTCCACCATGAACTCGCGCAGCAGGATGAAAGGTGAAGAGCCGATTTTCAGGTTGCCAACTACGACGCCCAGAATCATGGACACCAGAAACAGCTGCACCCCGCTGAAGACAGCCATCACCGGGGCTTCCCAGCGGCGGTTGAAGCGCATTACGGCCAGGCCCAGCACCACGTGCCAGAATATCCACAGCAGAAACGAGCCTTCCTGACCTTCCCAGAAGCAGGAAATCATGTAGTGCACCGGCAGGTGGTTGGAGCTGTGGCTCCAGGCGTAGTAGTACTCGTAGCGGTGGGTGTAAATGATGTAGAACAAGCTGGCCACCACGGTGATGACGGCCAGCCCGTGCACAAAAAAGGCGCCGCGGGCCAGACGCAGCCAGCTGGCATCCGTCTCGCCCAGGGCACGGCCCCGGGCCGCCTGGAAATAGCTATACGCCGCCACCAGCGCCGTCGCAAATGCGAGGATGACGCTGAAGTGGCCGATGTTTCCTACTAATAAATTCATTCTATATACAATGAGCAGTTAACAGTGAACAGTGAGCAATTGGAACGACATTGTTCATTGCTCACTGTTCACTGTTCATTAATTGGAGGCCGTGGCGCCTTCTAGGTCCTTCTTCACGTACTTGCTGGGGCACTTCAGCAGGATGTTGTCGGCCATGAACACGTCGCCGCGCATGGAGCCGGTAATTACTACCTGCTCGGAGGTGTCAAAGTCCTGCGGCTTAGGGTTGTTGTACACCACGCGCTGGGCCACCTTCAGGGTGTCGACGAGGGTGAAGGCGAAGTAGTTGGGGTCCACCATGGGGTTGTATTCCAGGCCCACGGGCTTGTTCCGGCTGTCGCGGGGCAGGCGGCCCACTACGTGTACTTTGGTGGTGTTGCCTTCGGCCGCCCGCTGCCGGGCTTCGCCAAAGCCCACGTACACGCTGGCATCGGCGGTGGTACTGAGGATGATGGCGGCCGCCACGGCAATGATGGCGATGATGAGGATATGCGCTTTTTTCATATTCCTGGTTGTGCAGGGTAAGAAGCAAAGTAGGTGGGTGTCAATTCAACAGCTAAGTTGCCGCAGAGGTGCCACCGCGGGAATGACAAATGTCAGCTTCCGGAGTTCATGGCCTTTTCGAGGCGGCTCACCTTGCGGTCGAGGGTGATGAGGTAGAGCAGCAGGCCGGCCACAATCACTATCACCACGGCCACCACAACGTAGATTTTGCCGCTGGCCCGCAGGCCGTCGGCCATCTCGGGCGCGTCGGCGGCTTGAGCGAAGGCGTTGCCGGCGCTGAGCAGGAGGGCGAGGAGCAGAAAAAAGCCGCCGGACAGGCGCTGGAAAAACTTAATTTTCATCGTGTTTAAGTTGCAGGAAAGCGTAACGACTGCTCACCTGGGTAAGCCAAAAGGCAAAGAGAATCCATCCGATAACAGCCGTGTAGAACACGGGCCGCATGGTGCTGTCAAGGTCGTACTGGTTGAAGCCGGGGTTGCCGGTCTGGCCGGGGTGCAGCGAGGGCCCGCTGAGGCGGGGCAGCACAAACAGCAGGGGAATGACCGCCGCGAAGGCGAAAATGTTGTAGATGGCCGACACGCGGGCCCGCTGCTGCTCGTCGCGGAAGGAGCCGCGCAGCACCAGGTAGGCACCGTAAATGAGCATGGCCACGGCGGCCCCGTTCAGGCGGGGGTCGGGCGTCCACCAGGCGCCCCAGGTGTAGCGCGCCCAGAGGCTGCCAGTGGCCAGCCCCAGCAGGCCCAGCACAATGCCGCTTTTGGCCGCCTCGTGCGCCAGGATATCAAGCCGGGCCGAAGGGTTGCGCAGGTAGCGCACCGAGTACCACACCGACACCAGCAGCACCATCAGCATGGAAAACCACATGGGCACGTGGAAAAACAGGTTGCGGATGCTCTCGTTCACGATGGGCAGGCGCGGCGCGGGAATCATAATGCCCACGGCCGAAGCTCCGATGAGCAGCGCCACGGTCAGCAGCTTCCAGGCCCAGCCGCCCCCGCGCTGCTCTACCAGCTTCTGCCCGCCCCAGATGCCGCCCACGGTAAAAGCCACGCCGGCGATACTGCCAATAATTTTTATCTGTGTGGGAGTCATGCGAGTATGTTGGTAGGCAGCAGCTTAGCCGCGCCATAAAAAAGGAAACAACACATAAGACACCGACGCCACTATCATGTTCAGCGCCACCAGCGTCAGCACCGAGCCTTGGCTGACGCTCCAGTCGAGGCCGTCGAGGGCATTTTTGCTGACTTTGATGAGCAGCAGCAGCATGGGCACCATCACCGGAAAGCCCAGCACGGCCATGAGCGTAGCGCCGTTGCCGCCGGCCTTGGCCGCAATGCCCGATACCAACGTGAGCGTGGTGGCAAAGCCCACGGCGCCCAGCACCAGGTTGGCCAGGAAGAGCGTGGGGTTCTGAATGGGGTTGCCCAGGAAAACGGTGTAGAGCAGCAGGCCCAGCAGCGCCACGGCCAGCAGCAGCAAGGCATTGTAGAGCATCTTGGCCAGAATGACGGCCTGGGGCCGCACCAGCGTGTAGTAGTACAGCCGCTGGCCCGGGCTTTCCTGCATGAAGCCCTTGGCCACGGCATTGACGGCGGCGAAGAGCAGAATCACCCAGAACAAGGCGTTCCAGGCCGGCGCCGGGGGCTGGCCGCCGCGCAGGCTGAAGCTCAGAAAGGCCACAAACACCGTGCTGCCCACGTACAGCAGCAAGCCGCCCAGCGCCGCCCGCTGCCGCCATTCCAGGCGGAAGTCTTTGGCTAACAGGGTGGATATTTCGCTGAGCAGCTGCACGGGGTCCAGGGTGTAATCGGGCCGCAAAGATACGACCCGACGGGCCCCGGTTATTCCCCCACAGCCACTTTTGCCGTAGAGCGGCGGCCTGACTGCTCTACTTCCAGTGTGTAGAGGCCCGCGGGCAGCCCGTTTACCGACAATTGAATTTTGCCGGCCAGGGGCGTGGCCGTGCAGTGACGCGCTTCCCGGCCCAAGGCATCGCGCAGGCGCAGGGTGGCCGGGCCGGCCGCAGCCAAGTCCAGCGTCAGCATGTCGCGCACCGGGTTGGGGTACACGCTCAGGCCCAGCGCGGCGGCTTCGGTGCGGGCCGCCAGCACGGTCTGGCGGAAAGGCTGGTAGTTGAGCAAACCCAGTGCGGGCTGGTCCACCTGGTGTACCACGTGGCTTTCGATGACGGCGGCCGAGCTGCTGCCCCAGTCGTTGTTCTGGGCCATCACGTTGTCGGGCATGTTGAGGTAGAAGTCGTACACCTGCCCGCCGTTGCCGTTGTTGTAAATCAGGTTCAGGCCCACGTTCAGGCTGTCGGGGCTGCTCAGGTCGCCGAAGCTCACGGTGGGGCCGGGGTTGGTGCTGGTGGTGGAAGTGCGCAGCATGGTCACGCCCCAGAGGTTGCCGCGCAGGATGTTGCGGCTTACCACGCCGGTGTTGCTGGCGTTGCCCTGGAAGTTGAGGCCGCTGCCGCCGGTATTGGCGTTGGCGTTGGTGTTGTTATTTTCCACCACATTGCGCACGATGCGGGAGTTGATGTTGGCGCCCACAATGGCAATGCCGTAGCGGTTGTTGGCCACGTAGTTGCGCCGGATTTCAACCGCGGTGGCGGCGCTGCTGCCCAGCAGGTTGGATATGGCAATGCCGCCGGCCATGTTGTAGCGGCCCAGCACCCGGTTGCCTTCGATGACGATGGGCGTGGCGCCGCCAATGCCCAGGTTTATCTGCGGGTAGTTGGCATTCTCGGTGTCGTTGTTCTGAATAATACAGTTGCGGATGATGGGCGAAGTGGCGCGGTTGGATGGGCTGGCAATGGCCGAGCGCGCGTTGCCGTAAATGCGGCTGTTCAGAATGCGCGGCGCCCCGCCCGAAAGGTTAAGGGCCCCGCTATTGGTATTCACCGTGCCAATGCGGGCCACCTGGTGGCGCACCACGCAGCTGTCGAGTACAAAGGCCGCATCCACGGTTTTAATGCCGCCGCCGTATTCCACAATGGTTTTGCGCAGCAGCCCGGTGCTGGTGGCCGAAAACCAGAAGCTGTGGAAAGGCGCCGTGCTGGTTTGGGCAGTGAATTTTACCGAGTCGGGCGGATTCACCACCAGCACCCCATCAATGTTGATTTCGGCCAGCGAAGCAATGCGCACCGTGGCGTTGGTGTTGATAATGAGGGTGTCGGTGGCGCGCAGCCGCAGGTTGCCGGCAATGGTGTAGTCGGCCGGGCCGGTGCTGGCCACGTTGGAGCCGGGGGCCGCAGCGAGCTGGCTTAGCGTCCAGCGCACGCCGGTGCCGGGCGTTTGGTATTGGGCCAGGGCCGGCGTGAGACCAGTGGCCAGCAAGAGCAGGGTAAGCAGCTTTCTCATAGCAGTAAAGGGTGGGGTTGGGCCCACAAAGAACGGGCAAGCTGCGCAAGCAAAGCGCCCGAAAGCCACAAAGCCCGCCGGAAGCAGTTCCAGCGGGCTTTGTAGTTAAAAAAGCAGAGGCTAGAAGTCGTAGCCCAGGGTGAAGTAGAATTTGGGCGACTTTGTCACGTAGTCTTCCTGCCCCCAGGCCATGTCGAACTTGCCGTAGAAGCCCAGCAGCGTGGTACGGGCCCCGAAGCCGTAGCCCACCAGGAAGGGGTTGCTGAAGTTGGTGACGGTGCCCGAGAACAGGCTGCCGTTGCCCCCAAACGTGGTGGTATTGTTCGAGTTGGTTTCGCTGAAAGGGTTGCCGCTCGAGTACGCCGTGCCGGCATCCGCAAAGGCCGTCAACTGCAGGTTGCGGAAGAAGCCCGAGTAGATGGGGCGCCGCGAAAAGAACTGCACAATGGGAAAGCGCAGCTCGCTGTTGAACAGCACGTAGCGCGGGCCCGTGCGGGAGCTGTAGTCGAAGCCCCGCATGTTGGTCACAAACTGCTGATAGAAGTTCTGAGCCGGGTCGGCGTAAGTGCTGCGGCCATTCTCGTAGTTGGCATTCAGCCAGTTGTCCATGCCGCCGAGGCGGAAGAACTGGGGGTGAGGCCCAAAGAAGTGCCCGTAGCTGGCCCGGTTGGCCCAAATCAGCGAGCGGTAAATCTTCTGGTAGTGGCGCAGGTCGATGGTGAAGCGCGAGAAGTTCAGCTCGCTGTTATCGAGGCTGTTCATGCCGAGCAAGGCCACTTTCATGCGCGTGCCACGCATCATGTTCACGCCCGTCATGATGGTGTTGTCGAACACCAGCTCGCCGTTGTAGCCCAGATAGTTCTGGGTTTCGTCGTTGATGGTGGAGATGTTGTTGGTGAGCGTGCGCGTCATGTTCACGTAGCGCGGGCCCACCCGCACGCTGATGTTGTGCGTGAGGGGGTAGGAGATGAAGGGCGCTATTTCGTGGCGGCCGTAGCGGAAGCGGCTGCCCTGCTCAAAGTCAAAGAAGTAGGCCTGCTTCTGGTAGGCAATGCCCCAGTCGTAGCGCTTGGTGAAGTTGGTGTAGGAAGCCTGGATGTTGCTGGTACGCAAATCAAACAAGCCGAACAGGCTGGCCTCAATGCGGTGGTTTTCCAGCACATCGGTCAGGCCGGCCCGGAACTGCAGCCCCAGCCCCAGCAGCGGGTCCACATACAGCGCCGACGACACGTTGTCGGCCATGAAGCGGGTGTCGTTGCGGTAGGGGCCGGTGAGCAGCGGCGTCTCGGGCTGAGCGGCCTTGGCGGCATCGGCCGCGGCTTGCTTGCGCCGCTTGGCCGCCAGCGGAGCCGGCTCGTCTTCCTCAAACTCGTAGTCGCTGGTATTGATGGTGCCGGAATTCTTTTTCAAAATACGGCGCTTGGGCGTGGTAGCGGTGTCAGCTGCCGTGGCTACGGGCGCTGGCTTAGGAGCGGGCTTGGGCACCACGGCTGCCGACCGTTCCTCCAACGTTTGCTGGCGCATGGTTTTGGTCAGGCTCAGGCCCGTGGGCAGGGTGTAGTCGGGGTACACGTACAGCTGGTCGCGGCCCTGGTAGGGCACCACGAAAGCCAGGGCTTTGGTATTGGGGCTGTAGTCAAAATCCTGCATGTTGGGCAGGAAGTTGCTCAGGGGTGCCCGTTGCTTGGTTTTCAGCGAATAGCTGTAGAGGCTGCGCACCCCGCTTTCTTCGCTCAGGTACACTACTTCGTCGTCGGAAATAGCGCGGGGGCGCAGCTCGTTGGAGATGGTGCTCACCAGTGTCTCTACTGGAATGGCCCGCCCGTCGAGGTGGTACACGTACAGGTCGTAGTTGTTCACCACGTTTGGGAAGGTGGCGGGCCGCGCCCGGCCCGTCGAGTCGAGGTAGCGGTTGGAGCTGAAGACTATGCCCTGGCCGCCGGGCAGAAACACTGGCTCAATGTCGTCGAACAGGTCGTTGGTAAGCTGCTCGGCGCGGCGGCTGCCGGCCCGCAGCAAATACAGGTCGTTCTGCCCGTCGCGCACGGCATTAAACACCAGGGCCTTGCCATCGGGTGAGTAGTTAAGGCTCAGCACCTGGTCGTAACTATCAAACAGCGAAGCTGGCCGCTTGAAGCTAATAGCCTGGCCCACGCGGCTGAATAGGCCGCTGCCATCGGCGTCGCGCAGATGCAGCGTCATATTGCCGTGACTCATCTCGGCAATGGCTACCTGGGTGTTGCCGCGCCAGGCCAGCACCGGCAGGCGGGTTTCCACCTGCTGGTCGGGCGTTTTGTAGCCCCCGCGGCGGATGGTGCGGCGGTGCGAGCCGTCGCGGTTGGCCACCACCACGCGGTAGCGGCCCTGGTCGTTCACGGCAAAAGCGAGCTGCTGCCCATTGGGGCTGAACACGGGCTGCGAAAACACCACGTTGCGCCGGTTGCGCCCGCTGAGGTTCCGCTGGGCATCGGGCATGAGCAGCGCCGCGGTGGGCTGGGCGTTTAGGTCGCGGTAGTACGTAAGCCAGTCTTTCAGGAAAATCTTGAACGGCACGTTCAGCGAGGAGCTGATGCCCACCTCAATGTCGCGGGTGATGCGTGTGAGGTTCAGAATGTTCTGAATGGTGGTGTAGCCGTAGCGCTCGGCCACGTAGTTCCAGATGCTTTGGCCGGCCAACTGGGGGTTGCGCAGGAAGAAGGGCGCGGTGCGGTTGCCGGTCGGGTACTGCCGCGTCATGTCGCGCATGTAACCGTCCATCTCCACGCTCCAGCCTTCGGCAGCGTAGGCGGCCGCGCCGCTGATAAACCAGTCGGGTAACTGCAGCAGGTAGCTGCTTTGCAGCACTTCCTTCAGCGAGCCGCCGTACATCATGTCGTTGAGCAGCACGGCCGTAATCTGGGTGCTCAGCTCGCGCTTGAACTCGGTCTGCTGGCCGTTGAAGGCAATCTGCACCTTGCTCATGCGGGCCAGGGGCGTCTCGCCGCCCGTCAGCTGCTTGTCGGAGCTGAGGCCGATGTTGCTTTGGCGCAGGTCGCCCACCGAGTTATAAAGCAGCAGCGTGGTTTTGGAGTAGGGATAGTAGCCAATCAGGGCCGTGATGCGCTGCAGCTCCCGCTCGGCGTACTCGGCGGCACGGCGGGCGCTGGGCTCGCCACCGTCGTAGTAGTACACGATAAAGTTCTGGGTAGCAAACTGCTGCCAGTTGAAGTTTTTGTACTGAATGCGCACCCGCCCGAAAGGCTCCTGGGCCGTCTGGGCCTGGGCGCCGGCGCAGGTCAGCAGCACGGCCGCCAGCGCGGCCAAACCCCGGCGACAGATTAAAGGAAAGAAACTGGTCATAGACGACAGATAACAAAAGCAAATCACAGCCTCCTTCCGGACTTTTCAAGCCAGCCGGGGCCAAAAACATCCTTTCTACCGCACCTCCATCTGCACAACAATTAAACAGCGCAAAAATTATGCAGCTCAGGCCACGGGGGCCAAAGCAGCATAACGCTGCAGCGACACTTCGGGCCACAGCTCGCCGCGACCTTCCAGCCAGTCGGCCATCAAGGCGGCCAGCCGGGGGGCCAGCATCACGCCTTTCGAGCCGTAGCCGCCGCAAAAGCTCAGGCCGGGCACGCTAGGGTGGGGGCCCAGCAGCGGCTTGCGGTCGCGCACGGCGGGCCGCACCCCGGCCCGCTGCCCTACTACGGCAAATGGGAGGTCGGTGATGGCCTGCAGCCGCTCGCTCAGCTCCTGCCGGCCGGCGGCCGTGGGGCCATCGGCAAATGGGGGCCAGCGGTAGGTGGCACCCACCCGGAAGCGTCCTTCGCCTACCGGCACCACGTAGGCGCCCCGATTGAGCACCTGTTCGGTGGAAAGGCCGGCGCAGTCCACGTCCAGCACCTCGCCCTGGTTGGGCGTGAGCGGCAGCCAGCTAAAGTAAGGATTGTGCACGGCAGCAGCGCCTTCGCAGCAAATAACGTGGCGGGCCTGCACCTGCCCCGCGTACACCACTCCGGCCACGTTGCTAACGAGGCGCGTCCAGTCAAAAGTTTCGCGCTGCAGCCCGCCCGCGCGCTGGCCTTCCGCCGCCAGGGAGTCGAGTACCTCGCGTACGGCCACGTGCCCGCCGTGCTGCAGCCAAGCCCCGCCAAACGGTGCCTGTACGCCGGGCAGGCCGGGGTCGCTGGGAGTGAGGCTGGCCACGAAGTCGCCCCAGGGCCGGTCGGCGCTGCGGGCCAGCATGGCGTTCTGCTCTTCTATCGAAGAGAATAGTTTGAAAATGCGCGCCGGAAAAAAGAATTGCTGCCCAAACCGCTGCTCCAGCGACCGGTAAAAGGCCGCGGCCGACGGCAGCAGCTCCGCCGCCTGCCAGGTGAGGGCGAAGCGCTTGCCGGCCACGGGGTTCATCAGGCCGGCCGCCACCTTCGAAGCCGAATCCTCCCGGCCCGCGTCGTAAACCAGCACCTGGTAGCCCCGCTCGCGCAGCACGTAGGCCAGCGTAGCCCCGGCCAGGCCGTGGCCAACCACAATAAAATCGCAGCGTGTCATGGCTGGCAAGGTAGCGTAAAATGAGCCGATGGTAGATGAGCCGATGTGTTGATGCACTGATAAGATGTTCACAGTTACCATCTGAATTATGATGCTCACATCACCCGAACAGCACATTAGCCCGTCCAGCAAATCAGGCTATCAGTCCACCATTCCCAAGGCCGCCGTACCTTTCCGCATTGCTCATTGACCCTGTTTGCAAATGAAAGTTGTCGGTTTCACCTTTAATGCCTTCTCCGAAAACACCTACCTGCTGATTGACGAAGCCAGCCGGGAATGTGCCATTGTCGACCCCGGCTGCTACGATGCCCGTGAGGAGCAGGCCCTGCAGGGCTACATTCAGGAGCACGGCCTGCAGGTGAAGCTGCTGCTCAACACCCACGCCCACATCGACCACGTGCTGGGTAATGCCTTTGTGCTCAAGACCTGGCCCGGCACGCCCTACCTGCTGCATCCCCTCGACCTGCCTACCCTGAATGCGGTGCCGCTCTACGCCGGCCCCTACGGCTTTGCCGCCTATCAGCCGGCCGAGCCTACGGGCGAGCTGGCCGCCGGCCAGCCCGTGCGCTTTGGCCAAACCGAGCTGGAAGTGCGCTTCACCCCGGGCCACTCGGCCGGCCATGTGGTGTTCTACCACGCCCCCAGCCAGGCGCTGATTGGCGGCGACGTGCTGTTTCAGCAAAGCATCGGCCGCACCGACCTGCCGGGCGGCAACCACGCCACGCTGCTGCACAGCATCGCCACCGAACTGATGACGCTGCCCGACACCACCACCGTGTACCCCGGCCACGGCCCTGCCACCACCATTGGCGCCGAGCGTCGTACCAACCCGTTTCTGGTCAATTAACAGTCAGCAATTATCAATGAACACTCAAGGGAGAACCTCTTGAATAAGTAAATGGAATAGCTGGTAGAACGACTGTTAAATGCTAACTGATAATTGTTAAATGAAAAGAAACCTTCCCAATGCCGTCACCTGCCTGAACCTGCTGTGCGGGTGCCTGGCCCTGACGTTTGTTTTCCGCGGCGAGCTGGCAACCGGAGCTTACTTCGTGGGCGCCGCGGCGGTGTTCGACTTTTTTGACGGACTGCTGGCGCGGGCCCTGCGTGTGTCGTCGGCCATTGGCAAAGACCTGGATTCGCTGGCCGACATGGTGTCGTTTGGCGTGGTGCCGGGCGCCATCCTGTTTCACCTGCTGGTCCGGGCTGCCCGAATGGCCGATATCAGTGTTACCGATGGCGCCGAGCCCACTGGCTTTTGGTACTGGCTTGCCTACGCCGGCTTTATCGTTACCATCTTCTCGGCGCTGCGGCTGGCCAAGTTCAACAACGACACCCGGCAAACTACCTCCTTCATTGGTCTGCCCACGCCGGCTTGCACGCTGGTAGTAGCCTCGCTGCCGCTTATTCTGGCCAACGACCGTTTCGCCATCTCCGGCATCATCCTCAACCCTTGGGTGCTGCTGGGGCTCACCATCGTGCTTTCGGGCCTGCTGGTGGCCGAGCTGCCGCTCTTTGCTTTAAAATTTAAGTCTTTGCGCTGGGGTGATAACCGCCGTCGGTTCATCTTTCTGCTGCTCGCGGCAGGATTATTGCTTGCGCTGGGAGCCACGGCCGTGCCCTTAGTGGTGCTGCTGTACGTGCTGCTCTCGGTGCCGAAGTCGGCGGCCCGCGGATAATTTCGGGATTACCGCCCGCAATAATTGTTGTAGCTGGCAGTTAAGATGCCGCCGCCGGGTGAACCTGACTCCGGGCGGCGGTGTTGCGGGGCCAAGCCGCGGCGCACCGGTTAGCAGCAGGTCGTTTCAACCTTACGTGTATGCGTTATTTTTCCTTTCTCCTGGCGTTTGCGGGGCTCATCACTAACACCATAGCACCTGCAAAGGCGCAGTCGGGCGGAGCAGCTACGGCCCACGCCGTTATCAAGTGGAATGGTTATGCCGAGGTGCCTACCCGCGGGGCCCGCAAGCAGCGAGTGCCCACGTTTGAAAAGGCCTACCACGGCCTCGACGAGCAGGTAGGCCTGTTTGGTCTGCGCCTGGAAGGCGCCGTCGACCAGGGCCAGCTGACCAACACGGTTTACCAGCCCTTCACCGCTACGGATGCCAAGCTCTTCGATGCGAGCAAGCTTCCAGCCGGCCCCGAACCGCGCCTGGTGCAGGGCACGGAAATGAAGCGCCCCGTTACGCACCTGAGCTTGCGCACGGTGCGCCGCAACCCGCAGACTGGTCAGCCCGAGCGGCTCGTGTCGTTCGACTACGTGTATACCCCCGGCTCGGGCGCCGCTACGGCCGCCCGGCGCGTGCAGAGCCGCACGCACGCCACTAACTCAGTGCTGGCCAATGGCGACTGGTACAAGGTGGGCGTAGCCGAAAGCGGCATCTACAAAATCGACCTCGCCACCCTGCGTGACCTGGGCGTGAACACCCAGGGCCTGGACCCCAGCCGCGTCCGCATCTACGGCAACTCGACCGGCATCCTGCCCCAGGCCAACGACGTGTACCGCCCCGACGACCTGGTGGAAAATGCCGTGCAGTTTGTGGGTAATACGGATAACAGCTTCGATAACAATGAGTATCTGCTGTTTTATTCCCCTGGGGCCCATACCTGGGAAGCCCAGGGCGGCCTGTTTCGCCACCGCAACAACATCTACACCGATACTACCTATTACTTTATTACGGTAGGCAATGCGCCTGGCCGCCGGGTGAGCACAGTAGCCGCTCCGCCGGTTTCGGGCAACGTGCCGGCCATCAGCACGTTTGCTGACCGTCAGTTCTACGAGCACGACCTGGTGAGCCTGCTGCGCTCGGGCCGGCAGTGGTTGGGAGAGGGCTTCAGCCCCAACAGCCAGCGCACGTTCACCTTCAACTTCCCCGACCTGGTACCGGGCGGCCCGCTGCGCGTAACCTCGTCGACGGCCGCCAACTCATCAGTAGGCTCCACATTTCGCATCAGCGTCAGCGGTGCCTCCGGTAACCAGACGCAGATAGGTACGCAGGGCCTAGCCCCCAAGCCTACCTACGACTACGGTGCCATTGCTATGGTGGCCACCAACACCTACCAGACGGCCTTGCCCAGCGGGGTTGGACCCGAAGTGCGCGTGAACTTGGCTTATTCCAGCGGCGACGCCACGGCCAGCGGCTACCTCGATTATCTGGAAATCAACGCCCAGCGCCAACTGCGCATGAGCGGCGACCAGCTGGAGTTCCGCTCCCTGGAAAACATTGCGCCTCAGGCCGTGAGCCGCTTTACGCTGGGCAATGGCAATGGCGTGACGGTGTGGGACGTAACCAATCCGCGCAACGCCAAAGCTCAGGCTTTCGACGGCACCTCCTTCCTGGCCCTCACCGACACGCTGCGCGAGTACGTGGCTTTCCGGCCAGCTGGCAATTTCCCCACGCCCCGCCGCTTCGGCCGCGTGGCCAACCAGAACCTGCACGCGCTCAATGCCAACCCCAGCAACCTGCTGGATTTGGTTATTGTGACGTACCCGCCCTTCCGGGCCCAGGCCGAGCGCCTGGCTGACCACCGCCGCACCCGCCAGGGCATGCGCGTGGCGGTAGTTACGACCACTGAAGTGTACAACGAGTACGGTTCGGGCGGACAGGACCTGACTGCCATCCGCGACCTGATGAAGCAGCTGTACGACCGGGCCCCGGCCGGTAAGCAGATGCAGCTGCTGCTGTTCGGTGATGCTTCGTTCGACTACAAGTCGGACCCCTTCAACAACAAAGCGTTTGAGCCGGCCTGGTGGGCCGACCGTACCCCCTTCCGCAGCGACGCCGACTTCGACCGGGCCAACCAGAACTACGTGCCCACCTACCAGTCGCGCGAGTCGCTGGCGCCGTTCTACGGCGGCGCTTTTGGCCAGGCCAGCTATTCGTCCGACGACTATTTCGCCCTGCTTGATGACAACGAAGGGGAGTGGGGCGAGATGACGCCCGGCACCGAGCTGCTCGACATTGGCGTGGGCCGCCTGCCCGTGCGCACGCCCAAGGGTAGCCCTACTTCCACGCAGTATGCCCGCGACATGGTGGATAAGATTATCCGCTACGACGCCCCCACTGCCTACGGTAAGTGGCGCAACCGCATTACGATGGCATCTGACGATGGCAACGGCGGCATTTTCGTGAGCCAGAGCGACGGCATTGCCAGCACCATCCAAAGCACCGACCCAGCCTACAATATCCGCAAGGTGTACCTCGACCTGTTCCCGCAAGTGAGCGTGGCGGCCGGGCAACGTTCGCCTGATTGCAACCGAACCCTCGACGAGTCGATTGAGCAAGGCTCGCTGCTGGTAAACTACCTCGGCCACGGCGGCCCCAAAGGCTGGACCGACGAGCAGATTGTGACCAATGCTTCGGTGATGGGCCTGCAGAACAATACCAACCTCACCTTTATGGTGACGGGCACCTGCGACTTCAGCACCTACGACAACCCCGACTTCACTTCGGCCGGCGAGCAGATAATGACCGACAACGTCAACGGCGGCGCTGTGGGCTTGTTCACCACCACCCGCGTGGTAGATGCCGGCCAGAACCACGGCTTGAACCAGGCCTTCTACGGCCGGGTATTCCAGCCCGTGAACGGCAAAATGCCGAGCATCGGCACGGTCATCATGCTGAGCAAGAACGACTACCCTGGTCCGGGTCTGCCCGGCTCCATCAACAACCGCAACTACACCCTGCTGGCCGACCCCAGCATGGTGCTGGCTTACCCGGAGAAAACCGTGACCCTGGACAGCATCAAGAAGCTGGTGGTGCGTACCAACCAATGGGTAAACGCCGACACGCTGCAGGCCCTGTCGCGGGTTCGCCTGCGCGGCCGCGTCCTGAACAACGGCAACCTCATTTCGAACTTCAACGGGACGGCTCAGATTACGATTTACGACAAGCCGACTACGGTGATGACCCTGGGCGACGAGGCACCAGCGGGAGTGGTAACCGGTGACTCGCCGACGCCCATTCGCATTCAGGAGAACATTATCTATGGTGGCCAGGCTACCGTGGTCAACGGGGAATACACGGTCACCTTCGTAGTGCCCAAGGACATCAACTACAATGTAGCCGCTGGACTGGGCAAGGTGAGCTTGTACGCCTTCGACCCCACCCGGCGTGAGGATGCCCATGGCTACCGCGCCACCCGCGTGGGCAGTGCCGACGCCACCGCGCCCCGCGATACCATTCCGCCCGTCATTGTGCTGCACATGGACGATGAGTCCTTTGTGTTCGGCGGCAGCACCGGGCAGAACACCACGCTGCTGGCCGACCTGAGCGACGACAGCGGCATCAACACCACCGGGGCGGGCATCGGCCACGAAATCACGGCCATCCTCGACCGCGACCCCAGCAAGCTGACCATCCTCAACGATTCCTACGTGGCCAAGCTCGACAACTTCAAGGCCGGCCGCGTGCACTACCTGTTCAAGGACCTGGCCGATGGCCCGCACTCGCTGCGCGTGAAAGCCTGGGACACGTACAACAATTCCTCCGAGAATGAGATTGAGTTTGTGGTGTCGCACAACGAACAGTTAGCCATCAACCACGTACTGAACTACCCCAACCCGTTCTCGACCGTCACCACCTTCCGCTTCGACCACAACCGGGCCGGCGACGACCTCGACGTGCAGGTGCAAATCTTTACCGTGGCGGGCCGCCTGGTGCGCACGCTTTCGACCACTGTGCCGGCCAGCGAAAGCAACCAGAAAAGCATTACCTGGAACGGGCGCGACGAATACGACGACCAACTGGCCCGGGGCGTATACGTCTACCGTATCAGCGTCCGCTCGCCCAACCACGGCACGGCCACGAAATACGAGAAGCTCGTTATCCTGAATTAATCCGCGTTTATTTGTGTCCGGGCCACATCCTGCCCGCCTTTTTCTCCTCTATGCAGTTACCATTTTCATGTGTGCGTGTGGCCATCTGCGCCGGCCTGATGGCCGGAGCGGCCAGCGTTGAGGCTCAAACGATTACCACGGCTGTGCCGATTCTGACGCTTAGCCCCGACTCGCGCTCGGCCGCGCTGGGCGAAGCCGGGGTGGCCATTTCGCCCGATGCTAACTCGGCGTATTATAATGCCGGCAAGCTCGGCTTCGTCAATACTAAGTATAGCTTTTCGCCCTCCTATGCCCCTTGGCTGCGCAACGTGACCGACGACATGGGCCTCGCCTTCCTGTCGGGCTACGCCAAAGTGGGTACCCGCTCGGCTGTGGGTGCTTCGCTGATGTATTTCGACCTGGGTGAAATCCAGTACCGCAACGCGCAGAACATTGCCGGTCCGACGTTCAACCCCAAGGAGTACGCCGTATCGGTATCCTACGGGCAGAAGCTGACCGATAAGTTCGGTGTGGGCGTGTCGGCCCGCTACATCCGCTCCAACCTCACGGGCAACTCGCTGGGCAACGACGCCCGCCCCGGTAACGCCGCGGCCGTGGACCTAGGAGCGTACTACACCACCGAAACCACCATTGGCGCCGGCATCTACAACCTGGCCTTCGGCGGCTCCATTCTGAACATCGGCAACAAAATCACTTACACCGACGCCACCAACCCCAGCTTCCTGCCCACTACGCTGAAGCTGGGCGCGGCCATCACCCGGGAAATCGACTCTTACAACAAGATTACCCTGGCCATCGACGGCAGCAAGCTGCTGGTGCCTTCGCCCTACTACGAGGACAACTACAACCCCAACGACCAGGCCCAGGTGGCGCGCGTGAAGGCCGAAAACGACGCCCGTAACCAGAAGTCCATCATCAACGGCATCATTGGCTCGTTCAGTGACGCGCCGGGTGGCTTTTCGGAAGAAATCAAGGAAATCAACCTGTCGGCTGGCCTTGAGTACACCTACAACGACCTGCTGATGGTGCGCGCCGGCTACTTCTACGAAGACCCCAGCAAGGGCAACCGTCAGTACCTGAGCCTGGGGGCCGGCGTCCGCTACCAGGTGTTTGGCATCGACGGTGCCTACCTCGTGCCCAACTCTCAGGCCAACCCCCTGGCCCAAACCATTCGCGTGTCGCTGCACTTCAACTTCAATAAGCTAGCCGAAGCCTTCGACGAGAACGGTGCCGGCGGCACGGGCGGCGACGCACCTACGAACTAATGTGCTGATTATTTGATGTGCTGATGTGCTGGTTTCTTAATCAGCCATTTCCGCAAAACTGAAAACAAGAAGGAAAGCTGGCCGCTTTCCTTCTTGTTTTTACCGCGCAGCACGCCAAAACAAAAAATACAGCACATCAGCACATCAATTCATTAGCACATCAGATAATCAACCCATGCTTGACCGCACTATTGCTCCCCCTGTTCAACCGTTGGCCCGCGTAACCTTGCCGGCGGCTGAGGTTATTACCCTGCCGGGCGGCGCCCGTCTGCACGTGCTGGCCAATGATGCCCAGCCGGTGGTGCGCCTGCAAGCAGTGTTCCGGGCGGGGAAAATGGTGGAGCCCCGGCCGGGGCTGGCCATGCTCACGGCCCGCATGCTACTGGAGGGCACTATCACCCGCACGGCCCGGCAGATTGCCGACGAAGTGGCCTTCTACGGCGCGTCGCTGGAGTGCGACGCGGGCCTAGACCGCTCCACGCTCACGCTGTACTGCCTTACGCGCCATTTGCCGGCGTTGCTGCCCCTGGTGAATGACGTGCTTAGCAACCCGGCTTTCCCCGAGGCTGAGCTAAGCCAGCTCAAGACCCGCACCATTCAGAATGTGCGCGTGGAGCGCCAGAAAACCAGCTACCTGGCTTCGGAGCGGTTCAATGCCTTGTTGTTTGGGGCGGAAACTGCCTATGGGCGGCCCTTCGATGCCGACACGTTTCAGGCGCTGACGGCTGACGAGGCGCGGGCTTTCCACCGGCAGGCCTACGCCATGAGCAACGCCGAATTGTTTTTGTGTGGTGATGTAGCCGGGCAGAAAGACCTAGTAGTGGAGGCTTTCACGCGGGCCGAAAGCACCGCTGGCTCACTGACTTCAGAAACCGCTGCTGTGGAGGCCGCGCTGGAAAACTTCCGCCCCGTCGGCGCCGACCACCTGGCAGTGCCGGGCAGCCTACAGGCCTCGCTGCGCATAGGCCGGCCCTGGCCCGGCCCGCACCACCCCGATACCCACCGGCTGCAGCTGCTGGCCAAGGTGCTGGGCGGCTACTTCGGCTCCCGCCTGATGAAGAACATCCGTGAGGACAAGGGCCTGACCTATGGCATCTATGCCAGCGTAGCTCCGCGCGAGTTTGGCACTTCCCTCGTTATTGGCACCGATGTGAACGGCGACCAGGCCGACTTCGCCATCAACGAAGTAAACTTTGAGCTGCGCCGCCTGCAGGAAGAGCTGATTCCGGCCGATGAGCTGGAAACGGTGAAAAGCTACATCCTGGGCAAGTTTGCCAACGAGCTGTCCACGGTGTTTGAGCAGTGCGACAAGTACAAAACCCTGGTGTTTCTGGGTCTGCCGGCCGACTACTACGAGCGGTACGTGCACGACACCGAGCATACCGATACTGAAACCCTGCGCCAGCTGGCCCAGGAATACCTCAGCCCCGAAGCACTGCAAACCGTGGTAGCGGGCCCGGGTAAGTAGTTTTTTAGTTAAAAGTTAAAAGTGAAGAGTTAAAAGACGTTCTGCCTTTTAACTCTTCACTTTTAACTTTTAACTGATTTACGCTGGGGCCTGAATGGCGGGCGGCGTGGGGTTGTACTCGGGCGTGGCCGTGCGGTGCTCGGCCGACTTCTTGCCCTTGTCGTCCTTCATATCCTTGCGGCTGAAGGGGCGGATGATGAGTCGCAGGGCCTGGTCGGAGCTGAAGTAGCTAAAGGCCCAGTCGACGAAGGCCACTACTTTGTTGCGGAAGCCCACCAGCGTCATCAGGTGCACAAACAGCCAGGTGAGCCAGCCGAAAAAGCCTCGGAAGTGCACGTTTTTAGGCAGGTCGACTACCGCCTTGTTGCGGCTTACAATGGCCATTACGCCCTTGTTGTAGTAGCTGAAATCAATCGGGGCTTCGCCGCGCAGGATGCGCTGCAGGTTATCGGCCAGGTGCTCGGCCTGCTGCTGAGCCACGGGTGCTAGCATGGGCATGCCGCGGGGCATGTCGTCGGTCACCATGTTGGCCACGTCGCCGATGGCGAAGATGTTGTCGAAGCCCTGCACCTGGTTCCAGCGGTTGACGGTGATGCGCTTGTTGCGGGTCACCACCTCAGCCGGCAGGCCGGGCACTTCAGCGCCATTCACGCCAGCGGCCCACACCAGGTTTTCAGTGGGGATAAACTCGGTATCTGAATAATATGCACGGCAGTCCTCAAACCGCTTGATGGAGGTGTTGAGCAGCACTTTCACGCCCAGTTCCTGCATGTAGCGCAGGGCATCGGCCTGCGAAGCAGGCGACATAGGGCCCAGCAACTCCTTGCCGGCTTCGACGAGGAAAATCTGCATGGCCGACAAGTCCAGCTCGGGGTAGTCTTTGGGCAGCACGTGGCGTCGCATCTCGGCCAGTGAGCCGCTGATTTCCACGCCGGTAGGGCCGCCCCCGACCACCACAATGTTCATCAGCGCCTGCTTCTCGGCCGGGTTTTCGGTGAGCAGGGCTTTTTCGAAGTTCTGGAAAATGAAGCTGCGCAGGTTTAGGGCATTGGGGATGCTCTTAATCTGCATGGCGTTGCGCTCGATGCTTTCCAGGCCAAAAAAGTTAGTGAGCGAGCCCGTGGCGAGCACCAGGTAGTCGTAGCGGATGTCGCCGACGCTGGTTTGGATGGTGTTCGTAGCCGGGTCGATGCGCTGCACGTCGGCCATGCGGTAGAAGAAGTTCTTCTGACCGGTGAAAATCTTTCGAATGGGGTAGGCGATGCTGTCGGCTTCAAGCGCCCCGGTGGCTACCTGGTACAGCAGCGGCTGGAAGTTGTGGTAGTTGTTGCGGTCGACGACGACCACCTGAACTGGCGCCTTGCGCAGGGCCTTGGCGAGGCGCAGGCCCCCAAATCCGCAGCCGATAATCACCACGCGCGGCTGCGACGAGGCGGGAAGGTTAGTATCCATTCAGAGAAAAGCAAAGGTCAAACCATTACTTAACCTGAAATAACGAGCCAGGGTTATGGTTCAGGTATTTCCCTGGAAGCAGTAGGAGAAATAAGAACGTCATGCTGAACGCAGTGAAGCATCTCTACCACGAGAGTAATTCCAAATTAAAAGGGTTTACTGCTGCTAAAAAGATGCTTCGACAAGCTCAGCATGACGTTCTATATTATGCCAATATGGCTAAAGTGTCTTAATAATCTACGCCCTCTTTCTTCTTGAACTCGCCCTTTTTCACCTGCTGAATGAGCTGCAGCCAGCTGAAGGGGTTCAGCAGCGGGTTGTTGGAGTACTGGTTGGGCGCAATGCCGAAGCGGCGGTCCTGGTCGTACTGCTGGTTGGACATGGTTTGGCGGTAGTTGGCCACCGCGCCCATGGGCTGCGAGTTGAAAATGCGCCGCATGAGCTGCTCGTTCAGGTTTTCGGCCGTGCGGGAGCCGCGCTCCTTGGGCAGGTTGAGCGCCAGAAACGCGCGCTTAAACTCCTTTTCGGTAGAGTAGGGGAATACACGTACTTCGGGCAGCACGGTGGCATCTTCCTGCAGCTGCACAATTACCGAGTAGCTCTGCCGCTGGTAGTCGGCCGGGATGATAACCGTCTGATTGGCATAGCCCAGTGAGCGAATCACGATGCTGTCGCCGGCCAGCACGGCAAGCGAGAAGTAGCCGTAGGCGTTGGTGGAAGTGCCGCGCCCGGCCTTGGGCACGTACACCGTGGCGCCGGGCACACCCAGCAGGCTGTCGCCATTGGCCACAATACCCGTGAACTGTACCACTTTGCGCTTTCCTTGGGCCTGAGCCGCGGGGGCCGCCAGCAAAAGCACGCCCAGCAAAAGCAGCGCGGAAAAAAGCGGAAAGCGGCGTAGAGTAAGCAGGCAGGACATGAATACGGGGCTAATACACAAAGATAAGGCACAGGCCACGGGGCTGACTGTACCTTTGAAAACGATGGATAAGCGGCACAGGCCTGCTTCCAGACAGCAGATGCGAATAAAACATTTCACGGTTGCTTTCGGGCAGCAACTTTTTAAGGCCCTGGGCGACGACAGCCGCGTGCGCATCCTGCACCTGCTGCTGCGCAACCAGGAAATGGTGGTGGCCGACCTCGAGCAGGTGCTCGACTTCACCCAAACCAAAACCTCGCGGCAATTATCGTATTTGAAGAATGTAGGTTTGGTGAACGTGCGTCGGCTCGACAACTGGATGTTTTACTCGCTCAAGGAAGAGATGCTCGACTTGCTGCAACAGTTGCTGGGCTTCATGGAAAAAGACCCGCAGCTGCTGCGCGACCAGCAAGTGTACCAGACCCTGTGGTCGAACCGCGAGCTGGCCGCGTATAAGCTGCAAAACCGCCACTGGCACGGTGGTGCGTAAGTTTTCTCGCATGTGTCATGCTGAGCGTGTCGAAGCATCTCGCGTGCAGCAGTAATTCATTCAAGTGGATTTACTCTCGTGGGCGAGATGCTTCGACTTCGCTCAGCATGACGTTCTTTCTACCGATAATCGGCTACCATGAAACCTGATATTCGCCTCTTTGTCTGCACCAATCAAAAATCCGGGGTGGGAGAGGAGGTGGCCAGGGCGCTGAAAAAAGAGCTGAAAGCCCAGGGCCTGAAGAAAGATGCCCGTGTGCAAACCTGCAATTGCCTGGACGTGTGCAAAAACTGCAAGAAAGGACCCGGCGCCGCTTTGCTGGTGCATCCCGATGGCACTTGGTACGGCAACGTGCGCCCGACCGATGCGGCGGCGCTGGTGCATACGCACATCGGGCGTGGCAATGTACTGAGTCGTCTGGAGCTTGATAAATAGCCTTTTCTACTAAAGCTGTTGCCGTCGGACTCAAGGCGTTGCCAACCGTAGGCGGCGCTAATTCGTTGTTAGCCTAAATTTACTTACTCGCTCATGCGCTTTTTCCTTACAGCCCTGTTCAGCACCGGGCTGACGCTGGCCGCCACCGCTAACCCCTCGGCCCCGGCCGATTCTCTTTCCGAACCTTTGGCCGCTACTCCGCTGGGCTTGAGCCGGGTAACGGACGTGAAACCCAAGAAAATTACCATTCTGCCCATTCCGGTAATCTTTTACCAGGAAGAAACCGGCTTGGGCTACGGCCTGGGCGGCTTTCTGAGCGGCAAGTTTGGCTCCGATACCGCCACGCGGGCTTCCAACATCCGCCTGCAGTATTGGCAGACGCAGAAGAAACAGTCGCTGCTGCAGCTGGTGCACACCGTATTCACGCCTGGCGAGAAGTACTTCCTCAGCGGCGAGGTGAGTGCCTACGACATCCTGCTGTATTACTATGGCACGGGCAACAATACCCGCTTGGAGGATGAGTCGGCCCAGGCCTACAAGCTGTTTATCGTGAACCAGCGGGTGCAGCGGCAGGTGGCCGACAAGCTGTTTGCCGGCGTGATGTACCGCTACACCAAAATCAACGACATCGAGGCCCGTCCCAACGACAACGGCCGGCCTAACGTCTTCCTCACCGACCCCCGCGTGACCGACGCCGAGCGGGCCGGCTACCAAACCTCCCTGCTGGGTCCGGTGCTAACCTACGACACCCGCGACAACGTGCTGGCCACCTTCACCGGCAACTATGTGGATGCCAGTGCCATGTTCGGCGGCACCGGTTTGGGGTCCGACTTCCGCTTCGCCCGCTACCAGCTTGATGCCCGCCACTTCCGGCCCATCCTGAATTCCCTGGGCGAGCACAAGACCATCCTGGCGCTGCAGGCTCTGGGGCAGTTTCACTCCGGCGACGTACCCTTCCGCGAACTGGCCGGCATCGGGGCCAACCTGGGCGGCACGCTCTACAACAACGCCAACATCATGCGCGGCATCTACGAGCAGCGCTTCCGCGACCGGCAGCTGGCCGTGGTCCAGGCCGAAGTGCGCCGCCACCTGTTCTGGCGCATCGACGGCGCCCTGTTCGGCTCGGCCGGCCAGACGGGCTACAACCTCAGTGACTTCACCGGCGACGGCATGAAATACGCCGGCGGCGGCGGCATCCGCTTCAACTTCATCCGCCGCGACCGGGTAAACCTGCGCCTCGACTACGCCACCGGCTCGGGTGGATTCTCGGGTTTGTACTTCTTTATCGGAGAAGCATTTTAGGGAGCGGAAAAGGCTGGAATAGCATCCAATTAAGCACGTCATGCTGAGCCTGTCGAAGCATCTCTACAGCGGCAGTAAAACCTGTTGATTGGAATTACTGCTGCGAGCAAGATGCTTCGACTGCGCTCAGCATGACGTTCTTTTTACCTTATTCAACCGACCTCTCGGCAAGGCTTTCGCATTGCGGTAAAGCCGTTGGTAACAATTCGGTAACATGAAATGCCCGGCTCGGGGTGAGTGCCGGACTTACCTTTGAGTCGGCAATATTGCCGTGCTTCTTCCTGGTGTTTATGTCGTCCCGCCCCGTTCGTGCCGCGTTGCTATCCGTGTACCATAAAGACCGGCTGGCGCCGCTGGTGCAGCTGCTGCGGCAGCACGGCGTGACGCTCTACTCTACCGGCGGCACCCAGAAATTTCTGGAAGAAGAAGGCGCCGAGGTTATTGCCGTAGAAAGCCTGACAGGCTTCCCGGAAGTATTTGGTGGCCGCGTGAAAACGCTGCACCCCAAGGTGTTCGGTGGAATCCTGCACCGCCGCCACGAAATGGCCGACCTAGCCGAGGCTGAACACCACGACATACCGCCCATCGACCTGGTGGTGGTAGACCTTTATCCATTTGAGGAAACTGTAGCCAGCGGCGCCGCCGAGGCCGACGTTATCGAGAAAATTGACATCGGCGGCATTTCCCTGCTGCGGGCGGCGGCCAAAAACTACCGCGACGTGCTGGTGGTAAGCAGCCGCGACCAATACGCGGCCGTAACCGAGCTGCTGGCCGCCAAGGATGGTGGCACCGACCTGGAAGACCGGCGGCAGTACGCCGCTGCCGCATTCGCCACCACTTCGCACTACGACACCGAGATTTTCGGCTACCTGAGCCAGGGCACGGCCATGGCGGGTGCGGCACTGCGCCTCAGCGAAGGCCCGGCCACGCCGCTGCGCTACGGCGAAAACCCCCACCAGGCCGGCACGTTCTACGGCGACCTGTCGGCCCTGTTCGACCAGCTGCACGGCAAGCAGCTCAGCTACAACAACCTCGTGGACGTGGATGCCGCCGTAGCCCTGATGGCCGAATTCACCGACGGTGAACCAGCCTGCGCCATTCTTAAGCACACCAATGCCTGCGGCGTGGCCCAGGCATCCTCCCTGCGCGAGGCCTATGTGAATGCTTTGAGCTGCGACCCCACCTCGGCTTTCGGGGGCGTCATCATTGTGAACAAGGAAGTGGACGCCGCCACCGCGGCTGAGCTTAACCAGCTATTCTTCGAGGTGCTGATTGCGCCCGGCTTTGCTGCTGAAGCCCTGCCGGTGCTGCAAAGCAAGAAAAACCGCATTCTGCTGCGCCAAAAGCCGGTAGCCTTCCCCGCCAAGCAGGTTAAAACGCTGCTCAATGGCATCATCGAGCAGGACGCCGACCGGCAGGTGGAGCTGGCCGCCGATTTCAAGACTGTAACGCAGTCGGCTCCGACAGCCGAGGAAGTTAAAGCCCTCGAATTTGCCGGCAAAATCTGCAAGCACACCAAGAGCAACACCATCGTGCTGGCCCGGGCCGGTCAGCTGCTGGCCTCGGGTGTCGGCCAGACTTCGCGCGTGGATGCGCTGCGGCAAGCCATCGAAAAGGCCCGCACCTTCGGCTTCGACCTGCACGGCGCCGTCATGGCCTCCGACGCTTTCTTCCCCTTTCCCGACTGCGTGGAAATTGCCGGCGCGGCCGGCATCCGTGCCGTGGTGCAGCCGGGCGGCTCCATCAAAGATGCCGACAGCATCAAAGCCGCCGACGAGCTGGGAATGGCCATGGTGCTGACGGGCGTGCGCCACTTCAAGCACTAGTGGTAAGGTGGTGATTTTTGATGTGCTGATTGATGGTGAGGAAGTAATGAGGTGAAAAGACGTGTCATTGCGAGCGTTAGCGAAGCAATCCGTCCTCTCTGAGCGACCAACCAGGTAAAGTGAAAAGCCCCAACGCCTACATCGGCATTGGGGCTTTTTAATGGCTGGATTTACCTGGTTTCTGAATGCCAGAGGACGGATTGCTTCGCTGCGCTCGCAATGACAGCGGAGAGCCGGGCCAACAGAACATTCAACTCACCATTTCACAATCTCACCATCTCACCGCTCGCCCGAAATGTTATATCGCACCTCCGCCCAATCCTTCCGTACCTTTGCGCATTATTCTGTGCCGCCACCACGGCCTTCCGGCTTACTAACTTTCTAACCCTATGGGTTTCTTCAATTTCCTGACCAGCGACATCGCCATCGACCTGGGCACGGCCAACACGCTCATCATTCACAACGATAAAATCGTGGTGGATGAGCCGAGCATCATTGCCAAGGACCGCACCACCAATAAGGTCATCGCCGTGGGCCGCCAGGCCCAGCAAATGCACGAGAAGACGCACGACAACATCCGCACCATCCGCCCGCTAAAGGACGGCGTAATTGCCGACTTCCACGCCGCCGAGGAGATGATTAAGGGGATGATTAAGATGATTGACACGCGCACGCGGCTGTTTCAGCCCTCGCACCGCATGGTCATCTGCATTCCTTCGGGCATCACCGAAGTGGAAAAGCGCGCAGTGCGTGACTCCGCCGAGCACGCCGGCGCCAAGGAAGTGTGGATGATACAGGAGCCCATGGCCGCCGCCATCGGCATCGGCATCGATGTGGAGCAGCCCGTGGGCTCGATGATTATCGACATCGGGGGCGGCACCACCGAAATTGCGGTTATCGCCCTGTCGGGCATCGTGTGCGACCAGTCCATTAAAACCGCGGGTGACGTCTTCAACCAGGACATTCTCGACTACATGCGCCGGCAGCACAACCTGCTCATCGGCGAGCGCAGCGCCGAGCGCATCAAGATTGAAGTGGGCGCGGCCCTGACCGAGCTCGACTCGCCCCCGGCCGACCACGAGGTGCGCGGCCGCGACCTGATGACGGGCATTCCCAAGGTTATTAAGGTGACCTTCTCCGAAATTGCCATTGCCTTGGATAAGTCGGTGGCTAAAATCGAGGAAGCCGTGCTCAAGGCCCTGGAAATCTCGCCACCCGAGCTGTCGGCCGACATCTACGAGAATGGCATTCACCTCACCGGCGGCGGCGCCCTGCTGCGCGGCCTCGACAAGCGCCTGGCCGCCAAAACCAAGCTGCCCATCCACATTGCCGAGGACCCGCTGCGCGCCGTGGTGCGCGGCACCGGCAAGGCCATCAAGGACATTCAGGCATTTAAGGGCGTGCTGCTGACGTAAGGCATCGATTAAATTTAGACCGTCATGCTGAGCTTGTCGAAGCATCTCGCCTGCAGCAGTAACTCCTTTTGATTGGGTTTACTCTCGCGGTAGAAATGCTTCGCTACGCTCAGCATGACGTTCTTTAGGTAATTCATTAAACACCCGTGCGAAACCTTTTTCTCTTTCTTTTTCGCTTTCGCGGGGCGTTTGTATTCAGCATCCTGGAGGTTATCAGCCTTTACTTATTCATTACCAACAGCTCCTACCAGCGGGCGGCTTTTTTTAACTCGGCCAATGCCTACGCCGGGCAGGTGCTGGCGCGGCGCACTCAGGTGGCCGACTATTTCCGGCTGGCTGAGCTGAACCAGCAGCTGCTGGCCGAGAATGCGGCGCTGCGGCAGCAGCTGTTTCCGCCCGATTCGGCCCACCGGCTGGCCGACTCGGTGGCCATTCCGCCAGCGCCCAACGACAGCCTCAAGCGCATTCGCTGGGTGGGGCCGGCTACGCGGCCCGATACCATCATCCTGGGCCTGCAGAAAGTGCCCGCCCGCGACCCCAGCTACCCGCTGATTCCGGCCCGCGTCATCAACAACACCTTGCGCAACGTCGACAACTACCTGACCCTGAACGTAGGCGCTGCCGAAGGCGTGAAGACGGGCCAGGGCGTTGTATCGGGCGCCGGGGTGGTGGGCCGCGTGATGGTGGTGAGCCCGCACTTTGCTACTGTAACCAGCCTGCTGCACTCTAAAACCAGCATTTCGGCTAAAATCAAGCGCGATGGCACCTTTGGCACCGTCCGCTGGCAGGGCGACGACCCCAGCGTTGCCCTGCTCGACTACATTCCGCGGCAAAACCTGCTGCTGAAGGGCGACACCATCGTCACGTCGGGCTACAACGCCATTTTCCCGGAGGGCATTTTCATCGGCACCATTGCCTCGTTCGTGAAGGAGCCCGACAAGAACTTCTGGACGGTGCGGGTACGGCTGGGTGTCGATTTCAGCCGGCTGACCTATGTGTACGTAGTGACGAGCCGTCTCAAGGCGGAGCGCGACACCGTGGAGGCCCGCACGGGCGTGAAACCGGAAGGGGAGGGCAAGCAATGAGAGGCTTAGGATTCCTGTTGGTGCAGCTGCTCCGCTTTGCGGTGTATGCCGCCGTGCACGTGCTGCTCATCAGCCGGCTGGTGCTGTTTGAGCTGGGCTGGTGCTTTTTCTACCTGGGCTTCTTGTTGTTTTTGCCGCTGGGCACGCCCATCGTGGTGCAGCTGCTGCTCTCGTTTGCCATGGGCCTGAGCATGGACATTTTCTACGACACCGGCGGGCTGCACGCCGTGGCGGCGGTGCTGCTGGGCTACCTGCGCCCCTGGGTGCTGCGCCTGCTCACGCCGCGCGACGGCTACGACGCCGCCGACTCGGTGAACGTGCACCTGATGGGCTGGCAATGGTTTGGCGTGTACATGACCATGCTGGTGTTCATCCACCACGCCACATTTTTCATCCTGGAGCTGGGCAGCTTTCAGCACTTGGGCCAGACGCTGGGCAAGATTTTCGCCAGCTCCCTGTTTACCGGCCTGGCGCTGCTCATTGTGCAGCTGCTCTTCTTCCCGGTGCGGCGCGGAAGGAACTAGGTTTCTGGTTCCTTGTTTCTGGTTGCTAGTTGTTGTGCCAGAATAAGTAGTCAGAACAGCCAACCAAAAACAAGCAACCAGAAACAAGAAACCCGAATGCAGTACCTGGAAGGCCGCAAATACGTCGTGCAAGGCATATTCCTGGCCGTGGCGTTGCTGTATATGGGCCGCCTGTTCTACATGCAGGTGCTGGACGGGACGTACAAGCTGGCCTCGGACCGCAACACGCTGCAGCGCATCGTGCAGATACCTTACCGCGGCCTTATCTACGACCGCAAGGGGCAGCTGCTGGTGCAGAACACGCCCGTGTACGACCTGATGGTGGTGCCGCGGGAAGTGAAAAACCTGGATACGGCCCGCTTCTGCGCCCTGCTGCAAATGCCCATTGAGGAAGTGCGCGAAGGCCTGAAAGCGGCCCGCAAGTACTCGCGGGTAAAGGCCTCGCCGCTGGTGCAGAACCTGAGCACGCCCGACCTGGCGGCGGTTCAGGACAACCTCATCGACTTTCCTGGCTTCCAGATTAAGGCGCGCATGGCCCGGGCCTACCGCACCGAGAACCTGGCCCACGCCCTGGGCTACGTGGGCGCCATCACGCCGGCCTTCCTCGAAAAGCCGAAGTACGCCAAGTACCAGCCCGGAGAAAACATCGGAATCTCGGGCCTGGAGGCGTTTTACGAGTCGACGCTGATGGGTCGGCGTGGCGTGCAGTATAAGATGGTGAACGTGCGCGGCATCGAGAAAGGCGCCTTCCGCGGAGGCGAGTTCGATACGCTGTCGGTGGCCGGGCAGGACCTGCACCTGAGCATCGACACCGAGCTGCAGGCCTACGGCGAGAAGCTGCTGGCCGGGCGGCGCGGCTCCATTGTGGCCCTGGACCCCAAAACCGGCGAAATCCTGGCCTTCGTTTCGGCCCCGCACTACAACCCCAACCTGCTCACGGGCAAAGGCTCCGGCAACCGCTACATGGCCCTGCTCAACAACCCCAACCAGCCGCTGTTCGACCGGCCCCTGATGGCTACTTACCCGCCGGGCTCGGTGTTTAAGCTGGTAAACGAGCTGGTGGCCCTGCAGCTGGGCGTGGTGACGCCGAACACGGGCTTTGAGTGCAACCAGAAGCTGGTGCGCTGCACCCACCGCCACGAGTACCCGGCCAACGTCAGCATTGCCATCAAAAACAGCTGCAACCCCTACTTCTACCAGGTGATGCAGGCGGCCGTGCTACGCCACCAGGCGCCGAATAAGTACGAAGATACCCACATTGGCCTGGGGCAGTGGCAGAAGATGGTGAAAACCTTCGGGCTGGGTGAAAAGCTGGGGGTCGACATGTCGCAGGAGAAGCGGGGCCTGATTCCCTCGCCGGAGTTCTACGACAAAAAATTCTACGATAAAAAGCGCGGCCGGCAGCAGCGCTGGAGCTACCGCAACGTGTACTCCCTGAGCATTGGCCAGGGCGAAATCGGCATTACGGGCCTGCAGATGGCCAACATCATGGCCACCATTGCCAACCGCGGCTGGTACTACACGCCCCACTTTGTGCGCGGCATCGGCAGCGGCGGGCCGCTGCCCCAGTTCCGGCAGCGGCACTTCACGGCCGTCGATACGGCCCTGTTCAAATACATCATTCCCGGCATGCGGGAGGTAGTGGATGGACGGGGCGGCACGGCCGAGTACGCCTCGCTGGCGCAGTACGGCATCTCGGTAGCCGGCAAAACCGGTACCGTGCAAAATCCGCACGGCGAAGACCACGCCACCTTCGCCGCTTTCGCCCCGGCCGAAGACCCCAAAATCGCCATTGCTGTGTTCATTGAAAACGCCGGTTTTGGCGGGGTCTCCGCCGCGCCGGCTGCGGGCCTGATGATAGAAAAGTACCTGCGCGGCAAGGTGGCGCCGCACCGCAAAGTGTGGGAAGACTGGATTATGTACGGCGACTTCACCAAGCGGCGGCACTGAGTTAGTTAAAAGTGAAGAGTTAGAAGTTAAAAGCGCTTCTGGTTTTAACTTTTAACTCTTCACTTTTAACTGTCGGCTGGTATTTTTAACGGATGATGCGTGCTACCCGCGGCTGGATTTGGGGAATATTGTTCTTGCTGACGGTGCTGAAGGGCGCGGCCCAGGACAGCCGGGCGGTGGTTGACAGCCTGGAGCGGCAGCTAGCCACGACCATGGCCGACACCAACCGCGTGCTGCTGTTCGACGAGCTGTGCTGGCAGCTGAGCAACACCAACCTGACCCAGGCCACCGCTTACGGCGAAAAGGGCCTGGCCCTGGCCCGGCGGCTGGGCTACCGCAACGGGCAGCTTAAGTGCCTGACGGACCTGGGCAACTGCGCCATGTACGCCGACAACGTGCCGGCCGGCACCCGCTACTTCCTGCAGGCCCTGCGCCTGGCCGGGCAGCCACCCGCCAAGCCCCACATCCAGGGTTACGCCTACAACGGCCTGGCCAACCTGCACATCCTGCAGAAAGAGTACGCCGAGGCCCAGCAGAACCTGGAGCAGGCCCTGCGCCTGACGCGCCTCACCCACTCGGTGCCCGACCGCGCCCTGTTCGGGGGCAACCTGGGCAATGTGCTGCGGCTGCGCAAAGACTACCGCCGGGCCGAATTTCACCTTAAACAGGCCCTGGTGCTGTACGACTCGCTGGGCAACCAGCTGGGCCAGGCCAGCTGCCTTTCCAACCTAGCCCAACTGGCTTACGACCAGCATCAGCTTGCGCAGGCCCGGCTTTACAACGGCCGGGCCCTGCAGGTGAGCCGCGCTATTGGCAACGACTATTACCTGGGCATCACACTGTCCTTGCAAGGGCTGATTGAGCTGGACAACGGCCATTTTGGGCCGGCCGAAACCGCCACGCGCCAGGCCCTGGCATATGCGCGCAGCACGGGCAACGCCGAAATAATTGCCGACTCCTACCACGCCCTGGCCAGCATCAGCGCGCGGCAGGGGCGGTACCGGGAGGCGTATAGCTGGCAGCAGCAGTACAACACGACCCACGACAGCGTGGTGAACACCACCAAAAACGCCGAAATAGCCGCCCTGCGCGTAGGCTTCGACACTGAGCAAAAGGAAAACCGCATCCGCGTGCTTACCCAGCAGCAACAGGTGCAGCAGTTGCGGGCCGACCAGGCGCAGAGCCGGCTTCTCACCCTGCTTTTTGCCCTCGGTGGCACGGTGCTGGCCCTGCTGGCCATGGGCCGCCTCTACCTGAAGCTGCGCCGCAGCCGGGCCGAGCTGCGCGACAAAAACGCGGCCCTCGAAGCCAGCACCCGCAGCAAGGACCGGCTCTACGCCCTTATTGCCCACGACTTGCGCGGCCCCGTCATTGCCTTTGCCGGCGCCGCCGAGCTCATGAGCCACCACCTACGCCGCGGGGCGGCCGACCAGGTGCTGCGCCTGACGAGCCACGTGCGGCAGTCGGCCCAGGCCCTGCATGGCTTGCTCGACAACCTGCTGGGCTGGGCCGTGGCGCAGTCGGGCGAGCTGGCCTTTCACCCGGCGCCGCTGGCCGCCGACACGCTGCTGAACCAGTGCCGCGACCTGTACCAGGCCGCGGCCGAAGCCGCCGACGTGACCCTGCACCTGCACGCGCCTGCCGCCCTGCAGCTGTGCGCCGATGCCAACATGGCCCACCTCATCGTGCGCAACCTCGTGGGCAATGCCCTGCAAGCCACCCCGCCCGGCGGGCAGGTGACGCTGGCCGCCACCCAGGCCGCCGACGCGGCCTGGGTGCGCCTGAGCGTAGCCGACTCGGGGCCGGGCATGAGCGAGGCGCAGGTGGAAGCCCTGCTGGCCGCCGACCGCCAGCCGCATGCGCCGGCCGCACGCGGTGGGGGAGGCGCCGGCCTGGGTCTGCTGGTGTGCCGTGCCTTTGCCAAGCGCCACGGCGGGCAGTTTGGGCTGGACAGCACGCCGGGCGCCGGCACCACGGCCTGGGTGACGCTGCCGGCGGCCTGAGTGCTGCCGGAGCGTGCCTGTTTTCGCTGGCCGGGGCTTAACTTGCCAGACCGGCGTGGCCGGTTGCGCTATTCTATTTCTTGCTATGAGTCAAATTAAAGTCCTCATCGTGGAGGACGAAATGGTGTTTAGCGAACTGCTGGCCCTGCACCTGCAGGAGCAGGGCTATGAAACCCTGGGGCCGGCTACTTCGGCGGCCGAAGCGCTGCCCTTGTTTCGGGCTACCCGGCCTGATGTGGTACTGCTCGACATTGGCATCAAAGGCGCCGTGGATGGCATTGAGTTGGCCCAGCAGCTGCAGGCGCTGCAGCCTACGCCGCTCATCTTCATCACGGCCTTTACCGACCGCGAAACCTTCGAGCGGGCCCGCGCCGTGGGGCCCTTTGCTTACCTCAACAAGCCCTTTACGGCGCTGAGCGTGCAGAATGCCGTGGAGCTGGCCCTGCAGCACTTCAGCCACCGCGACGGGCCCGAGGAGGAAGGCCCGCTGGACTGGGCCCAGGATGTATTGGTGCGCGACGCCTTCTTTCTGAAAGAGCGCAACGTGCTGGTGAAAGTGAAGCAGCAGGACGTGCTGTGGATTGAAGCAGATGGGCGCTACAGCGTGCTGGTGCGCGCCGGAGGGCGCAAGCACGCGCTGCGCATCACGCTGCGGGAGCTGGCGGCCAGCCTTTCGCCCAAGCTGTTCGTGCAGGTGCACCGCTCCGTCATCATCAACGCCGAGCACCTGGAACAGGTCGACCCCGTGGGCGGCACCGTGCTGGTAAACGGCCACACGCTACCGCTGGGTCGCTCCTACAAAGACCAGCTGCTGCGCCGCCTGCAGCAGGTTGGCGGGGCCGAAGCAGGTAGTTTGTAGCCCACCAGCAAGGCGAAGCAGCGCCAGCTGGCCCAGCCGAAGCGGCCGCATCTGCCTTGAACGGCCATACCGCCGGGCGGCGCTTCCGTACCCAAATTCTGGCGGTTCGTGCCCATTGGCGCGCATTGCATTTCGGGAAGAAAGAATTTTGACTCAGGCTGATTGGCCTCGCTGTCTTTGTTCACCTTCTTCCCAACTGCTATGAGACCTTCCTTACTCCGCGCCCTTGGCGGCCTGGCCCTGCTGCTGGCCGCGCCCTCCGCCTGGGCCCAGGTGGGCATTGGCACCCTTTCGCCCGATGCCTCCGCCGTGCTGGACCTGAAATCGACCAGCCAGGGCCTGCTGGCGCCGCGCATGACGGCCGCCCAGGTGGCCGCCATTGCCAACCCCGCGGATGGTCTGCTGGTGTACCGCACCGACGGCTTGCAGCCCGGCCTGGTGTACTACAAAGCCGGCAGCGGCTGGACCTACGTCAACCCCACCGGGGCCGACAACCTGGGTAACCACCTGGCCACCCAGGGCCTGAACATGAACGGCAACGCCATCAGCTTCGGCACGGCCCTCACTCAGCAGCTTAACCTATGGAGCACCGACTACGGCATTGGCATTCAGCCTTACACGTTGTCGTTTCGCAGCGGCAGCAGCTTTGTCTGGTACAAAGGCGGCAGCTACGTAGCCAACCAGAATGACCCCGGCGCCGGTGGCGCCCTGCAGATGCTGCTCACCGAAAACGGCGACATAGGCATCGGCACGGCCAGCCCTCAGGCCCGCCTGCACGTGGGCGGCAACCTGCGCCTCGACGGCGGCATCATTCAGATTGGCGGGGCGCCCATCACCGGCACTTCCGACCTGGGCCTGTACTCGCGGGTGCCCGGCAACTGGATGCGCTTCGTGACCAACGGCGCGCCCTTCCGCTTTTACGCCGACGACAACTACGGTAGCACGCCCAATTTCTCCATCGAAGCCAACGGCAACGTGGGCATCGGCATGGGCACGGCCACGGCCACCAACCGGCTTGACCTGCAGACGGCCGGGCGTAGCGGCACCCACGCCACAGGCCGGGTGCTGTACGCCACCGGCAACTTCAGCGAAGCGGCCAACGGCGTGGAATTCCGCCACTCCAACGCCACCCAGGGCATTGGCTTGGGCTACAACTCGCTGTACGCCGCCGGCACCAACCCCGACCAGCACCTGAACCTGATGCCTAAGGGCACGGGCGGCGTGGGCATTGGCACCACTGCCCCCCGCGGGCGGCTTGATGTGGCCAGCGGCGACACCTACCTCGTGGCCGACCCCAACAACGGCACGGCTCAGAATCTGTACCTGCCCGGCCACGTCTACCTGGCGCCGAACACCGGCAGCAGCGGCACGGCCTACGTGCAGGCCCGGGTGCCCAGTCCCACCGCCAGCACCAACCTGGGCTTCTCGTTCCGTACCACCAACGGAGGAAACCTGGTAGAGGCCCTGCAGCTGAGCAGCAACGGCACGCCCACGCTGGCGGCCCTGGCCGGCACTGGCACTCGCGTGCTTATGGCCAATGCCAGCGGCACCCTCAGCGCTCAAACCGTGGCCTCGGTGCAAGACAACCTGGGCAACCACACCGCCACCCAAAACCTGACCTTGAGTGACTACGCTATCCGTCTGCGCGGCAGCAGCGACGCCAACCACCAGCTGCGCTTTGATGGAACGGTTAATGGCCCGCAGCTTTTTGGTTATCAGGGCGGGGAGCTGGGCTACAACGCCGGTGCCGGCTACCAGCCCGTAATGCGCTGGAACGAGCTGGGCCGCGTAGGCATTGGCACGGCCAGCCCATCCCAGAAGCTGGAAGTGGCCGGGCAGGTGTACTCCTCAACGGGCGGCTTCCGCTTTCCCGACAACACCGTGCAAACCACGGCGGCCACTAATCAGAGCCTGAGCGTGAGCGGGCAAACGCTGAGCATCTCGGGCGGCAACGCTGTGACGCTGCCCGTGGGCGCCGACAACCTCGGCAACCACACGGCCACCCAAAACCTCAACCTGGCCAACAAGCTGCTGGTGGGCAACGGCGGCACGAGCGGCTTGGCCGTTGCCAGCGACGGCAGCGTGGGCATTGGCACGGCCTCGCCTCAGGGCCGGCTCGACGTGGCCAGCGGCAGCGTGCGCCTACCCGGCGGCGGCGGCAGCGACACCTGGTTCAACTACTCCGGCAACGGCCAGAACTACCTCCGCGGCACCACCATCCTGGCCGACCTGGGCGGCTACGTAGGCATTGGCACGTCCAGCCCAAGCTTCCCGCTCGACGTGCAGAGCACCGTTTCTTCGAACAACGCCAACTACGTGTACTACGGCGCCAACGGCCAGAACGGGCTGATGGGCTACGCCGCCAGCGGGGGCTCGATGAGCATCCGGGCCGCCGGCCGGGTGGTGGCGCCGGAGTTCAACGCTACGTCCGACCGCCGCCTCAAAACCGTCATCGGCCTGTCGGACCGCGCGGCCGACCTGGCCCTGCTGCAGCAAATTCGCATCACCGACTATACCATGCGCGACCGGGTGCAGTACGGCGAACGGCAGTTCAAGAAAGTCATTGCCCAGGAAGTGGAGCAGGTGTTCCCGCAGGCCGTGAACCGGCAAACCGGCTTCCTGCCCGACGTGTACGCGCTGGCGAACAGCGCCACGGCCGAGGGCGAACTGCTCTGTCTCACCTTGCCCCAGGCTTTGGCGGCTCCCGCGGCGGCCGGGCAGCGCCTCAAGCTCATGGTCCCGCAGGGCGAAGTGGTAGGCACTGTGGCAGAGCCGGCCGCCGGCCGCACCTTGCTGGTGCGCGGGGCCGCGCAGCTGGCCGGGCAGCAGGTGTTTGTGTTCGGCCTGGAGCACCAGGATGTGCGCACCGTCGACTACGAAGCCCTGGCCATGCTCAACGTGAGTGCTACCCAGGAGCTCGCCCGCCAGGTAGCTGAGCTGCAAAAGCAAAACGCGGCTCTGCGCCAGCAAAACCAAACGCAGACCGTGCGCCTCGACTTGCAGCAAGCCAGTATGCAAGCCCAGGCTGAGCTGTCGGCCGACTTGGCGCAACGCCTGCAGGCCCTGGAAAACATGCTCGGCACCCGGGCATCCGCGAAGTAATTGGTCCTGCTCTTACCTGACTATCCTATGCCTAGCTATTTAAACATCATCCCCATGACCCGGCCCGCCACTTTTCGTTTTGCTTTCCTGCTGGCCCTGGTAGCCGGCGTGGCCCCGCGGGTGCACGCGCAGTCGTTTGGCATCGGCACGCCCACGCCCCACAGCTCGGCCATGCTGGAGGTGGCCAGTACCGACAAGGGCCTGCTGCCGCCCCGCATGAGCCAGGGCCAGCGCGATGCCATTGCCAGCCCGGCCGCGGGCCTGCTTATCTACAACACCAGTACCAACCGGCTCAACCTGCGCACGGCCACGGGCTGGCAGGAAGCCGTGGGCAGCCTGGACCAGGTGACGCTCGACGGGCGCAACTTCGTGAACGTGCCCAGCTTCTGGCAGCGTAGCGGCGGCGGCCTGTACCCGAGCAACATCACCGATAACGTGGGTATCGGCACCACTACGCCCGGCCTGCCGCTGGAAGTGGCCGGCTCCAGCCGCTTCCGCAACGGCAACATCGAGATTCAGAACGACAACGCCAACGCCTTTCTGTGGTTTCACGACCCTTACGATGCCTGGTTTTCGATGGGCATGGACCGCAACGACAACGACAACTTCAAAATCTCGGAGGGCAACGACCCTTCCGGTAGCGGGTTCCGCAACTACCTCACCATCCGGCGCAGCAACGGCTGCATTGGCATCGGCACCACGCAGCCGGTGGCCCCGCTTGACGTGCGCGGCGGCACCAACATCGGGCCCTTTGGCTATGCCTTCTATGCCCGCGGCAACGGGGTGGCTTTCTACGGCTACGACGGGGGCAACACGCCCAACAATGTGTGCATCAAAGCCGAAGGCCGGGTGGTAGCGCCGGAGTTCAACGCTACGTCCGACCGCCGCCTCAAGCAGGTTATTGGCGTCAGTGACCGGGCGGCCGACCTGGGCCTGCTGCGCCGCCTGCGCATCACCGACTACCAGATGCTGGACCGCGCCCAGTACGGCGACCGGCAGTTTAAAAAGGTGATTGCGCAGGAAGTGGAGCAGGTGTTCCCGCAGGCCGTGCAGCGCCAGCGCGGCTTCCTGCCCGACGTGTACGCCCCGGCGACGGCCGCCGTCGCCGTCGATTCGCTGTTGAGCCTGACCCTGCCCGCCGGCCACGGCCTGCCCGAAGCCGGCGCCGCCGGCCGCGCGCTGCGGCTGGTAGGCCCTGCGGGCGAAGTGGTGGTGCAGCTGGCCCGGCCCGCGGCGGCCCAGGCGCTGCAGCTGCTGGTCCGGGGCGGCCAGGAGCTGGCCGGGCAGCGGGTGTTTGTGTTCGGCCTGGAGCACCCGGACGTGCGCACCGTCGACTACGAAGCCCTGGCCATGCTCAACATCAGCGCCACCCAGGAGCTGGACCGCCAGCTTGAGCAGCTGCGAGCCCGGTACGCCCACCTGCAGCAGCAGGCGGACGAGGCCCGCGAGCAGGCCCGGCAGGCCCAGCAGCAGGCCCAGCAGGCCAGCGCCCGCGCCAGCCAGGCCGAGGCCCTGCTACCCAGGCTCACCCAGCGGCTGCGCGCTATTGAAGCAGCACAGCCCACGGCTACGCGCTAAGCTTCGCGCTTTTGAGAACAGACTTCCGCCCTCTTTCCTTTCGCAACATGGGTTACTCTCTCCGCCTCCTGCTTCTGCTGCCCCTGGCCGCGCTGGCCAGCCGCGCCGGCGCTCAGTCGTTTGGCATTGGCACGCCCACGCCCCACAGCTCGGCCATGCTGGACGTGACCAGCACCAGCAAGGGCCTGCTGCTGCCCCGCCTGAACCAGACGCAGCTCAATGCCGTGCAATTTCCGGCCCTGGGCTTGCTGGTGTACAACACCAGCACCGAGCAGGTCAACATGTGGAACGGGGTGGGGTGGCAGAGCATCCTGAGCCTGGGCCCCACTACCCCGGCCGCCACCCAGAATTACAACAGCAAAGGCTCCTTCACCTACACCGTTCCGGCCAACACTTACGCGTTGGATGTGACGCTGGTCGGCGCTTCGGGCGGCATTGGGGGCACGTCGTCGCCGTCCGTCACCCGGGGCCAGGGTGGGGGAGGCGGGCTGGTCTCGGCCCGGTTGCACGTGCAGCCGGGGCAGGCACTCGAAGCGCGCGTAGGAGGACAAGGCACCTCTTATTTCAGTACCACCAATGGCGGATACAACGGCGGCGGCAACAGCAACGGCCTGGAGATGGGAGCCGGTGGCGGCGGTGCCACCGACCTGCGCACCCCCAGCAGCGGCTACGACGGCCGCGTACTGGTGGCTGGCGGCGGGGGCGGCTCGAGCGGTGGCTCCCGCACCGGCAGCGGCGGCAACGGGGGGTACCCCACAGGCAGCGGCGGCTCCGACCCCTACAGCGGCAGCAACGTGATGGGCGGCCAGGGCGGTACCCAAGGCGGCGGGGGGGCGGCCGGCCAGCCTTATGTGGTTGGAAGCACGACCTACGGCGTAGCCGGCAGTCCCGGCGGCTTTGGGGACGGCGGCGGGCGCAACCGCTACGCTGGTGGCGGCGGGGGCGGCTACTTCGGGGGAGGCAGCGGCGCCTACTACGAGGAGCACGTCGTGCTGAACACCTGGGGTGGCGGTGGTGGCGGCGGCGGCTCCAGCTACGCCGGGGCAGGCACAAGCCTAGCGGCTTTCTCAAGCAATGGCACCACAACGACGCCCGTCGATGGCCGGGCCAGCATTCAGCCGGTGGTGCCGGCGGCAGCCCCGGCCCTGGACGCTACCAACTTCACCAACCTGCCCCTGCCCTGGCAGCGTTCCGGCAACATGGTTTATCCCCGCTGGACTACGGAGCGCGTGGGCATCGGCACGACTACGCCCGGCCTGCCTCTGGAAGTGGTGGGCTCCAGCCGCTTCCGCAACGGCAACATCGAAGTTCAGAACGATAATGCCAGTGCCTATTTGTGGTTTCACGACCCCGGCGACGCGTATTTCTCGGTGGGCATGGACCGCAACGACAACAATAACTTCAAGATTTCGGAGGGTGACAACCCGTCTGGCGGCTTCCGCAGCTTCCTCACCATCCAGCGCAGCAACGGCTGCGTTGGCATCGGCACCAACACGCCCGTGGCCCCGCTGCACGTGGTGCCCAAGATGAGCATCGGCCAGTACGACTTTGCCTGGTACTCGCTGAAGCGCGATATCTTTTTCGGAGCCTGGGTGGCTCAGTTCGGTTACGTAGGCGGCTCCACCCCCGGCGATGTATCCATCAAAGCCGATGGGCGCGTGGTCGCGGCGGAGTTCAACTCCACGTCCGACCGCCGCCTCAAACAGGTCATCGGGCTGAGTGACCGGGCGGCTGACCTGGGCCTGCTGCGCCGCCTGCGCATCACCGACTACCAGATGCTGGACCGCGCCCAGTACGGCAGCCAGCGCTTCAAGAAAGTCATTGCCCAGGAGGTGGAGGCGGTATTTCCGCAGGCGGTGACGTATAAAGCCGATTTTCTGCCCGATATCTACGCCGCGGCTACCAAGGTCGAAGCCCTGCCGGGCGACTCGCTGCTGCGCCTGACCTTGCCCAGCGCCCCAGCCGGGCCCGTGGCCGTTGGGCAGCGCATTCGCCTCGCGGGCCCGGCCGGGTCTGTGGTAGCGACGGTAGTGCGGGCCAATGGCCCCGTACTTACGCTGCGAGACGCCCAGGAGCTGGCAGGCAAGCCGGTATTCGTATTCGGCCTGGAGCACCACGATGTGCGGGCCGTCGACTACGAAGCGCTGGCTATGCTCAACATCAGCGCCACTCAGGCCCTCGACGACCACCTGCGCGAGCTGCGCGCTGCCCAAGCCCAGGCGCTGTACCATACCGCGCAAGCCCGCGAAGCAGCGCAGCAAGCCCGGCAGCAAACCCAGCAGGCCCTGGATAACTCCGCAGCAGCAGCAGCCTCCCTGCAGGCCTTCGAGCAGCAGCTTGCCGCCACTGAAGCCCGTCTGGGGCTCACGCAGCCTTAAAACCTGGTAGCTGCAAGCCGCTAAACAGAAGCCCCACAGTGTAAGCTGCGGGGCTTCTGTTTAGCAGTGCGTACAGCGGTTAGCTGTAATCAAACGCCCGTCAGGCTTACTGTCCCGGGTTAATCTCAAACGTCATGCGGGGCTGCTGCTCACCTTGCAGCGTGAGGCCGATAATGCCTTTGTCGGGCGACACCACCAGCTCGCGCAGTACGCCACCATCGGGCATAAGGGTGGTTTCCTCCAGCTTGAAGACGTACACGGGCTCGGGTGCGGCTTTGCGTACTTCGGCCAGCGTCACGTCGAAGTAGCTGGGGCTGTAGGTTTCATCGCCGGTCCAGGTGTAGCAGCGCCACTTCTGCCCGGCGGTGGCATCAAACTTCAGCAGCGGGCTGTCGGGCTGCCCGTTGGTGAGCTGGGTGCGCAGGGCTTTGAGCTTGGCCGGCGCCAGGCTGTCGCCCGCCATGAACAGCGACAGCACCGCCGGCCCCTTGCGACGCACGTTGAAGAAAGGCATGGGCAGGCCCTTGGAATTCTTGAAGGAATAAAAGAAGCTGATGTACTGCGTGCCGTTCACCGTTTCGGGCCGCTGCGTCAGAGTCAGGGCCGCGTAGGTGCGCTTGTCTTTCAACGAAACGCCTGGGCCGGCTACCAGGTGGTAATTGGTCGTGGTGCCCATCTTAGGAAACACCTGGCTTTGCGCCTGAGACGAGTGCGTGCTCAGTAAAGCGCTGCCCAACAAAGTCAAAAGCCCCGTAAGCCGGGCCCGCGAAGTAAAGGATATCATGTCCGAAAGTTACAACTTGTAGCAGCTTCATTCGGTCGCTACTCGTTGCTAAAGCGCCTGCATCACCTGTCAGTGCAAAAAAAAGACCGCCACCCGGCGGTCTTTTTAAGATTTTGCTACTGCAGGAAATCAGAGGTTAATCCAGCCGCGGGTGGCGCGGCCCTGGGCTTCAGCCGTGTTGCCATACACCGGGCAGTACTTGCTCGGCGCGGGCACGTGAATGGGGGCCATGCCCGGCTGCTGCTTGGGCTGCTTGGTGGGGTAGGCCCGCTGCGGCGAGTTGCTGGGGGAAATGGGGTTGATAGTCATAGCGCAAGGGAATAAAGGGCGGGAAACTGGCGGCTCATACGGGCACAGCCCGGAAAGGTTGTACTCGCCGGAGTAGTCGGAAACGAAAGGGGCCTGGGAAGCCTCGCGCCTTGTTATGGCGGCCTGAATACTACCGATGTACACCCCATAGATTCAGTGCTGGCACTGATGTATGGCTTTATCGGCCCGTCGACCTTTGGCCCCATCCCATCTTACTTTTTTCCTTTTACCTCATGAGTAACAACTACATTCTACCCCTCTTGCTGGCAGCGGGTGCGCTGCTGGCGGGCTGTGATTCGCCAAGCAGCAAAAAAGACACCGCGACCGAAGAGTCGGCCGATAAAATGGCCGACAATGCCGGGCAAGCCGAGGGCCTGGAGGCGGCCAGCGCTTTGCCGGGCATCCAGCCGGTGGACATGCCCAACCCCGGCATCCCCGGCTACACCTTTCCCCAGGACAGCGCCACCATCAACCAGTGGGTGTCGGCGGGCAATGCTGCCGCCATCAACCTCCACGGCTGGGGTATCTGGACGGCCCTGTCCTCTGCCACCAGCCAGTTGTACAACGGCGACACCCTGCACGTATTCGAAACCTGGCACACCAAGGCCGAGGTTGACAGCCTCAGCAACCTCCATACGGCCGCCAAGGGCAAGAACCTGCTGGCCCGGCGCCCGGCCGAGCCCAAACGCCAGCTCAACCGCCCCCGCCAGTTTTTCCGCGACCCCCAGCTGACCAGCAAGCTGCAGAAAAAAGTGAATCTCGGCGCCCACCTCATGGTAGCCGACGACGAGGAAGAAGTGTTCGAGTCGGTGAGCTACGACCCTACGGCCGCCCGCACCATCATCGACGGCAAGCTCTTTCACGCTTCCACCTTGCAGGGGATGCTGAACAATCAGCAGGCCGCCATTCCCGATTTTCCCAATACTGCCATCGCCATCAAGCCAGTGTATGAGATTGTGCCCGGGCCCAGGCATTCCACTGGCCTCTACAAAATGAAGGTGTGGAGCGGCAGCCCCAAGCTGCCGCAGCCCTACGGCCAGGGCAAGTGGCCCAGCTGCGTGTACGTCGACATCAAGAACGGCGGCCAGGGCAACGGGCAGGTCAGCCAGGGCTGCGGGTCCGCCACGCCCGCCACCACCTACAACCTCAACGACTTTATTCACTACACCCTGACAGCGGCCGAAGCCAAGGCCCTCGGGGGCGGGGAGGCCGGCGACTACGCCATCCTGGTAGCCATGCACATCACGAGCAAGGAAATCAAGCGCTGGACCTGGCAGACCATGTGGTGGGCACCCAACCCCGACCGGGCCCCCGACCCCAGCTCCCCGGCCGTGGTAGCCGCCCGCCCCGCCCAGCTGAAAGGGCCGTCGCGCCACTACGCCATGGCTATTTCCTACCAGATGATACACCCGGTGCAACCCCTCGTGGGCGGCAACAACAAGGGCAAGTCCATCTACGTGTTCAACCCCTACCTCGAAGCTCCGTTCAGCTCCTCTACTTTCAGCGAGCCCGCCCGGGTGGTAACCAACGGCATTGTAGTGGTCAACAACGTGGGCATCCGCACCAACTGCATGAGCTGCCACGCCCAGGCCAGCTTCACACCTCTGCGCTCTAAAATCCAGAACCCCGGCTACATCGCCGACACCTACGTGGACATGGGCTCGCCCAAGTTTAAGGGCAACCTCCGCACCGATTTCCTCTGGTCAATTTCCGACATGGCCACCTTCACCGCCGACTCGGCCCGCTAGCTCGGCAGGAGCTAAAACCAAAAGAGCGGCCCCATGCATGGGGCCGCTCTTTTGGTTTTAAGAAAACTGAGTTGCTCGCTGCATTACAGAATGCCGCTCAGCAGGCCGGGCAGCACGCCCAGCACCACCGTCAGCAGGGCCAGTACCACCAGCGTTACGCGCTGAATGCCGTCCACCACGATGGGCGCCGCATCTTCTGCGGCGGGCTGCAGGTACATGGCAATAACCGGGCGCAGGTAGTAGTAGATGCCAATCATGCTCATTATCACCGCAAACACTACCAGACCAATGTAGCCCTGGTCGACGGCGGCCACAAACACCAGAAACTTACCGAAGAAGCCGCCGGTGAGCGGAATGCCGGCCAGCGACAGCATGGCCACCGTCAGCACAAACGCCAGGAGTGGGTTGGTGCGGGCCAGGCCGTTGAGGCCGGCGTAGTCTTCGCGGCCGCGCTGCTCGGCCACCAGCTTCAGCACGCCAAACGCGGCGATGGTGGCTACTGAGTAAGCCAGGGAGTAGTAGAACAGGCCGTTAGCAGCCGGGCCGCTCAGCTTGCCGTTGGTGGCTACCAGGCCGATGAGCAGGTAGCCGGCGTGGCTCACGCTGGAGTAAGCCAGCATGCGCTTGGCGCTGTTCTGGGTGGCGGCACCCACGTTGCCGAGCAGCAGCGTGAGGGCGCACATGGCCTGAATGGTGGGCATCCAGAAGCCCTGGGCGGCCGGCAGGGCCACCACCAGCAGCTTCAGGAAAGCGGCAAAGCCGGCCGTCTTCACCACGGTGCTCATGAAGGCCGTGAAGAAAGTGGGAGTGCCCTCGTACACGTCGGGCGTCCAGAAGTGGAAGGGGGCCGCCGATACTTTGAAGCCAATGCCGATAATCATCAGCAGGATGCCGATGTGCAGCATGGGCAGCAGGCTGGCGTTGGCCGGGGCCGCTACCGCCGCGCCAATCTGCGACAAAGCGAAGGTGCCCGTGGCGCCATACAGCAGCGCCATGCCAAACAGCAGAATGCCCGTGGCAAAGGCACCCATCAGGAAATACTTCAGCGCCGCCTCGTTCGAGCGCACGTTGCGCTTGTCGGCGCCGGCCAGCACGTACATGCTCACGCTCAGAATCTCAATGCCCACGAACAGCATCAGCAGGTGGTCGTAGCCTATCATCATCACGGCACCTACCAGCGAAAACAGCAGCAGGGCGTAGTACTCGGCCAGGTTGGGCTCATCGGCCAGCACGTAGCTGCGGGAGAAGGGCAGCAGCAGCACCGCCGTCAGCAGCACAATACCGGTGAAGGCCACGGTGTAATTGTCCACCACCAGCATGCTGTTGTGAAACACCTGGGTGCCCTGGTTCCAGTCGGCCAGGTTGGTGCCGAACACGGCCAGCAGCAGCAGCATGGCCCCCGGCAGCAGCACCCGGTTGGAGCGCATGAAGCCCAGGAACAGGTTCAGAATGCCGAAGACAGAGAGGAGAATGATGGAGGTCATATCGGGAACCCCTCCCCCGGCCCCTCCCCCAAAGGGAGGGGAGCCTAGCGGATGAGGGCTGATTTGGTTAGCTAAATAAAGCCCCTCCCTTTTGGGGAGGGGTTGAGGAGGGGTTTACCGCCCAATCATCGTCAGCAGGTTCATCACGGCCGGCTCCGAGATGTGCAGGAAAGAGTTGGGGAACAAGCCAATCCAGAAAACCAGGGCAATGAGCGGTACCATCAGGGCCAGCTCGCCGCCGCGCAGGTCGGTGATGGTGTCGGAGAAAGCCGAGTCGGGCCCCAGCATGGTGCGCTGGAACATGCGCAGCAAGTACACTGCCGAGAAGATAATGGTGAGGCCGGCCACCGCGCCCAGCCACATGTTGTACTGGTACACGCCCGCCAGCAGCAGGAACTCACCCACGAAACCGGCCGTGAGGGGCAGGGCCACGGTGCTGAGCAGCATCACCAGGAAGCACACCGTGAGGATGGGCGTGCGGCGTGTGAGGCCGCCCAGGTCGGCCACGTTGCGGGTGCCGGTGCGGCGCTCGATGGCGTCGGCCACGAAAAACATGCCCACCACGTTCACGCCGTGGGCCAGCATCTGCACCACCGTGCCCTGCAGGCCAATGGAGGTGAGGGAGAACAGGCCCGCGGCCATCAGGCCCACGTGCGAGAGCGAGGAGTAGGCGATAAGGCGCTTCACGTCGCGCTGACGGATGGCGATGATGGCGCCGTAAATCACGCCGATTACCGACAGAATGATAACCGGCTTCTGCCACTGGCTCACGCCTAGGGGCACTACCGGGAGCAGCCAGCGCATGGTGCCGTAGATGCCCATTTTCAGCATGATGCCCGAAAGCAGCATGGTGGCCGGGGTCGGCGACTCTGTGTAGGTGTCGGGCTGCCAGGTGTGGAAGGGGAAGATGGGCATCTTCACGGCGAAGGCCGCAAAAATCAGCCAGAACAGCCAGCTCTGCTCGGCTGCGCTCAGCTTCAGGTTGTAGAAGGCCTGCAGGTCGGCCGAGTGGGCCGCCAGGCCGGCGGGGCCGGTTTGCAGGTACAGGTACACGAAGCCCGCCAGCATGAAGAGCGAGCCGATGATGGTGTACAGGAAAAACTTAAACGTAATCTGAATGCGCCGCTCGCTCTGGCCCCACACCCCGGCCAGGAAGTAAATCGGAATAAGGGCCACTTCCCAGAAAAAGTAAAACAGGAAGGCGTCGAGCGAGGTGAACACCCCAATCAGCCCGGTTTGCATGAACAGCACCAGGGCGTAGAAAGCCGAGGGGTTGCGGTAGTCGTGCTTGAAGGCCGTAAGCAGCACGATGGGCACCAGGAAGGTGGTGAGTAGCACCAGTAGCAGGCTCAGCCCGTCCATGCCCACGTGGAAGTTGATGCCGGCCGAGGGCATCCAGGCATAGTTGAGGTCGAAGGCCGCGGGCCCCTGGCTATTATAAGTGAGGGCGGCGTAGGCGGCCAGGCCAAATTCGGCCAGCGAAGCTCCCAGGGCCAGGGCCCGGGCGGCAGCTCCTTTGGTGAAGTGAAGCAGCAGCGCGGCGGCCAGGGGAAGGAAAAGCAGTAAAGCAGTCAGCATGAACGAGCGGGTTGGGCGCGTTGCGGGAGAAAGAACAGGCCCGCGAATTGGCTGCAAACTTACGCACTACCGGGTAAGGCACCGAAACCAAAGTGCAATTACTGCATTAGAAGCCCCACAGCTCGTACTCGCGCTCCACCAGCTCGGCCGCTTGCCGGGAGGCGGCCATCACGCCCTGCCGCTCGCTGCCGGCCAGGTCAGATAAGCGCTGGTCGTCGGCATTCGACACTTTGCTGATGTAGGAGCTGAACAGCCGTAAGGAAAAGGCATCGGCCAGGTTGCGGTGCTCGGCGGGGTTTTGGGTGTTAAACCAAATAGCCGTTTCGGGGTGGCTGCGAAACACCTTCACCACGTCGCTGTAGCGGAAAGTGGCAATGGGCCTTTCTATGCCCGCATCATTCCAGGGCAGGCTGGCTGGCACGTGTAGTGAAATGGCTTTAACATCAGGCACCGTGCGTGCGTGCCGCTTGTCGAGCACCAGGTCTTCCACCAGCTCCAGCTCATACAAGTCCTTGTAGCGGTACTCTATTAACGGGGCAGCCCAGATGTCCTGTATTTCCACGGTTTCCATCACAACCTGGCCCTTGGCGTCTTTTACAGGCTTGCCCTTGCGGTCCAGCTTGGGCTGCAGGCGCTGCTGGGGCGTGGTCCAGCGCAGGCGGGTTTCGCTGGGGTTAGTAGGCAAGGGTCGGCGCGAGCGGTAGCTGCCGTCGAAGTCCAGCATCTCTACGTTGTCGACAAACGACATATTGGCTACCAGCTGGCGCGGCGTGATGGTGGTTGTCAGCGAGTCGTTGGCGTACGCCGGTAGCTCACCCTTCCGGGCAGCCTCCAGAATGACGCGACTAACTTCCGTGCCGAGGGCAAACATGGGGCGGTTTTGCCGCTCGCGTAGGTCGATGCGCCGCCAAATGCGCTGGCGGGTAAGCTGCTCGGCCGGCCGGACCGAAGTCTGGGTACGCATGGAGTTGGGGGCAGCGCCGTTGTCCTGGGCTTTGGCCGTCAGGGTAAATAGGAAAACCACCGTGAGCGCCGGCAGAATGGAAGAAAGCTTCATGTGGACTGCAGAGGCCAGGAACTGTGGCTCAATTTCAGGCTAGGGCCTGGCCATAAAATCAGCAGCAACTTAAGCTTTTGGCTCCAAAAGGCCTATTCTGGACCTGATAAATAAAGCCAAGAACGCTCCCGAGGCGCTATCAAGTATGACGCCATGCCAGGCCTATTGCCGGGCCACCTGCCGGCTGGCCAGCACCCGGCCATCAGCCGCCAGCCACTGGGCCACGTACAGCCCCGGCGCCAGCGAGGCCAGCGAAAGCACGGTTTCGGCGCCGGCTACCGGCTGCTGCCGAACCTGACGGCCCAGTGCGTTGAGCACACTCACCGTGGCCACCCCGGCTGGATGCTGCAAAGTGAGAGTTTCGGCGGCCGGATTTGGATAAGCTTTGAAGTCGGTGAGCGTGGCAGCTGAAGCAGTAGCCATAGGCCGGCAGAAAACGGCCATGATTTTCGTCCACAGCTCGTTATCGAACGACGACACGGCCAGGGTGCGCGGGCCGGCCGAGTCGCCCTGGCGCACTACTACCAGGCCCAGGCTGGGCACTACGTAGATTTTCTGGTCGTTTTTGCCCAGCGCAGCAAACATATCGGCCGGGGCGGCGGGGGTGAAGAAGCCGGGGAAAACCGCTTGCTGGGGGCCGGGCAGCATATAGGAGCTTTGCCCGTTCAGCCACCAGAGGTAGCCGTAGCTGCGGTTCAGCGTTTGCGAAGGCGTGGTCATGGCCTGGTAGTAGGCCTGGTCGGTGAGAATGGGCGTACCGTTCCAACTGCCACGGGCTAGGATGAACAAGCCAAAGCGGGCCATGTCGCGCGCCCGGCTGTAGAATACGTCGTTCACCCACAGGCCCGCCATGCCGATGCGGTTGCCCAGGCGTTGCCGGGTGTAGGCGCTGATGGTGCCGCCGCCGTTGGCCTGCACCAGCACATCCTGTAGGGTGCGGTAGGCGCCGGTGTGGTAGGCCCAGCGGCTGGCCGGGGGCGCCTGGTACAGCAGGCAGCTGGGCGTGGTGCTCTCGTTGTCGCAGGGCGCGGGCGGCGTGTCGTCGAGCCCCGTGGTCATCGTCAGCTGGTGGCGGATAAGGATTTGACGCTGCTGGGCCCGGGTGGCACTGGTCCAGCGCCCGAGGTACTTTGAGGTGCTGTCGTTGATAGACAGCAGACCGTCTTGCTGGGCCAGGCCCACCAGCGTGGCCGTGAGCGACTTGCCGGCTGAAGCCCAGTAATGAATGGAGTCGGCGGTGTAGGTGCCGTAGTACTGCTCCACTACCAGGCGGCCATCTTTTAGCATCAGAAAGGCGTCGGTATGCTTGCGGCCTACGAAAGCCAGCAGCGAATCGAGCTGGGGCTGGCACCAGCCGAGGCTGGCGGGTGAGGTAGTAGCCCAGGTGCCGCCGCTGGTGGGAGGGAAGTAGAGGTTGCTCTGTGCCGACGCCGGGCGAGCCGAAAGCAGGGATACCAGAAAGAAAGCTAAGAAGAGTAAGCCGTGCCGCATACAGTAGCAGGAAAGAAGTAAACGAATATGCACCAGACCCGGTAATCTGGCTTGGGTTTAATGCCCTGCTTTAAGCCGGGCTACATTTACTGCCTAAATAAGCATCGTTATGCCTGTTCCGACCCTGCGCGTTGCGCGCCCCACCGACGACCTGAGTGCCTTGCTGCGTTTCTACTGCGATGGGCTGGGCCTGCAGCAGCTGGCGTCCTTTGCCGCCCATAATGGTTTTGATGGGGTGATGCTGGGCCAAGCCGGCGCCCCCTACCATCTCGAATTTACCCACCAACCCGGCCATAGCGTGGGCCGCGCCCCCACGCCCGACAATCTGCTGGTTTTCTACCTGCCCAATGCGGCCGAATGGTGTGCCGCCGTAGCGCGTATGCAAGCCGCCGGCTTTCCGCCCGTGCCTTCCTACAATCCTTACTGGGACCAGCAAGGGCGTACTTTTGAGGACCCCGACGGCTACCGCGTGGTGCTGCAAAACGCGGGCTGGACGCTGTAGGGGGAGTTAAAAGTGAAAAGTTAAAAGTGAAGCATTCGGAGCCAAACCGGTTTTAACTCTCAACTTTTAACTTTTAACTAAAAATACGCTTGATGTCCGAGCCACCGCCTCCCGTCGTTTCGCGCCTGGCGCCTACACCCAGCGGCTTTTTGCACTTGGGCAATGCCGTCAACTTCGTGCTGACCTGGCTGCTCACGCGCCGGGCCGGCGGCACGCTGCACCTGCGCATCGACGACCTGGACCGGGCCCGGCTGCGGCGGCCTTACCTCGACAATATCTTCCGCGTCATCGACTGGCTGGGTATTGACTACGACCACGGCCCCGGCGGGCCCGACGACTTTCTGCGCCACTACTCGCAGCTGCTGCACCTGCCCGAATACAACGCCGTATTGCGCCGGCTCAGTCAACAACCGGCCCTGGTACGGGCCAGCCGCCGCTCCCGCACCGCAGCTTTTGACGAAGCCGTACCCTTGGATACGCCCGGCGCGGCCTGGCGGGTGCTGGTGCCGGCTGGTACATCCGTAGCCTTTGCCGATAGGTGGCAAGAAGCCGTGCAACTGCCGTTGGCGGAGCTGATGCCGGATTTTGTGATTCGCAAAAAAGACGGCGTAGCGGCGTATCAGCTGGCCTCGGTTGTCGACGACCTGCGGCTGGGCACCACGCTCATTGTGCGGGGCCAGGACTTGCAGGCCAGCACTGCCGCCCAACTCTGGCTGGCCGCCCAGCTGTCCGAAACCGCCGACTTCAACGCCACCCGCATCAGCTTTCTGCACCACCCGCTGCTAACTGATGCCAACGGGCAGAAGCTCTCCAAGTCGCAGCAGCTGCCGCTCGATGCGGGCGTGCTGGCTCACGCCGAGGGCCGGTCTGCCGTGTATCATGCGGTAGCTGAGCTGTTAGCTCTGCCCACCGGGGCTGGAGAAAGTTTGGCGGCGCTGATGGAGGTGATGAGGTGATGGAGTGAAAAGCCGTGTCATTGCGAGTGGAGCGCAGCGGAACGCGGCAATCCGTCCTCTCCGTGCGACCAGCCAGGTAATGTGAAAAGCCCCAACGCCAGCTTTGGCATTGGGGCCTTTTCATGTTCGGGTTTATCTAGTTTCTGAATGCTAGAGGACGGATTGCCGCGCTCCGCGTTGCTCCGCTCGCAATGACACGGCTTTTTCGCGAGTCGCGTAGCTTTTGCTCACTGCTCACTGCTCACTGCTCACTGCTCACTGCTCACTGCTCACTGCTCACTGCTCACTGCTCACCATCTCACCGCTACCTCACTTCCTTCTTAAACTCCTCAGCCCAATAGTCGGCCAGGCGGGTGGGCTCGGGGAGTTTGTAGCCGCGCAGGCAGGCCAGGGTGAGCCGGGTGGCGGTGGCCTGGTCGCAGCGGTGGCCGGGGCTCACAAATAAGGGCAGCACCTTGTCTTTGCTGCGCAGCACCTGGCCAATCAGCTCTTCACTTTTGTTGTCGAGTAAGGGGCTGATGCTGCCGCGCTCCGGGGCTGGGTCCGTAAAGCGGCCGGTGAGCTTTTGCTTGGCTACGCCGAAGGTGGGCATGTCGAGCAGCACGCCCAGGTGGGCCGCAATGCCCATGCGGCGCGGGTGGGCGATGCCGTGCCCATCCACCATGATGACGTCGGGCTTGTTGGCCAGCTTGGCGAAGGCGTGGATAAGGTTAGGCGCCTCGCGGAAGGAGAGAAAGCCCGGCACGTAGGGAATATCGACGGGGCCGTAGTTGTAGACCTTTTCGACCAGCTCCAGCGAGGGAAACTTCAGCACCACGAATACCGACAGAATGGTATCCGGGGTAGGAAACGATGAGTCGCAGCCCGCAATCAGCCGCGGCTCGGCGGGCAGGGGCTCCTGCCGTACCTGCTGGCGCATCAGCTGCTGCCGCTCGGTGAGCTCACGCACAAGTACAGGGTCGGGCGGCGGGCCGGGAGGGCGGTAGTAGGCCATTTTTTAGTTAAAAGTTGAGAGTTAAAAGTTAAAAAGCTGGCAGAGTATAGGGTGTATGCGAGTAACACCTTCCTTCAGCAAGAGTCGTATACGCGAATTGCCGTTTTAACTCTCAACTTTTAACTCTTTTAAGCGTGGCCAATACTCCCCAAACTGAGCAGCCAGCGGCCGAGGGCTCGGGGCCGTGGCTGGAGCGGCGCTACTTCATCGACGTGGCCCGGCCCCGGCTTAGTCCGGCCGAGCTGATGGCGGAGGTACAATGCGACGTGCCGCGCTTCTCGCCCGATTTGCTGGCCGACTTCACCAAGCAGCGCGGGCCCGAAGGCAGCTTGGCGGTGGGCGACGAGTTTCACATTACCATCCTAGGTCCCTGGAATGGCTGCGTGCGCGTGACGGAAGTGGGCAGCACGGCTTTTGAGTTTGTGACCCTGGAAGGCCACCCCGAAGCCGGGCGCATCCGCTTTGAGGCGCACTATTTAGACGAGCGGCCCGACGTGCTGCACTTCGAAATCCGCTCCCGGGCCCGCTCCCGCGACGGGCTCGTGGCCTTTGCCTACGACACGCTAGGCGTAGGCAAAAAAGTGCAGGAAGCCACCTGGGTGGAGTTTTGCCACCGCGTGGCCCAGGCCAGCGGCGGGCAGGCCCTGGGCGAGGTTACCGTCGAAACCATCACCGAGCCCAGGGGCGACCAAAACCACGTCGAACGCCATGGCTGAGCCCACCCCCGCCCGCGCAACGGCCCCGCCGCTATGGGAGCAGTACCGCGCCCGCCTCGAAGCCTACACCAACGCCGATGTCAACTACGACACCACCCGGCAGAGCGAGTATACCTCGGAAACCGGCTGGCGCATCGATGACTACGCCACCGACCTGCCGGCCGAAGCACCGGGCCCGCCCGCAGCCCAGGGCTCCTTCGCGGCGGCTCAGGAGGTGCTGCGCCGCTACTCTTTTCCGCCGCCCGACCTCATCACCGGTATTTTTCAGCCCGAGGGGCCGCTGGAAAAACGCATTATGCTGCTGCGGGCCCGGTTTCTGTTCTTCACTTTCTGGTTTGGGGTGCGGGTGAGCGGCGTTACCGACGAAGCCGCCCGTGACACGCCGGCCGGGCCCGAGCGGGTGTGGGGCTACGGCTACCGCACCCTCCAAGGCCACTTCGAGCGGGGCCAGATTGACTTCACCATCCACAAAAACCTCAACACCGGCACGGTGCAGTTTCGGGTGCACGCCGTGTCGCAGCTGGGCCAGATTCGCAACCCCTTTTACTGGCTGGGCTTTAGACTGTTTGGCCGCACGCTGCAGCGCAAGTTTGCCCGCGAGTCGCTGAAACGCATGCGGGCGCAGGTGGAGGAAATGCTGGCGAAGAACACCGTGCCGCAAACCTTGACCGCAACGGCGGGTTAGCAGTAGGGGCGGGTCGTACCCAGAGGACCTGCCTAGGTGTTAAAGCGCTACTGGCGCGAGTTTAGCGTAGCGTAACTCGCGCCCACTCCTGCCGCGAGTTTTCAACTCGCCCGTTAGAACTATCGTTGGAACGACTGTTTGCCACACGGCGCGAACGGGGGAGGCGCAGCCTCCCGCCATACCCCGTCACGAGTTACACTCCACTTCGTTTCGTTAAACTCGCGCCAGCCGAAAGCCAGCCGAACGTCAATAACTCCTAACTCAACACTCCTAACTCCCTCCCTAAATGCTTCCAACCAAAGCCTACGCGGCCCCCGCGGCCAACGTGCCCCTGGGTCCGTTCAACTTCGAGCGCCGCGACGTCGGCCCCCACGACGTGCTGATTGAAATCCTGTTCTGTGGCGTGTGCCACTCCGACCTGCACCAGGTGCGCGACGAGTGGGGCGGCTCCATCTTCCCCATGGTGCCGGGCCACGAGATTGTGGGCCGCGTGCGCCAGGTGGGCGCCCACGTCAAAAACTTCAAAGAGGGCGACTTGGCCGGCGTGGGCTGCATGGTCGACTCCTGCCGCACCTGCCCCAGCTGCCAGGAGGGCCTGGAGCAGTACTGCGAAACCACCGGCATGGTGGGTACCTACAACGGCCGCGAGCGCGACGGCTCGCCCACCTACGGCGGCTACTCCAGCCAGATTGTGGTGGATGAGAAATACACGCTCAAGGTATCGGAAAAGCTTGACCTGGCGCGGGTGGCGCCGCTGCTGTGCGCCGGCATCACCACCTACTCGCCCCTGCGGCAGTGGAAAGTGGGCCCCGGCCACCGCGTAGCCGTGATGGGCCTGGGCGGCCTGGGCCACATGGCCGTGAAGCTGGCCGCCGCCATGGGCGCCGAGGTAACCGTGCTCAGCACCTCGCCCAATAAGAAAGCCGATGCCGAAGCCCTGGGCGCCCACAAGTTTGTGGTGACCAAGGACGAAGCCGAGCTGAAGGGCGTGCGCAACTACTTCGACTTCATCATCAACACCGTGTCGGCCCCGCTCGACCTGGCGTCCTACCTCAACTTGCTCCGCCGCGACGGCACCATGATTCTGCTGGGGGTACCGCCGGAAGCTCCGCAGGTACACGCTTTCCAACTCATCGGCAAGCGCCGCCGCATTGCCGGCTCCCTCATCGGTGGCATCGCCGAAACGCAGGAGATGCTCGACTTCTGCGCCGAGCATAACATCATGTCCGACATCGAGCTGATTAACATCGCCGACATCAACGAAGCCTACGAGCGGATGTTGAAAGGCGACGTGAAGTACCGGTTTGTTATTGACTTGGCGACGCTGAAGTAAAAGGTGATGGCGCGGGGCTGTACCCCGTGTCTACTTCTCGGCCGAACTCCGGCCAGCGCAGGACTGCGCAAACAGACTATTCGCTACAAGTTGTTCTGTCGGTGCGGGCCAGAGGCCCGCGTATAGTAGACACGGGGCAAAGCCCCGCGCCATCCATCAGCCCTTCGTGAACACATACGAGTCCTGCTCCAGGAACTCATTCACCTTAACTTCCATGGTTTTCACCTGGCCGTTTTCCACCGTGAAAGTGGCGGGGAAAATGCCGTAGGCCGGGTTGGAGTAGGTGCTGCGGAACTGCTCGCCGTCCATGTAGTCGAGGGTAGCGGTCAGGTTAGGGTGGTGGCTGAAGCGAAGCAGAAGCTGCTTGCCTTTGGCTTCCACGGTTACGGGGCCATACACCGGGTTTTGATAGGTGCCAGTGTATTCCTGCAGCTTGCGGGCGGGCTTTTTCTTGGCGGCCACGCGCTTAGCTTGCTCGTCCACTGCTTTATAAGTAGCCAGGTCGCCGGGGTGGGCGAAGTTGTAGAGCTGGCGGCTGCGGTCTACGTAGGGTACGCCGAGGTAGGCATCGAGCAGCTGGTAGCGCAGGGCCTCGAAGAAGCTCTGGTTGTCCTGGTTGGTGAGTACGCTGATGCCCAGGCGCTCCTCGGGCACGAAGCACACGTTGGTAACGAAGCCGTTGGCCCCGCCGGTGTGCCAGTAAATCTGCCGGGCGGCGTAGTCGGCCGTGTACACGCCCAGGGCATACACGCGGAAGTGGCTGGGGAAGATAGGCGACTTCGAGGTGCCCGACAGGGTGTTGCCCTCGCGGGTGCGGCGCAGCGTGGCCCAGGGCAGCACGCGCTGGCCCTGGTACTTGCCCGAGTCGAGCTGAAACTGCAGCCAGTGGCTCAGGTCGTTGGCGCAGGAGGTGAGGCTGGTGGCTGGCCCCAGGTTGTCGATTTCATCGAAGGGCAGCAGGGTGGGGGTGGGGCTAAACGTGGTGGTGTAGGGCGAAGCCACGTTGGGCCGCTGGCCGAAGCCGGCCGTGAGCGGCGAGGTGCGGCTCATGCCCAGCGGCGTAAGGATGCGCTGCTGCACAAAGTCTTCCCACTTCTGCCCGCCGTTCACCACCGGCACGATTTCGCCAGCTGTCAGGAAGCAGGAGTTGCAGTAGCCGTAGTCCTGGCGGAAGGGCTTGCTGGGCTTGAGGTAGCGCATCTTCTCCACAATTTCGGCCCGGCTCAGGTTGGAATCCCAGAAGGTGAAGTCGCCTTGGAAGGTCTTGGTGCCAATGCGGTGGCTGAGCAGGTCGCGGATGGTGGTCAGCCGCGTGGTGGTGGAGTCGTAGAGGCGGAAGCTGGGCAGGTACTTGCGGGCCGGGTCGTCAAGACGAAGCTTCTTTTCCTCCTCCAGTTGGGCCAGGACGGTGCCCGTGAACAGCTTGGAGTTGGAGGCTATCATAAACAAAGTGTTGGCATCCACCGGGTCGTTTTTGCCCAGTGTTTTGGTGCCAAAGCCCTGCGAAACCACTACCTGGCCGTCTTTTACCACCGTCACGGCCAGGCCGGGAATGTTCCAGAGCTTTAATCCGCGCTGGATATAGCTGGAGAGGCTGTCGCGTACGAAGGCAGGGCCGGAAACGGTACGGGTTTGGGCGGAGGCGGAAGTGGCGAAAAGGCCGAGGGCGGCAAGTAGTCGAAGTTTCATGCCGTAATAATACTGTAGGGGCGGGGCTTGCCCCCGCCCATCGTTGAACGATGGTGCCTGAATAATTTAGTTACAGTTCAGCGCTAAGGGCCGGGCAAAAGAAAGCCCCGACCACATATCACCAGCGACTTGGGTTTTCGCGGATGTACGCCCGATATCCCGCTAGCTCGTCGGCATTGCGAATAATGTGCTCGTAATAATTGCGCTGCCAGAAAGAAGGTGTAGCAGGCAAGTCCTGCGCTAACTGCTGAGCTCTCCACTTGCGAAAGCACTGGGATTTATAGGCCCCAACCATTTGACCAATCGATACTGCTTGGTTCTTCTTTAGAGTCAGGATGAAGTGTAAATGATTGGGCATAATAACCCATTCATCCAGAGCAGTTGTTGGAAAATGCTTAGGAAGCTCTGGCAACTCTTCTTGCACCAATTGCCCCAATGCACTTGGCGTTAGAAATGCTTCCTCGATATGACCAAAAAGATGAGCCTTACCAGCAGTGCAAATCGTGATGGCGTAGTACCCCGCCGTGCTGTAATCGTGGCCTTGATAGCGAATGCTGCGGCGTGAGGCATGGGGCTCCATACTGGTGGCTGTATGATAGAGGGAGCTTGTCTTGCTTAAATGTTTGCGCCATCAGGTAGCGCATCCAATTGTGCGAATTGAGTCGTTCAACGACGGGCGGGAGCAAGCCCCGCCCCTACGGTCGTTTAAATAGCCCATTGTTTAAACAGACTACGCCACTACCCGCATGGCGGGCACGGCCACCGGGGGCCAGGGCGTGTGCACCACAGCCTCGTCGCTCCACAGGTCTTTTTGCCCGCTGAAGTGCAGGAAGACGCGGGCGCAGGTGATGACGTCCTTTTCGCAGTAGGTCACGATGCGCTTGAGGTTGTTCTCGACCCAGAAGGTGTGGCCGACCTGGGAGCCGTCGATGTCGTCCTTGGGCGAGGGGATGCCGAAAATGCCGGCCAGCAAGGGGAGGCTAATGTAGCCTTTGCCGTCGCCAAACTTCCACAGGTCCATGGTGTCGAGTAGGTGGGGCAGGTCCCAGGGCTTGTGGCCGGCCACGTCGAGCATGGGCGGGATGCCCTGCCCGCAGATGAGCATGCGCCGGCCCAGGTAGCCATAGTCGAACTCGCGACCATTGTGAGCGCAGAGATAGAAGCCGTCTTTGGTGGCCGTGTTCAGCTTGGGCTTGTACTCGTGGCTGGCGGGCGGAAAACGCTCCAGAAACTTGCCGAAGCCGCGCAGCACCTCGCACTCGTCGGCATCGGCAAAAGACTTGACGCGAAACTCCAGGGTGTCGTCGGCCAGGTAGCGGAAAAAGCCCACCGAGATGCAGACCACCTTGCCAAACTCGGCGTAGAGGCCGGCGTTGTTGTACAGGTCGGCGTGCGAAAGCCCGGCTTCCAGCTCCTTGGGGTGGCGCTTGGTGCAGAACTTTTCCCACAGCGGCCGGTAAGAGGCAGGTAATTCGTTGTGAGTTGCGTAGCCGGGCACGGTTTCGATGTCGACAAAGAAAACCCGGGTCAGGTCGACGTGGCGGAGGATGTGCATAAGGTGGCTTGGCGGTAGGGATGCGGAAGGGCGTTGTTCAAAGCTAAGGCAAAATGGCGGGCTGGCCAAGGCCGGTGCGTGTACTTTCGCGGCTATGTTGTTCACCTTCGGCGCCCGTAGCTCTTTGCTGTTGCCCTTTGTAATGCCGGGGGCGGTGGCCGCGCTCTGGCTGTTGGGGCGGGCCTGGCGGCGCAGCACAGTGGCCGATGCCCTGCTGGCCCTGCTCATCGCCCTGCCCACCCTGAGCGTGGCGCAGTGGATGCTGGGCTACGCCGGCTGGTACGACAGCCACGACGCCCACTCCACCCTCATGTTCTACGTGCCCTGGCAGCTGGGCCTGGCGCTGGGGCCGGCCTGGTACCTGTACTTCCGCAGCCTTATCAACCAGGAATTTCGCCTGCGGCCCTTGGCGCGGCACTTGGTGCCAGGCGCGCTGCAAACAGGCCTGTTTGCTGCCGCCGCGGCCTACGACCTGCTGTGGCGGCGGGGAGTTTTAGACAGGGTGCTGCCTTATCATTTCGGCACCAAAGGCGCGGCGGCGGAATGGCTGGACAAGCTCAGCCCGGGGCTGGAAGTGCTGGGCTACGTGCTGCTGCTGGGCTACGGCCTGCGCATGCTGGCCGACTACCGCCAGTACCGCCGCTACCTCGACGACAACTTCTCCGACCCCGAGCGGCTGCGCTTCGCCGGGCTGCGTCAGCTGTTGCTACTACAACTGCTGGGCCTGGGCCTCAATCTAAGCTACAGTGTGCTGGAAATGGGCTTTGGGCCTTTCAGTTACGACCAGGCCTGGAACGCGTTTGCCCTGCGGGGCGTGCTGATTTACGGGCTCATCGTGGTGGGTGTGCAGGCCAATTACGCCGCAGCCACCAGCCCGTTGCGCTTTGGCACGGCCGCTGCGTCGGAGCCAGAAACCCAATCTGTTGAGGTTACTGAAGCTCCGGCGCAGGAAGTGCAAAAGGCGGAGAATAGAGCTGCGCCAGCCTCGGTGGTCCCGTCCAGTCTGCCGCCGGAGCTGCTGTCCCTGCGCGAGGCCCTGCTGACTTTGATGCAGGAGCAGCGGCCCTGGCTGGAGCCCGAGCTTACCCTGGCCGAGCTGGCCCAGCGCCTGCGCACCCACCCCGCCGCGCTGTCGCGCACCATCAACGCCGGCTGCGGGCAAAACTTCAACGACTTTGTGAATAGCTACCGCGTGGCCGAAGCCCGCCGCAAGCTGGCCGACCCGCGCTTTTCACACTACTCCCTGGTGGGGGTGGCGTTGGAAAGTGGATTCAATTCAAAGTCAACGTTTAACCGCGTGTTTAAGAAGCTGGATGGCCGGGCGCCAAGCGAGGTAGAACGACCCAAATCATAAGTTGGGACGCCCCAATTCATAGGGTGGAGCGACGGCTGGTCGGGTGAAAATGACCTTTGGGCATCGATTCACCTAACCCCCAGCTCGCTCATCATGCGCTACTTCCTGTCCATCCTGCTGGCCGCCGGCCTGTGCGCGGCCACTCCCCAGCAAAACCTACAGTCCCACCTGCTCATTGACGTGGGCAAGCAATTCGTGCTGGGCGGCAACCAGGGCGGCGCTATTCGCCTGAGCGCCCGCAACTCGGGGCCGGTGGAGGTGAGCGTGGGCGAGCGCCAGCGCGACGGCAAGGTGCTGGAGCGCGGGCGCCTGCGGCCCCGGCAGTCGGCCTGGCTGGAGTTTGCGCCGGGCGCGGCGGTGCTGGTGCGCAACCTGGGCCGGCAGCAGGCTGTGCTCGACCTCAAAGTGCGGGGCGCGGCCGATAGCCAGATGATATACGAGCCCCTAAGCCAGACCACAGAGCCGGGTTCCGCTAAGTAGCACTCCGCCAGGGTGCCCGGTGGGCGCGGATTATTCTTTCATGAATTCGTGTCCGCCACAAGCAACCCGGGGCGGCCATCTGCTATCTGCTTTTTTTCAATTCGACCGTTCTTCCACTCATCTCTTATGACCTATTCTACACGATACATCCTGGCTGGCCTGCTGGGTCTGCTTTTTATTGGCGCCACCCGGCCAGCGGCGGCCCAGGTGCCCGCCGCCCCGGCCCCTGTTAGCACGGGCAGCCTGACGGGCACCGTACTCGACTCACTTAGCCGCCAGCCGGTGGCGTATGCTACGGTGGTGCTGCTGCCTACGGCTGGCGACAAGGCCATTACTGGCGTGGCGGCCGACGACGCGGGGCATTTCAGCCTGACCAGGCTCAGCCCCGGCAATTACCGCCTGCGCGCCAGCTACGTGGGCTACGGCACCCGCACCCAGGCCGTCACGGTGGGCAGTCGGGCCACGGCCGTGCCGACATTTTATTTGCCCACGGCCGCCACCGCCCTGGGCGAGGCGGTGGTGCTGGGCAGCAAGCCCGTGGTGGAGGTGCGCCCCGACCGCATTGTGTACAATGCCGAGCAGGACATCAGCAACGCCGGGGGCAACGCTGCTGACGTGCTGCGCAAAGCGCCCCTGCTGAGTGTGGACGGCGAAGGCAACGTGAAAATGCGCGGCTCGGGCAATTTCAAGGTGCTGGTCAACAACAAGCCCTCGCCCACATTGGCCCAGAACCTGGCCGACGCGCTGAAAGGCATTCCGGCTGAGCAGATTCAAAGTGTGGAAATCATTACGACGCCACCGGCCAAGTATGACGGCGAAGGCACGGCGGGTATTATCAACATCGTGCTGAAGAAAGGTGTGAACCGGGGCCTGAACGGCCGCGTGGGTGCGTCGACCGGCAACCGCAACAGCGGCGTCAACGCCTCGCTCAACTTCAAGCAGGGCAAGGTGGGCTTCACCTCATCGGGTAGCGTGGGCCGCTGGTACGGCCCGCAGGCTTCGGAGCGGGAGCGCACCGACTACCAGCCCACCGGCCTGGGCCGCCTCACCCAGCGCGGCAGCGGCGACTACGGCGGGGGCTGGTACTACGCCACCGCCGGCCTCGACTTCGACCCGGCCGAGCACCACAGCTTTTCGCTGACGGGCTCGGTGAATGGCTATGCCGGCGACAACCAGCAGGACATGCTGAACCGCTACGTGGCGCCCGACGCGGCCGACAACCAGCTTTTCACCCGCGCCACCACCGGCCTGTTCAGCGGCTTCAGCGGGGAGCTGACCGGCACCTACACCCGCACCTTCGCCCAGGCTCGGCGCGAGTGGAGCGTGCTGGGCCAGTACGCGGCCCGCAACGGCAGCTATGGCTACGACTTCGACCAGTTTGAGGGCAGCGAGACGGCCCTGGACCCGCGCCTGGCCAGCTACCGCGAGCGCAGCCGGGGCCGCACGCCAGGCAGTGAAACCACTCTGCAAACCGACTTCGTGCAGCCTTTTGGCGAGAAGCAAACCCTGGAGGCTGGCCTGAAAGCCATATTCCGGCGCACTGAATCGGTGGCCGACGTCGACGGCCTGCACCCGGGCACGGAGGCTGACTTTACGCGGCTGGCGGCCCGCAGTACCGACTTCCGCTACCAGCAGGACGTGCAGGCGGCCTACGCCACCTACGGCTTTGGCCTGGGCAAGAAGCTGACCTTCAGCTTGGGTGCCCGGGCCGAGCGCACGGATATTGCCGCCAGCTTTCGAACTACCGACTCGGGCTTCGACCGCAACTACGTGAACCTGTTGCCCAACGGCAACGGCCAGTACGCCTTCAGCGACGCCACCAGCCTGCGCCTGGCCTACAGCCGCCGCATCACGCGGCCATACATTGACTTTCTGAACCCCTTCGTGGACCGCTCCGACCCGCGTAACATTTCCTACGGCAACCCCAGCCTCGACCCCGAGCTGACGGATTCGTACGAGCTGAGCTACAACACCATGGTGAAATCGGCCTCGCTCAGCGTGTCAGGCTCGGTGCGGCGCACCGGCAATGCCATCGAAGGCATTCGGCTGACTACACCCGAGCCCGGTGTGACGGCCCAGACCTTCGGCAACGTGGCCACCAACACTTTTTACCAACTCAACCTTTACGCTTCGCTCAAGCCCGTAAAAGACTGGGACCTGAGCGGCGGTCCCAACGTGCAGTACATCACCCGCCTTAGCCCCCAGCTCAGCGCCGAGCGCCGCGGCTTCACCGCCGGCCTCAACCTGAACAGCTCCTACAAGCTGCCGAAAAAATACACGCTGCAGGCGTTTTTCTACTCCTCACTACCCGAGCCGGAAGTGCAGGGCCGCGGCTCGGCCAACATCTACTACTCCTTCGGGGCCAAGAAAACGCTGTTCGGCGACAAGGCCGAGCTGGTGCTCAACGTGGCCAACCCCTTCGGCAGCTACTGGCCCTACCGCAACACTACCAGCACCCCGCAGTTTGAGGAGCGCAACGAGTACCGGGCCTACAACCGCGCCGTGCGCCTTTCCTTCAGCTACAGCTTTGGCCAGCAGCAGCAAAGCAAGCAGCGCAAGCAGATTCAAAACGACGACCAGAAGGGTGGGGGTAATAGGCAGGGCGGGCAGTAGCCCCACCCCCGGCCCCTCCCCTGTAGGGAGGGGAGCCTATTCCGCATGTTCTTTCTCACTTATTGATTTGATTTTATTTAATGAAGAGGCTAAAAGTGAAGAAATAAAAGAAGGAACACCTTTTACATCTTCACTTTTAGCCTTTTTAACACTCAATCGCCAGGCTCCCCTCCCCCGCAGGGGAGGGGTAGGGGGTGGGGCTTACCGCAAATGCAGCTGCCTCAACACCTCCTGCCGGTAGGTGCTGCCCACGGGCACCTCGCGGGCGCCCACCAGCAATACGTTGCCGCTGAGGCGCTCCACGCTGGCCAAGTTGACGAGGTAGGACTTGTGGGTGCGCATGAACTGGCTGGCGGGCAGCTGGCTTTCCATCTGCTTCATGGTTTCGGCGGTGAGCAGCACGCGGCCCGAGGCCAGGTGGCACTTCACGAAGTTGCCGTAGCCTTCCACGATGCGCAGGTCGGCAAAGCGCACCCGCTCCGTGCCGGCGTCGGTTTTCAGGAAAAGCGAGTCGGTGGCGGGGGGCACCGCAGCTGGTGTGGCGGCTGGCGCTGGGGCAGCTGCGGGAGCCGGGGCGGAGCCGCCGGCGTGCAGGCGGTTGACGGTTTTGACAAACCGCTCGAAGCGGATGGGCTTGAGTAGGTAGTCGACCACGCCCAGGTCGAAGGCGTCGATGGCGTGGGCGGCGTGGGCGGTGCAGAGTACCACGGCTGGCGGCTGGGGCAGGGCGCGCAGTAGCTCCAGGCCCGTCAGCTCGGGCATGTCGACGTCCAGAAACAGCACATCGACGGGCGTGGTGCGCAAAAACGTGAGGGCCTCCACGGCGCCGTAGCAGCTACCGGCCCAGGCCACCAGGCCCGGCAGGCGGTCGAGGTAGGTGCGCAGCACGGTGTGAGCCAGGGGCTCATCGTCGACCAGCAGGCAGCGCAGGGGGGCAGCGGCAGGAGTACTCATAGCACAAGCTGAAGGGTAGCGGTGTAGGTGGTGTCGGTGGCCTGCACGTCCAGGTTATGGCGCTTGCCGGGGTAAAACTGCGCCAGCCGGGCCCGCAAGTTAGGCAGCCCCAGGCCCGAAGGCGCCGGCCGGAAATGCGGGGGGATGCTGTTGCTGGTGCGCAGCTGCAGGCCCACGTCGGTCTGGGCCAGGTGGATGTGGATGAAGTTTTCCCCGCTGGGCCCGATGGCGTGCTTAAAGCAGTTTTCGACCAGGGGCAGCAGTAGCAGCGGGGCCAGGGCCTGCTCGGGATGGGGCAGGTCGGCGGTAAACTCGACCTGGGTGTTCTGGCGCAGGCGCAGCTTTTCCAGGCCGATGTAGTTGCTCAAGTACTCGGCTTCGGTGCCCACCGTTACGGTGCGCTGCCGGGAGCTGTCGAGCTGGTAGCGAATCAGCCCGGCCAGCTGCAGCAGGGCTTCGGGCATCTGCTCGGGGGCGGCCAGGCTCAGGCCGTAGAGGTTGTTGAGGGTGTTGAACAGGAAGTGCTGGTTTACCTGGGCCTTGAGCAGGTTCAGCTCGGTTTCGAGCTGCAGGGCGCGCAGCTGCTGCATCTGGTAGTGGCTCACGATGCCGCGCCGCACGTAGCGCACCACCGTGGAAGCCAGCAGCACAAACAGGATGTTGGCTGCGCTTTCCACCCAGGGCGCCGGCCTTTCGGCGCTGCCCACGCCCATGCCCACCTGGGCGGTGCCGGTGGCCGGGGCCGGTTTGGGTTTCGATTTGAAGTCGCCGGGGTCCACCTTCACTGTGCCCAGGCTGCCGTAGTCGCGGGCGGCGTACAGCATTCCAGAGCCAGCGGCCAGCACCCCTACCAATCCCAGCAGGTACAGCACGTAGCGGCGGCGCTCCAGCGCATAGGTCAGCAGGGCGTAGTGAGCGTAGATTACGGCGGCCGGAATCAGCAGCAGCAGGGTAGAGTAGGGCACGCCCAGCACCTGCAGGTTGCCCTTGGGCGTGGCCTCCTTCATAATGTTGAAGGTGCTGAGGATGAACAGCCAGGCCAGCACGTGCCGGGTGGCGCGGTGCCGGATGATACGACGAAAAACGGGGCTCCAAGTCATGCTGCAAAGCTATAGGCCGGCCTTAGGCAGCTAAAATCAAAATGACCAACGCCGTTGGTCAGCTCCAATAGCTGGTTTGTCACGAATGGTCCCGGGGTAGTCATAATGATTCGCAGACGGGGGAGGGGGCAAGTGAAATTTGAGCCATCAAACCACCTCACAATCATCGGCTCATGAAACCATTCCTCACTCCCCAGCTCCTCGGTACCGCTTTGTTCGCCACCAGCCTGCTGGCCCTGCCGGCCCGGTCCCAGGCCCAGCCCGGCTCGGCCCCGCTCATCACCCAGATTGTGGATGAGCTTACCCAGCAGCCCCTGGCACACGCCAGCATCGGGGTGCTGAACCAGCCCGTGGGCGCAGCCGCCGACGGCCAGGGGCGGGTTCGGCTGGCCGTGCCGGCCCGGTACGACCAGGATTCGCTGCGCATTACGCTGGTTGGCTATGCTCCTGTTACCGTGCAGGTAGCCGCCTTCCGGCGGCAGCTGGCCCGCAACGGGGGCCGGGTGCTGCTGCGGCCCATGCCCGTGCAGCTGCCCGAAGTAGTGGTGACTGCCCGGGGCGGACATCGCGGGCTTCTCAGCAGCATCTCCGTGCCCGCTGCGCAGCGGGAACTGCCGGAGGGTAACTAAGCACGCAGATTATTTAAAGGCACGCCTGTAATGGGCCGCCGTTGGTGACCGCCTCCGGCGTCCGAATAGGCGCCTGGGGCCTGCCCCCGGCCTGTGAATGCTTCGAAACGGCCAGGCTATGATTTGCTGCGGCTTCAATCTCAGTAGCTTGTAAAGCCGTCTCGGAGCTTCTTACTATTCAGATTAAGCAACCCGCTCCGGTGTTTCTTCATCTGTGCAGCGGACTTGTAATACCCGCCTGCTTTCGGCGATACAGCCCGCGAAGCCGACTGACCTTAAAAAAACCTTCAACAACCATTTCACCAACCCCTGCCTGCGCCATGGCTCTCATCATCGACAACCTCTCCAAAACCTACGCCAACGGGGTGCAAGCCCTGAAAAACGTAAGCCTGACCATCCCGACCGGTATGTTCGGCCTGCTGGGCCCCAACGGCGCCGGCAAAAGCAGCCTGATGCGCACCATCGCCACGCTGCAGGATGCCGACACGGGCAGCATCATGCTCGACGACATTGATGTACTGCGCGAAAAAGAGGCCGTGCGCCGGGTGCTGGGCTACCTGCCCCAGGAGTTTGGCGTGTACCCCCGAGTATCGGCCGAAGAGCTGCTCGACCACCTGGCCGTGCTCAAGGGCATTGCCAATGCCAAGGAGCGCAAGTCCATTGTGGAGGCCCTGCTGCAGCAAACCAACCTCTGGAACGCCCGCAAGAAAAACCTGGGCGGCTACTCCGGCGGCATGAAGCAGCGCTTCGGCATTGCCCAGGCCCTGCTCGGCAACCCCCGCCTCATCATCGTGGACGAGCCCACGGCCGGCCTCGACCCCGCCGAGCGCAACCGCTTCCACAACCTGCTCAGCGAGATTGGCGAGAACATCATCGTCATCTTGAGCACGCACATCGTGAGCGACGTCACGGATTTGTGCCGCAACATGGCCATCATCAGCCAGGGCCAGGTGCGCCTCACCGGCGACCCCCTCACTGTGATGGAGCAGCTGCGCGGGCAGGTGTGGCGCAAGCTGGTAAGCAAAGACGAAGTGGCCGCCCTGCAGGCCCAGTTCCACGTCATCAGCTCCCGCCTGTTTGCCGGCCAAACCATTGTGCACGTGCTCAGCGACGAGCGGCCGGATACGGGTTTTGAGGAAGTAAACCCGGATTTGGAAGACGTGTACTTCGCTCAGATTTCTGAGAGTAGTAAGAAGAAAGTAGTAAGTACTCAGTACTAAATCCTAGTCAAAAGCCCTATCTAACCCTCTACTTTCTACTCAATACTTACTACTAACGATGCACCAGTTCAGAGAGCTGAAAGTCTGGCAGAAGGCAATGGATTTGGCTCAGACTACTTATGAGCTCTGTATCCAGTTTCCGGACGCAGAGCGGTATGGGTTGGTTTCGCAAATGCGCAGGGCAGCGGTTTCCATTCCCTCCAATATTTCGGAAGGAGCCGGTCGCAATTCCAAAGGTGAGTTTCAGCAGTTCATTGGAATTGCAATCGGCTCAGCATACGAACTGGAAACCCAGTTTTTGCTCGCAGGTCGGCTACTCTACCTGGAAGAGGCAAAAGTTGAGCTAATCACTGCCCAGTTAGTCGAGTTGCAAAAAATGCTGCAGGGCCTTCGAAATAGCCTTCGAGGGTAATACAAAAAATGTCTTACTACTCAGTACTGAGTACTTACTACTGAAGCCATGTTCTTACCAATATTCATTTTCGAGCTGAAGTACCGCCTGCGGCGGCCGGCTACCTGGATTTACTTCGGCCTGCTCACACTGATGGCTGGGCTGCTGGTGTACGCGGCGGGCGGCGGCTTTGGCTCCGGCGCCAACGTGAGCCTGGGCGGCGACGGCGGCCGGGTGCACATCAACTCACCGCACTCCATTGTCGGCCTGGTGAGCATACTCAGCGCCTTCGGCATGCTCATCACCTCGGCCATCATGGGCAACCCCGTGTACCGGGACTTCGAGCACCGCACGCACTCGCTGTTCTTTACCACGCCCATTAGCAAATGGGGCTACCTGGGCGGGCGCTTCGGCGGCTCACTAGTAATTTGTGCCCTGGTGTTCAGTGGCTTGCTGCTGGGCGCCTTCCTGGGAGCCCTGATGCCGGGTGTGGAGGCCGACAAAGTTGGGGCCTTCCATCTCAGCTACTACCTCTGGCCCTTTGTACTGATTGTGGTGCCCAACCTGCTGTTTTCGGGCGCCATCTTCTTCAGCCTGGCCACCCTCACCCGCAACGTGCTCAGCATCTACATCGGCTCGGTGCTGCTGCTGATGGTGTACCTCATTGCGCAGTCCATGCTCGGCGACCTCGACAATACCATGCTGGCCTCGGCCCTGGATGCCTACGGCATGACGGCCATGCGCTACACTTCCCGCTACTGGACGCCGGCCGAGAAAAACACGCTTCTGGTGCCGCTGAGCCAGTACATTCTGCTCAACCGGGCCGTTTGGCTGGGCTTTGGCCTGGGCCTGCTGGCTTTCTGCTACGCCCGCTTCCGCTTTTCGGCCTTTGCTTCGGATAAAGCACCTTCCAAAGCCACCAAGGCTGCTATGGCCAAGGAAGTGCCCGCCGCCGTGGCCGGCATGGGCGGCCGCCTGGTGCTGCCCCGCGTGGCGCAGCTGTTCAGCAGCCGCATGAGCCTGAGCCAGTGGTGGAGCCTGACCAAGCTGGAGTTTCGCAGCATCGTGCGCAGCACCTACTTCGCTGCCATCGTGGGCGCGGGCGTCATCTTCGTGCTGGTGGTGGGCTGGCAGGCCGGCAAGCTGTTCGACACCGAAACCTACCCCGTCACCAATGAGATGATAGGCGTGGTCAGCGGCAACTTTGCCTTGTTCATGCTCATCATCATCACCTACTACTCGGGCGAGCTGGTGTGGCGGGAGCGGGATGCCGGCGTGGCCCAGATTACCGATGCCCTGCCCGTGCCCAACTGGGTGCCTTTCCTGAGCAAGCTGGCCGCGCTGAGTGGCATTCAGGTGGTGCTGCTGTTTGTGGTGATGGCCTGCGGCATGCTGCTGCAAACCCTCAAAGGCTACTTTCACTACGAGCCAGGCCTGTACCTGACCTCGCTGTTCGGCCTGCAGCTGCCCGACTACCTGCTGCTGTGCGTGCTGGGCATGTTGGTGCAGGTGCTGGTCAACAATAAGTACCTGGGCCACTTCGTGATGGTAGTGTATTACGTGTCGAACATCTTCAAAAGCCAACTGGGCATCAACCACAAGCTGCTCGACTACGCCGGCAACCCTGAAACGCCCTATTCCGACCTCAACAAGTACGGGCACTTCCTCGAAGGCTTCAGCTGGTTTAAGCTGTACTGGGCGGCGGGCGCCCTGCTGCTGGCCCTGGTAGCCAACGTGCTCTGGGTGCGCGGCACCGAAGCCCGCTTCGCCCACCGCGCCAGCGAAAGCCGCCGCCGCTGGGGCCGCCCGGCCTGGACGGCCCTGGCCACGGGCCTGGTTATCATGATGGGTGCCGGGGGCTTTATCTTCTACAACACCAACGTGCGCAACGAGTACATCACGCCCAAGCAGGCCGAGAAGCGGCAGCTGGCCTACGAGCAGAAGTACCGCCGCTATAAAAACCTGCCCCAGCCCCGCCTGGTGGCCGTGAGCCTGCAAACCGACATCTACCCCGAAACCCGCGGTGTGCACCTCGACGGTACGTACTGGCTGAAAAACAAGCACCAGCGCCCCATCGACACCCTGCTGCTGATGCTGACCCAGGGCCCGCGCGTGCGCAAGCTGGAGTTTGGCCGCCCAGCCACGCTGGCCGTCGACGACAGCGCCTCCCGCCTGCGGATGTACCGCCTGGCCCAACCCCTGGCGCCCGGCGACTCCCTGCAGCTAAGCATGGTGCTCGACTACCGCGAGCAGGGCTTCCCCAACGCCGGCTCCAACACCGACATCGTGCAGAACGGCACCTTCATGAACTCGCGCTACCTGCCCCTCATCGGCTACCAGGAGGGCGGCGAGCTCAGCGAAGACGACGTGCGCAAGCGCAACGGCCTCAAGCCCAAAGACCGGCTGGCCCCGGCCACCGACCTGGCCGCCCGCCAGAACAACGGCCTGAGCAACGACGCCGACTGGATTCGCTTTGAAGCCGTAGTGAGCACCAGCCCCGACCAGTTGGCCGTGGCCCCCGGCCGCCTGCTGAAGGAGTGGCAGGCTAACAACCGCCGCTACTTCCACTACAAGATGGAGCAGCCCATGCTCAACTTCTACACCTTCCTCTCGGGGCGCTACGAGGTGTACAAGGACCAGTGGCAGGACACGGCCGGCCACCGCGTGGTGCCCATCGAAATCTACTACCAGCGCGGCCACGAGTATAACCTCAAGCGCATGGCCGATGCCGTGAAAGAGTCGCTGAGCTACTATACGGCCAACTTCAGCCCCTACCAGCACACGCAGGTGCGCATCATCGAGTTTCCGAAGTACCAGCAGTTTGCCCAGAGCTTTGCCGGCACCATTCCCTTCTCCGAAGGCATCGGCTTCATTGCCAAAGTCGACCCCAGCGACCCCGAGGACGTGGACTACCCGTTCTACGTGACGGCCCACGAAATTGCCCACCAGTGGTGGGGCCACCAGGTGGTGGGCGCCGACGTGCAGGGCGGCACCATGCTGGTCGAAACCATGGCCCAGTACTCGGCCCTGATGGTGATGAAGCACCACTACGGCGCCAACAGCATGGGCAAGTTCCTCAAGTATGAGATGAACAACTACCTGCAGGGCCGGGCCTTCGAGCGCAAAAAGGAAGTGCCCCTGGTGAAGGTGGAAAACCAGGGCTACATCCACTACCGCAAGGGCTCGGGCGTGATGTACGCCCTGCAGGACTACATCGGCGAAGCCAAAGTGAATGAGGCCCTGCGCCGCTTCGTGCAGCAGCACGCCTACGAAACCGCGCCCTACAGCACGGCGCCCATGCTGGTGAACGAGTTCCGCAAGGTGACGCCCGACTCGCTGCAAGACCTGGTAACGGACTTGTTCGACCACATTTCACTGTACGAAAACCGCATTACCGACGCCACGGCCACCAAGCTGCCCGACGGCCGCTACAAGGTGAATCTGACCGTGGAAAGCAAGAAGCTGGTAGCCGACAGCCTGGGCACCGAGCGCCCCGTGGCCCTCAACGACTATCTGCCGGTGGGCGTTTTCCCCGAGCAGGCCGACAAGAAGACGCTGCCCGTGCCGCTGGTGCTGACCAAGCGCCGCCTGCACGCCGGTACCAACAAGCTGGAGTTTGTAGTGGCTAAAGCCCCCGCCCGCGTGGCCATCGACCCCTACAATGAGCTGGTCGACCGGGTGCTGGATGACAACAGCAAGGAAATCAAGCTCTGATAACTGCACAGGCACCAACACAAAAAAAAGCTCCACCCGCCAGGTGGAGCTTTTTTGTTGACAGGAAGTGCCGGCACGAGCTGAATGGGTGGGGCCCGAACCGGCGCTGAAGAAACAACCAGCTTAGGCGTGGCGGGCAATGCGGCGTGACTCGCGGCGGGCTTCGCGGCGGGCAGTGCGCAGGTAGGCCTTCAGGCGCTGGCTGCGCTTCAGTCTGATGGACTGAGGCTGGGTCAGCTCCAGGGTGCTGAGCTCTTCGCCCGGCTGCAGCAGCATAATCTGGTCGGCATAGCCGGCGTAGCTCACCAGCACCTGCTGCGGGCCGCTGGCGGCCACCTTCAGGTTGAACTCGCCGCTGGCGTTGGTCACGGCGCGCTCGTTGGTGGCAAGGAGTTTCACAATGGCGCCGGGCAGCAAGCCTTTCGTGCCCTGCACCCGGCCGTGCAGCGTCGTGGTGGGGTTCTCGCCCGACGTCGTGCCATTAGCCGTCAGGTAAGTGTTTTTGGAGGCAAAACCTTTTTGGGCCGCAGCTGAAGCAGAAGAAAGGGAAAGCACGCCGGTGAAAGCAAGAACGGCGGTCAGCAAGAGGGGGGTACGCATTGGGTGATATGAGGGATGGGGGATTTGAACGATGCAAACCTAGCCCTGCCCAAAGCCGACAAATTGGCTTACTCGGTAAACTAAAAGCCTGACCCGGCCAGTGGCGACCCTCGCCCGGCGAGCGGTGCGAATTCTCTGCGCCTCCAAATCAAGGTTGTGCTCCTGATTTAATATGGCTTTCAAAACGAACGATTTATGTTAACAACGGCTCAGGTCAAGTTTGCTTCGCTGCTAACTGGGCGAGCTACCAGAACATACAAAAAGCCCCGGCGGGTGGCCGGGGCTTTTTGGTTTTCATAGCTCGTGCAGAAAAAGGCGCTTTGCAGAAAAAAGGCGGAGGTAGTGAAGAACCCATTGCAGTGGGCTGGCAGAGCGGCGGTTACTTGCCGCGTACCTTCTTCAGCAACTGTTCCCCGCGGGCTTTAAGAGAATATTCGGATGCGAAGTGCTGACCCTTAGGAGTCTCCTTGCGCAGCATATACACGGTGTTGCCGGGCTCATCCACGGGCAAAGTCAGTACTTCTTCCTGCAGGCCGGCGTAGCTGCAGGTCACTTCTACTTCGCTCACGTTCTGGGGGACGGGCAACTCAAATACGCCTTCGGAATTGGCGACGGCCACCGTCTTGCTGCCGCTCAGCCACACCGTGGCACCGGGCAGCACGCCGCTCGCGCCTTGTACCACGCCGTACACCACTTTCACCGTTTCGCCATTGCCGGTAGCAGTGCCGATGTTGGAGCTGAGCAGCACATCCTCTGGGAGTACTACGCGGGTGTAGGCTAGTTGGGCTTGGCTGGGCAGAGCCATGAAGGTGAAGAGAGCGAGGATTGCAGAAGTAAGGAGCGTTTTCATGGCCAATTGTACTTGGGCGTGATTAATTTTAACGATGCAAACTTACCTCGCTATTTTCATACTGACAAATGGACGTCCAAAAAAAATCAATTTCAATCTGGGATTAGGTCAAGTGTTGATTTGAATTAAAAATTGAAAAGATTATAAAAAAAGTCCGCTCATCTGTAATGAGCGGACTTTGAAAATAGATAAGTAATAAATAATGCTCGAAGGCAGGGTGATGCAAAATCACCCTTTCATGTGATATCAGGATGTGGTATTGGCTGCGGTAGTTGCTGCCTCGGGGCGGTGCATCCAGCCCATGCCGCAGCGCTTCTGCATCTGCTGACGGAACTTCTCCCGCTCTTCGGCGCTGAGGTGTTCCATGCGGCCGCTCATGCGCTGCCGCCAGGCCTTGCGCTGCCGGGCCCAGTTGCCGCCCCGGCGCCCGCCGAAGCCGCCGAACAGAATGCGGCTGAGCAGTAGCAGCCCCAGCGTTTGCCCAATGCTGATGCTAGGGCCGTGGAACAGCGTCGGCACAAGCCAGTTCCAGAGGTACATGGTGATGAAAGCCGCGGCCGTCACAAAGACAGCGGCAAGGAGAGCAATGCGTAGGCAGCGAAGTAGCCAGAATTGACGGTTCATATTAGTAGTGGTTATTCTTTTGGGAGTTGTCCGTTGTCAGTTGTTAGTTGTCAGGTCGTTCTGCTAAAGCCGCTGCCAGAACAATTCTGACAACGGACAACGAGCAACTGACAACTAATCAGTAAACAATTCGGTGTACAGCTTCTGCAGGCGCTTGCGCAGGTGCAGCACGGCGTAGTGCTTGCGCGAAATCAGTGTTTTGAGGGGCACGCCGGTTTCTTCTTCCATCTCGCGGAAGGATTTGTCTTCCAGCTCGTGCCACACAAACACCTGGCGCTGGGCAGCCGGTAGCTCGGCCAGGGCGTCGGTGAGGGCGTCCATGAGGGTTTCGCGCAGCAGGCGGTTTTCGGGCGAGTCGTCGGGCGCGGGCAGCAGGTCGGCCAGCAGCATGCCTTCGCCGTCGGGCTCGGCCTCGGCGGCGCCGAAGGCGGCTTCCAGACTCACGGGCTTCTTGCGGCGGTACAGGTCGGTGATGCGGTTGCGGGCTACCCGGAACAACCAGGCGGCGGCCTGCTCCACGGGCTTCAGCACGCGGTAGCTTTCAACCAGCTCGGCAAAGACGTCCTGCAGCAGGTCTTCGGCTTCGGCCTCGTCGGGGATGCGCCGCCGGATGAACTGCAGCAGCCGGGGCCCTTGCTGGCGCACGGCTTCCGCAATCTGCCGGTCCTGCTGGCTGGCCGTCATCGGGGCGAGGGGGGAGGGGAGTGTAAGGGCTAGGGGTTCCATACTGAGCAAGCAGACGGCGCCGGCCGCAAAATACTTTAAGCCGATTGGCACTAACTAAAAAAGCGGCCCAATTGAGCCGCTTTTTTAGAAAATGAGCCAGAGGCTAAGCCTTATTCAACCGCCAGCTTCTGCGTGAAGGTACCGGCGCTGGTTTGCACCGTCACCACGTAGAGGCCTACGGGCAGGCGCTGGGCCAGCGGCACAGCTACGTCGGCCGTGCTGAAGTCAACCGTCTGCTGGCTTACCACGTGGCCCAGCACGTCCACTACCCGCACCGAAGCCGGGCCGGCCGGCAGGTTGGTAGCAGCGAGGCGGAAGCCATTGCCAGGCGCCGGGTTCGGGTAGGCCAGTACAGCCGGCGCTGCTTCCGTGCCGGTGAAGCGCACGCTCACCACCGGGCTGTAGCCGAAGCTGGCATCGGCGTCAACCAGGCGCAGGCGGTAGTACGACAGGCCGGGCAGGGGCTGCACGTCGCGCAGCGAGTAAGCCTGGGGCGCCGAGCTGTTGCCCTGGGCAGTTACGCGGCCAATGGCTTCGAACGTGCGGCCATCGGCCGAGCGCTGTACTTCAAAGAACGCGCTGCTCTTCTCGGTGGCGGTGGTCCAGGCCAGCAGTACGGCTTTGGCCTGGGGCGTAGCCGTGAAGCGCACCAGTTCTACAGGCAGGGGGTTGTCAATCAGGTTGGTCGACGCCAGGGCGAAGAACGTGTTGTTGCCGATGGTGGTGATGGCCGATACTGCGTTGCCAGCCGGGGCCGCGGGCGTGAACACTCCGGCACCGCCGGCGTTGAACCACGGACCGGTGCCGCTGGTGGAGCGGGCAATGCGCAGGTTGCCGGGCACGTACACGGGCTCATCGGCCGTGCCGTTGGTGTTGAAACTCAGGCGCACAGTGGGCTGGTCGATGGTGCCCGACAGGGTACGCACGGCGTAGTAGCGAATGCGCGACAGGTTGGACAGGCTGGGGTCGAGCGTGCCCGAAGGCGGCGTGTTAATCATTTCCACCAGCACCACGGGGCTGTTGCTGCCGGCGCCGTTCTGCCGCACCGTCACGGGGCGGTAGTACTGGCTGTTGCCCACCGGGAACACGCGCGAGGTATTGATGGCGTTGGGGAAGCTGATGGCCAGGCGGCCGGCAATGTAGGCATTCAGGTTCTGGCCTACCACCGGCTGCGTGGCCTGGTTGGTCAGGGTCAGGATGTTGGTGCCCGTCACAATGTTGCCGTTGTTGAGCGAAAGGATATCCGCTATGTTGACGTTCTGGCCCAGGGTCAGGGTGCCCGTACCCAGCTTGTTCACCGTGAAGAAGGTAGTGGGTACGCTGCCGCTCAGGGTGCGGGTGCTGTTACTCATAAAGCTCACCACGCTGCTGCCAGCCGAGAAAGTGGCAGCATTCACCCAGTTGCCTTGCAGCATGATGCGGCCCGAGCCGGCGTTGAAGCTGCCGGCGCGGTTGGCGAAGTTGCCATTCACGGTGAGCTGGTTGGCATTGGCAGAGTAGGTACCGCGGTTGGTCAGGTTGCGCTGCACGGTGATGTCGCCGCTGCCGGCCTGGAACACGCCATTGGTCAGCAGCGAGTCACCCACCGTGATTTCCCCCAGGTTAGCGTTGAAGGTACCGGAGTTGGTGAGGTCGTTCTGTACCTGCAGGCTGCCCGAGCCGGCGTTGTAGGTGCCGGAGTTGAGCAGGGTGGTGCCCACGGTAATGGCCCCGGCGCCGGCCGTCAGCGTGCCCGAGTTGGTGAGGGTGCTGCCAGTGTTCACGGTGCCCGTGCCCAGGGTGAGCAGGCTGCTGTTGACAACGGCGCGGCTTACCTGCAGGCTGCCATCACCGAGCTCAAACGTGCCTTGGTTGGTGAAGTCGTCGTTGGTGCTGCTCAGCGTCAGGGTCACGTTGCTGGGGTTGCGGACGGTGCCGCTGCTCACCAGCACCTTGCCCGAAATTGACAAGGGCACGTTGCTGAGGCTCTTGGTGCCGTTGCCCGAGAACTCTAGGTGGTGGTAGGTGGTGCGGGCCGTGAGCGTGAAGCTGCTGCTGCCGGTGTACTCTACCGTACCGCCGTTGGCGCCGGTGAAGGCGTTGTAGTTACCGGCCGGGAACACCGCGGCGGCAATTACCAGACGCCCGGTGCCCGACACCGCGTTGAAGTTGTTGGATACGAAGTCGCCCAGGTTGAGCTGACCGTCCAGGGTCAGCGAAGCAGCCCGGCGGCCCGAGCCGTTGGCGTTGATGGTGTGGCCGGCCAGAATCACCACCGGGTTGGCTGCCGTCGGGGCCAGGGTGGGGCGGTTGGCTACCACCGGGTCGGTGCTGCCGTCGCTGTTGTAGGTCCAGGAGTTAGCATCGTCCCAGATAGCGCCGGTGCTGGTTTGAGCAGCCGTGCGGCTGTAGTACACGCGCACCGCGCCAAACTCAGCGGCCGCGCCGGCGGTGTAGTCGCCGTCGAGGCTGGCCGCGCTGGCGGGCACGTTAATGGTGTTGGCCGTGGCATTCACCGTGCTGCCCGCCGGCGTTACCCAGGCGTTGCCGGTGAAGCGGCTTACCACGAACGTGTTTTCATTGGCCGTAGCCGGCACATCGGCCTGCATGTACTCGTAGGTGTGCGCCACGCTGGGGTTGGCCCCAAAGCCCGTGCTGCTCACCTGCCAGTAGTAGGTCAGCTCCGTGGCCGCGGCGCTGGTCGTGGCCGGGTGGGCCGAGTTGATGGGACGCACGGCAATGGTGCCGCCCGCGCCGCCCGTGTTGGTCACGTTCAGCGTTGCCGGCGTGTACTTGTTGACAACGCCAATGGGGAAGACGAAGCTGCTGGCTGTGCTGGCGTAGGTTTTTTCCACGCCCGCATCGGCCACAATGCCGTTGGTGCGGATGTAACGGGCCCCGGAGGCGCCCACAATAGCCGTAGACGAAGGATTGGTGAGGCGCAGCAGGTAAGAGCCAATGCTGAGCGAGCCCGAGCCCGCCGCAAAGGTCAGGTTGCCGTCTACCTGCTGGTTGGCCAGCAGCGTAGCGCCGGTAGTGTTGGTCAGGGTCAGGTTGCCGAAGCGGCCGCTGCCGTTGCCGCCCACGGTCTGGCCGATGCCGCCATCGAGCACCAGGCTGCCGGTGCCGCTGTGGCGGGCCGAGTTTACGACATTGCCCTTGGCCGTGATGGTCTGGCCGTTGTCGGCCAGCTCACCGGCTTGCAGCGTCAGCAGGCCATTCACGCGCAGGGCTGTGTTGGCTTGCAGCTGCACGATGCCGCCGGGGCGGGTGTTGTTCACCACCAGATTGGCAAAAGTGGTCAGGTTGCCGGCCGCACCGCTCACCAGCTGGTTGGTCGTCGTGCCGTTAAGGGTAGTCGTCTGGGTGGCGGTGCTGGGCTGATAGCCGCCCACTGTCAGCGAGCCGGCGGCGTTGGCCGTGGCGTTGTTATTGATGAAATCACCGGCCACGCGCACGTCCAGGCCCTCGGTGTCGAACACCGAGAAGCTGTTGCCGATGGTCAGGCTGCCGCCCAGCGTCAGAGGGTTCTGCACCAGGTAAGCCGTGTTGCTGGTGGTGACGCTGCCGCTTTCCACGCGCAGATTAAACAGGGGCACGGTGGTATCGATGGCCAGGGTGAAGGCGCCGGCCGTAGCGCCGGGCTCGCCCAGCGCGATGGTGCCGCCCGTCACACTGGAAGCCGCCGGGTGCAGGTACAGGTCGCCAATTACGCCCACGTTGTTGTTGGAGCGGCGCAGGCTCAGGGTGCCGCCGCTCATGCCGAAGTAGCTGTCGGCGTTCAGCACTTCCAGCTGGGCGCGGTCCGAGCCGGTCGAGCCGTTGCCGTAGATGGTAGCGGTGCCGCCGAACTGCTCGTAGCGCAGGCTGCCCGAGGTGCTGGTGGTGGGGCGGCGAATCTGCCCCGTTACGTTCAGGTTGCCGGCCGCGCCCACGGTAATCACGGGCTCGGTTGCGCCCGAGTACTCGATGTCATTGTCGCCGGCCGAGCCGGGCGTGCCCACGTTCAGGGTGCCCGTACGGGCGTACACGCGGCCGGCCAGCAGCAGGTTGCCGCCCGTCGTCACGTTCATCACCGAGCCGGTGCTGTCTACTTGCAGGGCGGCGGTGCTGGCCACGCTGTAGTTGCCGGTGCCCAGCGTAATGGTGGTGTTGGGCTTGGCAAAGCGGAAGGTGCCGTTGGGCACAAACAGCCAGTTGTTGGTCGGCACAGTCAGCGCGCCGGTTACGTCCAGGGTTAGCACTGGGGTTTGCGACGAGCCTTTGTCCACCGTCAGGCTGGTGAAGGTGGTGGCCGCCGCGGCCGTGGTGCCGGTAATGGCCTGGTTGGTGCTGCCTTTGAAGGTAACGCCCACCGTGCTCATGTTAAAGGTGCCGTTGTTGACGACGCTGCCGCTCACTTCGAGGGCGTAGGTGCCCGCGCCGTTCACGCCCATGGTGGCGCCGGCGCCCACTTCCACGTTGCTGCCCACCACTACGCTGCGCGTGCCGGTGTTGTAGCGCAGCAGGCCGCGCTGCACCCGCAGGCTGCCGTCGATGGTGAGGTTGCCCGCGGCCAATGCACTGAGGTTGGTGGTGCCGGTGTAGGCCGCGGCCGTGCCTGCCGTCAGGTTGTCGTAGATGCGCAGGTTCAGGGCCGGCATGGTGATGGTGAATCCGGCACTGGGGTTAACCTCTAGGTAGCGGTAGGTGCTCTGCGCCGCCGCGGCCGGCAGCGTGAAGGAGGGGCCGGAGGCCTGGGTGTAGTATTCTACCGTGCCGCCCTGCTGGCCGAGGAAGTAGCCGAAGTCACCGCCGGGGAATACCGCCGTGGTGCCCGACGAGGAGATGCGCAGACGGCCGGCGCCCTGCACCTTAGCGTTGGGCAGTGAGCCGAAGTTGTGACCGATGCGCACGCCCACGTCCACGGTCGAGCCGTTGGCAATTTCCAGGCTGCCCGAGCGGGCATTGTCATTTATCACCGTCACCACGTGGTTGTAAGTGACGCCGTCGCCCACAAACACCGGGTTGCTGGGGCCGGGAACGGCCGAGCTGGCCGGGCCGGCGTGCTTCAGCGTGGCGTCCGTCGACCACGTAGCCGGCGTTTCCCAGTTGCCCGCTGCCACGCGGCTATAGAAAGCCGTAATCGGTCCGAAGGCCCCGGCTTCGCCAGCGGTGTATTCACCGTCGATGTTGACGTTGTTGAAGTAGATGTCGAAGGTGTTGGTCGGAGCTTCATCCACGTCGGCTACGCCACCCACAATAGTCCACTGCGTGGGCAGGTAGTAGGCCGGCACGTAGTTGACCAGCGTGCCATTGGTAATAGTTACGCCGCCGTTCTTGGGAGCCGAGTAGCGGTGCGTCACTTTGTTGGCGGGCAGGCCTACGAAGTCGATGCTGCTCACCTTCCAGTAGTAGCGCATGCCCAGGGCCGCGTTGGTCAGGAAGGGGTTCTGCACGTTCACGGGAGCTACAGTAATCTTGCCGTAGCGCACCGGCTGGTCGGTGATGCCAATGCTGGCCGGGGTGTACACTGATACGCCACCGATAACCGAGCCTACCGGGAACAGGAAGGCCTCGGCGTTGGTGGGGCTGAAGGTGCCAAAGGTTTTGCGCAGGCCGCCGTCGCTCTGGTTGCCGGCCGTGCGAATCATGCGCTGGTTGGAGAAAGCGCCGCCCTGCGTAGCCACGGCGTCGCGGCTGGTGGAGGTGATGGAAAGGCGGTAGCTGCCAATGTCAAAAATGTGAGTGCGCTTGAACAGCAGTACGCCGCTCACGGCCTGGGCCGACTGCAGCTGCACCGCTACGGCCCCGGCAGCCAGGCCCGTGTTTTCGAGGGTCAGGTTGCCGAATACGCCGTTGCCGTTGCCGCCCAGCGTTTGCAGGGTGGTGCCGCCCAGGGTGATGCTGCCCGTGCCACCCGAGCTGGTGTGCGTGGCCGAGTTTACCACGTTGCCCAGCACTTTCAGCTCCTTGCCGCCGTCGTCGAGTACGCCGCTTTCCAGGCGCAGCTGGTTGCGCACTTGGGGGAAAGTGGCGGCCGTGCCGGCCAGCAGCAGGCTGCCGGCGGGCTTGTCTACTACCATGTTGTAGAGGCCGGCCCCAGCGACCGTACCATCACCCACGGTGCCGTCGACCGTGAAAATGTGGTTTTGCGTGCCCGTGAAGCTGGTGGTATTGTTGCCGGGGCGGTAAATGGCCGTGCTGCCGATGGTGAAGTGGTTCTGCACGGTCACGTTCTGGCCGTTAGTTACCAGCGTGGGGCTGTTGGGGCCGGTCAGGCTCAGCACGTTCAGCACCGTCAGGGGCTGGGCCACTACGTTCACAGTCTCTTCTAGCGATACTACCGAAGCAGTCGAGCCGGCGTTGGGCTTGGTGATGCTCAAGTTCCAGAACGGAACCGCCGAAGCAAGCTTAAAGGGAATGGTAGAGAATGGGTCGCCGGTGCCGGGCAGCACGATGTTGAAGTTGCCGCCGGTCACGCTGTAGTTGCCGGCCTGGCAGGCAATTTCCACGCCCGAGTCGCTGCCGCTGCCGCCGCCTTCCGAGTTATATACGTTGATAGTGCCCCCGCTCATGTTGAAGGTCTGCGTGGGCTCGGGCAGCGAGAAGCTGGCAAAAGCTTTCTGGTTGTTGAGGTTGGCGCCGGTGCTGCGTACGTTCATCGTGCCTCCGCTCATCGTGAACGAGCCCAGGGGCGTGCCGGCCCGCACGGTGCTGAACTTTTCCGCCGTCAGCGTGCCGCCCTCAATGACGTAGGCGCCGAAGTCGCCGATAACCATGCCGTCGTTGCCGGTCGAAGTGAAGCTGCCCGCCGTAATGCGCAGCAGACCCAGGCTGATGAGGCCGCCTTTCACACCCGAGGGCAGGCTCACTGTGGCGCCGTCAATCCACAGGCCGGCGCTGGCGGGTATCTCATAGCCGTTGTTGCCGTTGGTATCATTGATAAGGGTGCTCAGCGTGATGTTGCTGCCCAGGCGCAGGGTGCCGTTTTGCAACGTCACCACCCCGTTGTTGGCGGTGGTGTTCACCGTCAGGGTGCCGGTCGGGGTCGACGTTACCGACAGCACAAACTGCTGACCCACGCCCTTGTTCACAATCAGGCGGTTGAAGCGTGTGGTGCCGCTGTTGCTGACGCTGCGGTCCGCAGTTCCGGTGAAGGTGATGTCGGCCGTGCCGTTGTTCAGAAAGTTGAGCGTGCCGCCCTGCTCCACGCTGATGTTGCCACTGGAGGTAATGGCGTGGGCGCCGCCCCCGCTCAGGCCTAGTGTGGTGCCGGCCCCCACGCTCAGGTCGCCCACCAGCGTGAGCGGGCTGGTGCCGGTCAGGTTCAGAGCCAGGGTGCCGGCGCCGCTGCGCTGCAGCGTCAGGTTGCCCTGCACCGTAAGGGCCGAGCCCAGCGTATTTACCAGTGCGCTGCCGGTAGTATTCACCACCCGCAGGTTGTTGTACTGGCTTACGCCACTCGGCAGAGCGGTGTTATTGGGCAGGTCGTAGTATTCAACAGTGCCCGTGCCCGGGTCATCGAAGTTGTTGGTGGCCACCACCGGAAACACCGCCGAACTCAACCGCAGCGTGCCCTGGCCGCTGAGCGTGTTAATAGCCGCTGCGTTGGTGAAGGAAAAGGTACGCAAATCCAGCACGCCGCCCTGCTGGATGTTGATGCGCATGTTGTTGTTCGTCTGGTTGATGGCCAGCTGAACCGTGTATCCATTCAGAATAGTTACCGCTTGCCCTGAAATCGGAACCGCCGGGTTCACCTGAGTCGAGCCCGAGGGGTCAGTGGTCCAGGTATTGGGGTCGTTCCAGACCCCAGATGTTCCCCCCCCATTGTAGGTATATAGGGTAACCTGGGCCGAAGCCACCATAGTACTAATAAATAGTACGAACAGTAGAAACGTTGATTTCATAGAAAGCGGTAATTTGTTGGGTAAGAAGTAGGACGAAGTTAAGGTATTACAATCCACCATGCTACAGGCTAATTTAGGGTAATCTTTTATTTTTTTGAACAAAATGATGAAAATAAGTCGAAACACCCTGTTTTTTTGGACTACAATATTTTGTTGGCTTGAATTCCAAGTTTTTATGCTTTCAACAGCTTTTTTAATAAATAGGATTTTATCAACAGTATCTTATACCTGCTTGCATGGAGTTACGGCAAGAAGGTATATTATCTTAGGCTTGAAAGAGGGGAGAAGCGGGATGGCATTTCTGCTTTTTCAGGATACCTTTGCGCGCTAAATCGGGCCGAGCCCGATTCTCCCTTTGTCGCCTCTTGCATGGAAACCACTATTCCGGACGTAATCCGAACTGTACCGCTGCAGTACTATGTCTTCTTCGCCACGGCCCTTTTTGCCATCGGCGTAATTGGGGTGCTCACGCGGCGCAACGCCATTATCATCTTCATGTGCGTGGAGCTGATGCTCAATGCCGTGAATGTGCTGCTCACGGCTTTTTCGGCCTACCGGGCCGACCCTAACGGACAGGTGTTCGTGTTCTTCATCATGGCCGTAGCCGCCGCCGAAGTTGCCGTCGGCCTGGGCATCATCGTCATGATTTACCGCAACTTCCAGAATACCGACGTCAACCTGCTGAGTAGGTTAAAATGGTAAATGAGTACATGAGCAACTGAGTAAGCTGGCCAGTACTGCCTGCTCATTGCTTCTTCCCTACTAGCTCATTTACGCATTTACTCAATTACTCATTTACCGATGCAAGAAACTGTTCTTCCCGGCGCTAACGCCCAATATTCTACGTTTCTCTACGTTCTGATTCCGCTGCTGCCCTTTCTGGGCTTTCTGCTGAATGGCTTGCTGAACAAGCGCCTCTCGGGTACCCTGGCCGGTGTGCTGGGCAGCGCCACGGTGCTGGGCTCGTTTCTTATCTCGCTGATGCTGTTCCTGAATTTTCAGTACCAGTACACCGTCAACCTGTTCGACTGGATTTCGGTGGGCTCGCTGCAGATTCCTTTCAGCTACCAGATTGACCAGCTTAGCCTTATCATGCTGCTGCTCGTCACGGGCGTGGGCTTCCTGATTCACGTGTACAGCATTGGCTACATGCACCATGATGAGAACGTGGGCAAGTTCTTCAGCTTCCTGAATCTGTTCGTGTTCAGCATGCTGGTGCTGGTGATGGGCGCCAACTTCGTCATTCTCTTCATCGGCTGGGAAGGCGTGGGCCTGTGCTCCTACCTGCTCATCGGCTTCTGGAACAAGAACACCGCCTATAACAACGCCGCCAAGAAAGCCTTCATCATCAACCGCGTGGGTGACCTGGGCTTTCTGCTCGGCATCTTCCTGATTTACCTCACCTTCAATTCGGTGCAGTACGCCGAGGTGTTCCAGAAGGCCAACCTGGGCCAGTTTGGCTCCTATACCAAGGAAATCTGCACCGTCATCACCCTGCTGCTGTTCGTGGGCGCTATGGGTAAGTCGGCCCAGCTGCCGCTCTACACCTGGCTGCCCGACGCCATGGCCGGCCCCACGCCGGTGTCGGCCCTGATTCACGCCGCTACCATGGTAACGGCCGGTATCTACATGGTGCTGCGCGCCAACGTGCTGTTCACACTCTCGCCCGATACGCTGGAAGTGGTGGCCATCATCGGCGCGGCCACGGCCCTGTTTGCCGCCACCATCGGCCTGGCGCAGAACGACATCAAGAAGGTGCTGGCCTACTCGACGGTGTCGCAGCTGGGCTACATGTTCCTGGCCCTGGGCGTGCTGGGCTACTCCACGGCCCTGTTCCACGTGCTTACCCACGCCTTCTTCAAAGCCCTGATGTTCCTCGGCGCCGGCTCGGTGATTCACGCCATGAGCAACGAGCAGGACCTGCGCCGCATGGGCGGCCTGCGCAAGGCGCTGCCCATCACCTTCATCACCTTCCTGATTGGCTGCCTGGCCATTGCCGGCATTCCGCCCTTTGCGGGCTTTTTCTCCAAAGATGAAATTCTGGCCCACGTCTACGAGCACAACAAAGTGCTGTTCGGCATCGGCCTGCTCACGGCTTTCCTGACGGCCTTCTACATGTTCCGCCTGCTGTTCCTGGCCTTCTTCGGCGAGTTCCGCGGTACGGAGGAGCAGCGCCACCACCTGCACGAGTCGCCAGCCAGCATGACGCTGCCGCTCATCATTCTGGCTATTCTGGCCGCCATTGGCGGCTTCATGGGCGCTCCCATGTTCACGGGCGGGCACCACTACCTGGCCGAGTACCTGGCGCCGGTGTTCACCTACTCGCAGAAAATCCTGGGCCCCGCCTTCACGCATGAGCTGGACCACAACACCGAGTACATGCTCATGGGCCTGTCAGTAGCCGCCGGTGTGCTGGGCATCATCCTGGCCTACGTGATGTACGTGGCCCGCGCCCAGCGCCCGGCCGAGGACGAAGCGCAGCGCTCGGCACCCGAAAGCCTGGTGTACCACAAATACTACGTGGATGAGCTGTACGACGCCATTTTCGTGCGCCCCGTGATGGGTCTGTCGCGCGGCCTCTACACTTTCGTGGAGCAGCGCATCATCGACCCCGTGGTGAACGGCTTTGGCCGTCTGGTGCTCGGCGGCGGGCAGCTGCTGCGCTTTGTGCAAACCGGCGCCGTCGAAACCTACCTCATTCTGATGGTAATCGGCATTGTACTAATTCTGGCGCTGAATTACAATCGGTTCTAGACAGTAGTCAGCTTATACAAGAAAAGCCACCCGGAATCTACCGGGTGGCTTTTTTGCTTTTTAGCGGTTGCTGGCTACTACGCAACGCATCTGATAAGTACAAATTTTGTGGAAGGTTTGTCTTTAATTTAATCAACAAAAAATCATTTTAAAACAACTTTTCCAGGCAGGGGGGGTATAGAATGGCAGCCTTCGGGCCCTTTCCACATTTAATCCTTTCCCCATGTACCAAAAATTTTCCTTTCATCGCTTGGTCTTGCCCGGCGCCCTGCTCTGTGCGGCGGTGCTCGGCGGCCAAACAGCGCAGGCCCAAACGGCCGATAAGAAGACGGCCCTCAGCGGCTGGGTAAGCTCGCTGCAATACACGGGCAACCTCGGCGACGACTTCTGGAACCGCAGCGGCGTCGACATTGAAGTAGGCGGTGGCGGCGGCATCACCCGTTACCTCTCGCCCTCCTTCGACCTGGGCGTGTATGGCAACTACGAGACCTACAAGTTCTCGGCCGGCGCCGCCAAGCCGGGCGAAAATTTTGAGGCCCGCATCGGCCAGATTGACCTGGGCCTGAAGCTGAAGCTGAACAACGGCAAGATTCTGAAGGAAGACGCTTTCCTGCAGCCTTACCTGATGGCCGGCCCGGGCCTGTTCATTGCGAACAGCGAAGGCACAGCCAAAGGGCCCGGCCAGACGGTACCCACGCGCTTCTTCAACCAGATTCGCCGGGGTGAGGTGTTTGGCGCGGCCGGCCTGCGCTTCCGCATCACGCCCTCGGTATTTGCCGATTTGCAGACGGGCTACTTCTACCCGTTTACTGACGAGGTGGATGGCGTAGTGCAAAACGAGACCGACAAAATCAATGACCGTTTCCTGCGCCATCAGGCGGGCATCACCATCGCCCTGGGCCAAGCTAAGGATGAGGACAAGGACGGCGTGCCCGACCGCAAGGACAAGTGCCCCGGTACCCCGGCCGGCGTAGCCGTGGACCCCAACGGCTGCCCCTTGGATAAGGACGGCGACGGCGTGCCCGACTACCAGGATAAGTGCCCTGACGTGAAGGGCCTGGCTTCCCTGCAGGGCTGCCCCGACCGTGACGGCGACGGCGTAACCGACGCCGACGACAAGTGCCCCGACACCCCCGGCAAGCCCGAGCTGAGCGGCTGCCCCGATGCCGATAACGACGGCGTAATCGACCAGAACGACAAGTGCCCCGGCACCCCGGCCGGTGTGAGCGTGGATGCCAGCGGCTGCCCCCTCGATAAGGACGGCGACGGCGTGCCCGACTACCAGGACCGCTGCCCCAACACCCCCGGCCCGGCCTCGAACCGTGGCTGTCCCGAAATGAAGGAGGAAACCAAGAAGGTGCTGAAGGAAGCCACGAAGTACATCAACTTCGAGTTTAACAAAGCCACCTTGCTGCCGAGCTCCTACCCCAAGCTGCAGGAAATTGTCCGCATCATGGGCGAGTACCCCGACTACAGCCTGAGCATTGCCGGCCACACCGACAGCAAAGGTGCCGACGACTACAACCTGCGCCTCTCCTACGACCGTGCCGCCTCGGCCCGCACCTACATGCTGAGCCAGGGCGTACCGGCCGAGCGTATCGAGTCGCGCGGCTACGGCGAGACCAAGCCCATTGCCGACAACGCCAGCGACGCCGGCCGGGCCCTGAACCGCCGCGTCGACTTCGACCCTTACCTCACCGGCGACCCCAACCCCGCTGAGCAGAAATATGGCGCAGCGCCCACCATTGCCGAGCTCAAGCAGACGCCCGCCGGCGTGCCCTCGGTGAAGAAGGCACCTGCCAAGAAGGCTCCGGCCAAAAAAGCGCCGGTTCGCAAAGCCCCCGCCAAGCGCAAATAAGGCACTCCGCTAAAAAGCGGGGACATGAAGAAGGCCCGTTCTGAGAAGAGCGGGCCTTTCTTTTTCGCGCGAGGTTGCGCAAGGTTAAAGTAGGTTTCGCAAGGTTTCCTTCTGGCAAAAACCTTTCGAATGGACCTTGCGGAACCTGTTTTTACCTCGCGAGACCTTGCGCTATACCATGGCCAGCATCTGCCGGGCATTGCCAATGGCCGAAGCGTCGATGTCGTTGTTGAAGTACAGATAAGCCTCTTCCACCCCAGGTTGCTGCTGAGCGGCTTCTTTAATGCTGCGCAGAAATTCTTCGGAATAAGGCGAACGGTACAGGTCGGGCACGCCGTGGAAGCGGTAGTAAAGAGTCGGAGCGGTAGCCACTACGGCATCGGGCAGCATGGGGTGGCTCTGCCCGCAGAAGGCTACGCGGCGGCTTTTCAGCTCGGCATACACCGCGGGCTGCCACCAACTGGGGTGGCGAAACTCGAGTACGTTGATGAAGCCGGGGTCGAGGCAGTCGAGGATGCGGGCCAGGCGGTCGGGCGCGTAGCTTAGGCGCGGCGGCAGCTGAAACAGCACGGGCCCCAGCTTGTCGAGCAGGCCTCGGGCCGTGACGTCGTAAAAGTCGCCCAGCAGCTGCTGCACGTTGTGAAACTGCTTGAAGTGCGTAATTAGCTTCGGCGCCTTCACGGCGAAGCGGAAGTCGGGTGGGCTTTGCGCGTACCAGTTTTCCAGAAAGGAGAGCTGGGGAAAGCGGTAGAAGGTGACGTTGAGCTCCAGTGTGCGGAAGTGCTGACTGTAGTACTCGAACCAACGCCGCATGGGCAGCTTGTCGGGATAAAAGGCCCCGCGCCAGTGGCGGTAGTGGTAGCCGGAGCAGCCGATGTAGTAGGAGGGAGGCATAAGTACAGGCAGGGGTGTAGCGCTTGTACGCACAAGCTTGGCGGGCGGCTTGGGCTCCGGCGGACGGCTCAAATCCGCAGCCGGGCTTAATTTGCTACGGTTCCCATCAAGCTTCTACTCATGAAACATACCCAAGCCGCGCTGGCGGCCTTGCTAATCAGCGCTTCGGCTCAGGCCCAGACGCTAAAGACGCTGCCTTACCCGCAAACGAAGAAGGTCGACACCGTCACCACCTACTTCGGCACCAAGGTGGCCGACCCCTACCGCTGGCTCGAAAACGACCAGGCCGACGACACCAAGCAGTGGGTGCAGGAAGAAAACAAGGTTACCCAACACTACCTGACCCAGATTCCCTACCGCGAAACCATCCGCAAGCGCCTCGAAACGCTGTGGAACTACGAGAAGTACGGCGCTCCTTTCAAGGAAGGCAAGTACACCTACTTCTCGAAGAACACCGGCCTGCAAAGCCAGTCGGTGCTGTACCGGCAGCAGGGCGAGGGCAAGCCGGAGGTATTCCTCGACCCCAACGGCTTTTCCAAGGACGGCACCACCTCGCTGGCCGGCATCAACTTCACCAAGGACGGCAGCCTGGCCGCCTACCAGATTTCGGAAGGCGGCTCCGACTGGCGCAAGGTCATCGTCATCAAAACCGACAATAAGGCCCTGGTGGGCGACACGCTCAAGGACGTGAAGTTCTCGGGCCTGGCCTGGAAAGGCAACGACGGCTTCTACTACAGCTCCTACGACAAGCCCAAGGCCGGCAGCCAGCTGGCGGGCAAGACGCAGATTCACAAGCTCTACTACCACAAGCTGGGCACGCCGCAGAGCGCCGACCAGCTGATTTTCGGCGGCGACAAAACCCCGCGCCGCTACATCGGCGCCTCCCTTACCGAAGACCAGCGCTTCCTCGTCATCACGGCGGCCAACACCACTACTGGCAACGAGCTGTACCTGCAGGATTTGAGCAAGCCCGGCAGCGCCATCGTGCAGGTGATGGACAATGAGAACAACGAAGTCGACGTCATCGACAACGTGGGCAGCAAGCTCTACCTCGTCACCAACCTGAACGCGCCCAACAACAAGGTGGTGACCGTGGACGCGGCCAACCCCAAGCCCGCCAACTGGAAAGACCTGATTCCCGAAACCAAGAACGTGCTGAGCGTGAGCACCGGCGGCGGTAAAATCTTCGCCAACTACCTCAAGGACGCCACCTCGCTGATTGAGCAGTACGACATGAGCGGCAAGAAGGAGCGGGCCATTCAACTGCCTTCGGTGGGCACGGCCGGCGGCTTTGGCACCAAGAAGGAGGAAAAGGAAACCTACTACACCTTCACCTCCTACATCTACCCGCCCACCATCTTCAAGTACGACATCGCCACGGGCAAGTCGACGGTGTACAAAAAGGCCGGCGTGCAGTTCGACCCCAGTAAGTACGAGTCGAAGCAGGTGTTTTACACCTCCAAGGATGGCACCAAGGTGCCCATGATTATCACCCACAAGAAAGGCTTGGCCCTCACCGGCAAGAACCCCACCATACTCTACGCCTACGGTGGCTTCAACACCAGCCTGACGCCGGCCTTCAGCACCTCCAATATCGTGCTGCTTGAAAACGGCGGCATCTACGCCGTGGCCAACCTGCGCGGCGGCGGCGAGTACGGCGAGAAGTGGCACCTGGCCGGCACCAAGCTGCAGAAGCAGAACGTGTTCGACGACTTCATTGCGGCCGGCGAGTACCTCATCAAGAACAACTACACCTCGAAAGACTACCTGGCCATCTCGGGCGGCTCCAACGGCGGCCTGCTGGTGGGCGCCGTGATGGCGCAGCGCCCCGAGCTGTTTAAGGTGGCTTTCCCGGCCGTGGGCGTGATGGACATGCTGCGCTACAACCAATTTACGGCCGGCGCGGGCTGGGCCTACGACTACGGCACGGCCCAGGACTCCAAGGAGATGTTTGAGTACCTCTACAAGTACTCGCCCTACCACGCCCTAAAGCCCGCCAGCTACCCCGCCACTATGGTCACCACCGCCGACCACGACGACCGGGTGGTGCCGGCGCACTCCTTCAAGTTTGCCTCGCGCCTGCAGGAAAGCCAGAAAGGCCCGGCCCCGGTGCTTATCCGCATCGAAACCAAAGCCGGCCACGGCGCCGGCCGCTCCACGGCCCAGATTATCAGTGAGCAGACCGACAAATGGGCCTTCATGTTCCAGAACATGGGCCTGACCCCGTACCAGAGCAACTAGCTTGTTGCAGCGTTAGCCTATACCCCCAGCCGGCCGGGCCACCCCAATGGTCCGGCCGTTTTTTGATTCCGGGCCTTATGCCGCGGCGACTAGAGACCAAAACGCGGCAATGCTCGTTGAGGCCAGATAAAATTCCTGGGTCCATCTATTACCGCCTGTTCTATGAAGCGTACTTTACCCGTTGTCTTTCTCCTGGGCGTGGTGCCCATGCTGGGCCGGGGCCAGGCTCCCGTGCTGCTGAGCACCGTGCCCGGCGCCAATTCCCTGAGTGGCCCGCGCACCGGGCCGTTAAGCCTGCTGTTTTCGCAGCCAGTGGCCAACCCCACCGCCATCCGGGTGAGCTCAAATATGCGGAAAGGCCTGCGCCCGGGTACTTTCAGTGGGGTCGGTACCCGGCAGGTGGCGTTTCAGCCCAGCCAGCCCTTTGCCCCGGGCGAGCGGGTAAGCCTGACCGTGCCGGCTGCGGTGAGCAGCCCGGGGCGGGTGGTGGAGTTTCGGGCGGCCGCCGGACGCGGAGCTGCTACTTTCAGCCCGCCCGTTACCATCGCGCCCGGCCCCATGGCGTCGCCCGAGTCGGTAGCGGCCGCCGATGTGGACAACGACGGCGACATGGACCTGCTGGTGGCTGAGTACCAGTCTACTGGGGTGACAATCTGCCTTAACGACGGCACCGGGCAGTTTACGCCCCGGCCTAACCGGGTGGTGACCGTGAACCAGCCGGAGAAGATTAAGCTGGCCGACTTCAACGGCGACGGCGCCCTCGACCTGCTGTCTTATGTCACGAACAACAGCCCGGAAGTGGTGCTAAACCTGGGCGATGGGCAGGGCGGCTTCCAAGGCCGGACTTCGCTGTTGCGGCCCAACTTTCACCACAGCGTGGCCACGGGCGACTTCAACGCCGACGGCCTGGCGGACGTGGTGGTGGCTTCGCCGAGCGTGTCCGGGACTGGCCTCGGCACCTTGCACTTCCTGCCGGGCACCAGCAGCGGCGTCATGCCGCAAGCCAGCACTAGCCCCCTGACCTTGGGGTACGACGGCCTGGACGCCGCCGACATGGACGGGGACGGCGACCTGGACCTGCTGCTGGTCACCAGTAACGAGTTGAGCATTAGTCTTAACGATGGCACCGGACAGTTCACGGCCGGGGCCTCGGTCAGCATCAACTCAGGTGCCCGCACCGTCACCACCGGCGACTTCACCGGCGACGGTTTCCCCGACGTGGTGTGCTCCAACCAACTAAGCGCCAACCTGAGCCTGGTGCCGGGCGATGGCAGCGGTGGGCTGCTGCCTAGGCGCAACGTGGCCGCCCTTAGCCGCACCGGCATCCTCAACTCGGCCGACATGGACGGCGACCTGGACCTTGACTTGCTGGTGACCAACGACCGGGGCATTACCCAGGTGCTACTCAACAACGGGGCGGGGCAGTTTTCGCCGGCTTCGGCGGTCCTTATCGGCCTGGAGCCATTTTTCACGGCCGATGCGGCCGACCTCAACGGCGACGGCTCGCTGGATGTGTACACCGGCCATAACCAGTGGGGGCCCAATTTCCATGGTATTGACATCTTCTTCAACCAGGCCCCGACCGTTAGTAGCACCAAGCGGAGTGCCCCGCTGGACGTTTCCCTCAGCCCCAACCCGGCACACGGACAGACCCAACTCCAACTGCCGCCATCTACCGGCGTAATGAGCATCGAAATTCTCGACCTGCTGGGCCGGGTGGTGCAGACCGTGCCGACCGTGGCCAGCCCGGGCCGTGAAAGTATAATGCTGCCCTTGGTCGGCCTGCGCCCGGGCCTTTACCTGGTACAGGTGCGTACGCGCACCGGCCGGAGCCAAACCCGCCTGGAAGTGGAGTAAGCAGACCAAGAAAGGGCTTGCTGGAGCGTTGAAACTAACCCAGGCACGAAGTGCCAGAACAAGAACGTCCACCGTTGAGCTATTTGCGTACAGCACAGACCACGGGCGCCTTTGCCCCGTTATTGGCTTATCTGCATCATGGCCCTGCTCAAACGCAAAACCCGCAAAGTCCTGCTCAAGGAAGTACATCGCCTGGTGCGCAAGCACGGCTCCGAAACGGCCGTGGGCCTTATCACCGGTATGGTTACCGAGTTTATTGCCCAGGCTGTGCTCGACCCTGATAAAGGCAGTAAGAAAAAGAAGCGGGGCAAGAAAAAGAAGAAATAGCTGCGCGCTAGCTCAGGATTTCGTAGGCTATGGGCTTGAAGGCGTAGTTGTTCGACTGCTCGGCCGAGCAGGCCGTCATGCCCACTATCAGGTCCATCTTGGCTTCCAGAATGACGTAGTCGCCAGCCCGGCTCTTGGGCGGCAACACGGCAATTTTGCCGCTGTTGCCGTCCACGGTCACGTGCATGAAGATGTTGAAGCAGATAGGAATCTGGTCGGGCTGAATGCCATACGGGGCCAGCGCCTCGCTCAGGTTGCCGAAACAGCCGCGGTGCGGGTGCTCGTGCCCATAGATGATGCGAAACGTGTCGGCCGAGCAGGGCGTGAGCAGGAAGTCGTGCCGGCCCACGGTGTCTTCCAGCAGCTCAAACATGACGTTGCTGCGGTTGGAGTAGAACGGGTGGCCGGCCGTAAGGAAGATGGTTTCGGCGTAGTCGATGGTGCGCCCCGAGGACAGGTACTCGGCCCGGTCGTGCAGGTTAAAGCACACAAAGTCCGACACCTGCTCGCCCTTGGGGTCAATGACTTTCAGGCGCTGGCCCTTGTGTAGAACGAAGGCTGTGCCGCTACGCGGCTTTATGAGTTGCGGGCTGTTGCTGGACATGGGGATTCAGAAAAGGGCACTGCCAGGCATCGTCGTAGGCCTTGCCGGTGTATTGGTAGACTTCGGAAGCCTCCCCAAAGTTTTGCAGCATGGGGTTTACGGAGCCCGAGTAGGCCACGTCGCGGCTGCGGATGGTGTCGCGCAGCTTGTCGTAGCGCCCCTCGGCTCGGATTTGCTCGAACTGGGCGTGGGCGTTGAATACCAGCGTGGGGTACTTAAACTGCCGGGCCAGGCGGCTGCTGCCGGGGTGCAAGCCCACCACGAAAAAAGCCTCCTCTTTAATGCTAAAGCTGAACTCCGGCGAGCTGGGGTCGGCCACCACGCGTGGGTCGTGGCCGTAGCGCCGGGCGTCGAGGTTGGCGATGCTCTGCAGGCGCTGCCAGAACAGCTCCTCAAACATGGCCTCCGTTGGGTTTTCGGGGCCGCGGAAGATGATGGCCGCGCTGTGGTAAAGCTTGTCCGACTGCCGGTAGCCGTCCACAAACTGGTAGAGGAATTCGAGGATGGCCGCGTCGTCTTTGAGGCAGGCCATGTGGTCAACTACCAGGCACTTAATCTGCTGCCAGGTCAGGGCCGTCTTGGCCGCCACGCAGGGAAATTCTTTTCGGTTGATAAACTCAAAATACTCCCTGGTTTCTTCATTTGCTGCTTCTGGGATAGACATGATATAAACCGAGTTAGCCGCCCGCTACTGTGAGATACTTGTTTTGGATAAGACTGAATTACGGCTCGGTATATTTTTTTGTTAAGAAAAATTTGTATAAATCCTAAACGAACAAGCGTTAGGGTCAACGCTAACGCGCCGTTAATCCTTCGCAATCAATGGCCTGTAAATAGGTAAATCGGACCGCATTATTGTGCGTACAAATAGCCAGCGGCGCGGTCGTCGCCACCAACTGCTGAGCTATGCTTTCCCCTTTCGTCGAAGAGTTTTTGCGCAATCCCGCCACCGTGGGCTCGCTGGTGCCCAGCTCGCGGGAGCTGACGGAAGCCGTGATGGCGCCCATCGATTTTGCCCGCGCTGGCTGCATTGTGGAGTATGGCCCCGGCACCGGCGTCTTCACCGACATCATCATCCGGCGCCGCCGGGCCGAAACCGTGGTGCTGCTGGTGGAAGTGAACCGCCGCTTTTGCCAGCTGCTGCAACAGCGCTACTCCGGCCAGCCCAACGTGCACGTGGTGCACGGCTCGGCCGATAAAACCGCCGGGTACCTGGACGGGCTGGGCGCTCCGCGGGCCGACTATGTGGTGTGCGGCCTGCCGTTTTCGTCCCTGCCCCGGCGCCAGGGCTGGCGCATTCTCGAGCACACCCAGCAGCAGGTGCTGCGGCCCGAGGGCCGGCTTATTCTGTTCCAGTATTCCCTGCGCAACAAAAAGCTGTTTGGCCGCTTCTTCCGCTTGCTCAACGACCAGCAAGTGCTGCTGAACCTGCCCCCGGCCCACGTGCTGCTCTATGAGCCGTTGAGTTCGGGTGGGGGTGATGAGGTGATACGCTAACTAAGTGAGAAAGGAAAAAGAACGTCATGCTGAGCGGAGCGTAGCGCAGCCGAAGCATCTTGCCCGCGGCAGTAATTCCAATCAACAGGATTTTACTCTCGCGGTAGAGATGCTTCGCTAGCGCTCAGCATGACGTTCTTTTTACCTCACCACCTATGACAGCGCTTCAGGCGCCGGACTCGGCCCACCCGCCGGCCGCGACTTATCCTGAGGCAAGGGCACAAACTCGGCGTTGTCGTTGGGTGGGAGCAGGATGCGGCCGGCTTCCCAGTCCGCTTTGGCCTGCTCAATCCGCTCGCGGCGCGACGACACGAAGTTCCACCAGATAAAGCGCGGGCCCAGGGGCTCGCCGCCAAGCAGCATAAGAGTGCTGGCTTCGCTGGCCACGATAACCGGGTCTTGGCCCGACGTGAAAACCAGCAGCTGGCCGGCTCCGTAGCGGCGGCCGGCTACCTCCACGCTGCCCTTGGCCACGTAAGCCCCGCGCTCGGGGTAGCCGCGGGGCAGGCCGAAGCGGGCGCCGGGCTGCAGCACCACGTGCAGGTAGAACAGCGGCGAGTGGGTTTTGACCTCGTTTTTCAACCCAAAGGCGTCGCCGGCAATCAGGCGCATCCACACGCCACTATCGGTGAAGATGGGCAGCTCGTGGGGCTGGTAGTTGGTGAAGGCCGGGGCGGCTTCCTCGTCTTTCTCGGGCAGGGCCACCCAGGTTTGTATCATTTCCAGGGCGCCGCCGGCCAGGGAAGCGGGGTCTTCAAACCGCTCGGAGTGGGCAATGCCCGAGCCGGCCGTCATCCAGTTCACCTCGCCGGGGCGGATGATTTGCTGCACGCCCAGGCTGTCGCGGTGCGTCACCTGCCCGCCAAACAGGTAGCTCACCGTGCTCAGCCCGATGTGGGGGTGGGGCAGCACGTCGAGGTTGGGCAACTGCTCGGGCGTCAGGTTCACAGGGCCGGCGTGGTCCATGAAGATAAACGGCCCCAGCATGCGGCGCAGACGGTAGGGCAGAATGCGCTTTACTTCGAAGCCGGGGCTGAGCGCGGCGGGGCGGGCGTCAATAACGAGGTCGAGCATAACAAGGCGGGAGAAGTTGGGCAGCAAATTACTAAGGGCGCTTACTCCGCCGCCGGGAAGCCCAGGCGGGCCAGCACCTGCGCCCGCAGCAGCTTGCTCACCGGCACCTGGTGCGGGCCCAGCCGCAGCCCGCTGCCCTCGATGGCAGTGACGTGCTGCGTGGCCACCACGTAGGACTTATGCGTTTGCACAAACTCGCTGGCCGGCAGGCGGGCGTGCAGGGCCTTGAGGGTGGAATGGGTGATGAGCCGGCGCTCCGTAGTATGGATGGTCACGTAATTCTCCAGGCCTTCGAGGTAAAGGATGTCGGCGAAAACGACCTTTTCGAGGCGGCCGTTGGCCTTCACGAAGAAGTAGCCGGGGCTGCCGGGCTGGTCGCGGAGCTGGAAATAGTCGCGGGCTTTGAGTGCCGCCCGCTGAAACCGCTCGGCCGAAATGGGCTTGAGCAGGTAGTCGAGCACGTCGAGCTCAAAGCCGGCCAGGGCGTACTGCTCGAAGGCAGTGGTGAGGACGACGCGGGGGCGCAGGGCCAGCTGCTGCCGCAGGAAGTCGACGCCGCTCAGGCCCGGCATCTCAATGTCGAGAAAGAGCAGGTCGGCGGGTTCGCGGCGCAGGTGCTCGCTGAGCTCGCCGACGTCGGCGCACAGGCCGCGCAGCTCCAGAAAAGGGGTTTGCTCGACGTAGCGCTGCAGGCCTTTGCGGGCGAAAGGCTCGTCGTCGGTAATCAGGCAGCGGAGGGGGCTGGTCACGAAGGCAGCAGGGCAAGGGTAAGGTCGGCGGCAAAGTACGTGGGCGAAGCGTTGAGCGTAAGCGCGTGCCGGCCGGGGTAGAGCAGCTGCAGGCGGCGGCGCAGGTTGTCGAGGCCGATGCCGCCGGGCCGGGGCGTTCTTTCCGCCGCCACCGAGTTGACCACCCGAAACTGCAGCCCGTCGGCCCTCAGCTCGGCGCTCACCCTCAGCTCGTAGGTGCCGCCCACGTACTTGAAGGCATTTTCCAGCAGCGGCAGCAGCAGCAGGGGGTACAGCCGCTGCTCGTGCAGCTGCGGGTCCAGCTCCACGCTCAGGCGCAGCTTTTCGGAGCTGCGCAAGCGCTGCAGCGCGAGGTAGCTGCGCAGGTACTGCAGCTCCTGGACGATGCGCACGGGCTGCTGCTGGTCGTAGAGCTGGTAGCGGAGCAGCTCGGCCAGCTGCTCAAGGCTGTGCTTGGCGGCGGGCACGTCCTCGTCCATCTGAAAGTAGACGGTGTTCAGGGCGTTGAACAGAAAGTGGGGGTGGTACTGGGCCCGCAGGAATTTGAGCTCCGTCAGCACGTTTTCGTGAGCGGCACGCTCCAGCTCCAGCTGCCGGGCCAGGGCGGCCCGCAGGAAGTGGCGGCTGCGCACCCAGCCGTAGTAAATGAGCACGTACAGCGGCGGAATGATGGTGATGATGGCCCCGTCGGCCCACGACAGGCCGTCGTCGGTGAGCGCGGCGAAGGGCAGGCCGATGCTGTCGGTCAGCAGGACGGTAGCCAGGCCCACCAGCGCCAGCTCGCGCGCCAGGCGGGGCGGCGAGCCCTGCGCCGCCTGCCGGTCGAAGTAGCGCATCAGCCAGCCGCCGCTCCAAATTTGGGCGTAGCCCATGGACACGCTGAAGGCGACTTCGGCCAGGTTTAGCGCCCAGGGCCGCTCCCAGAACCGGGTGCCCGTCAAGGTGTCGTTCAGCAGCCGGATGGTGAAGTAAGCCAGCAGTCCCAGCGCCGTAGCGGGCAGCCAGCGGCGAAGCACGGACATCGGGAGAGTTAAAAGCTTTAAGTTAAAAGTTAAAAGTAAGCGGGATTAAGAATAGGCCCACTCCGGCTTTTCGGCTTTTAACTCTTCACCTTTAATTTTTAACTCGCCTCTGGGCTTCATGCCGAAAAGCAGGCGCAAGGGGTCCAGCGGGCGCAGCAGCAGGTGGAAGATGCCCATGGTGACGAACAGCGTGCTGAGCACCAGGAACAGATATTTGCCCAGAATACTCTCGTTGGGAACCTTCACCACGTAATAAGCCAGCACCACAATAACCGTCTGGTGCAGAATGTAGAACGGGTAAGCGGCGGAGTTGAGGTAAGCCAGCAGGCGGTGGGGACGCTGCAGGTAGCGCCGGCCGTAGCCCACGGCCGCAAATACCCAGGCCCAGGCCGCCAGCGGGCTGAGCAGGGGCGGCGTACTGCCCAGGTCGAGGTCGTTCCAGCGCAGATAGTTCAGGAACAGGATGGTGAGGAAGCCAACGGTAAGGGAGTGGCGGCGCAGGCGTTCCAGGCTGGCGACGAGCAGGGGCTGGGCCACGCACAGAAAGCCCACCAGCACAAACAGCAGCCAGTACACGAAGAAGCCGCCGTCGTGGCGCAGGTCGTTGGTTTGGGGCCAGCTGCGGGCTGTGCCGGCGTACCACAGCACGCCGGGCAGCGCCAGCAGGTACACGCGGTGTCCGCGGGCCAGCCCCGCCAGGCGGCTGCGCAGCGCCTGCCCGCCCGGCCCCGCCAGCCAGGCAAACCCGGGCGCAAACAGCACGTCGTACAGAAACAGGTAGGCAATAAACCAGAGGTGGTGCCAGCTGAGGCTGCCCTGGGGGTAAGGCACGCCCTCAAAAACGGAAGGGTAGAAGCTCCAGAAGCTGCCCTGAAAACCCTGCGTGAGCCGCTCCATGTACACCTGCGGTGGCACCACCACCAGCATGCCGAACAGCAGCGGCAGCAGCAGGCGCCGCACCCGCAGCCCAATAAACGACCAGCTGCTGCGGCGCTGCATCATGAAGTAGCTCACGGCGCCGGAGATAAAAAACAGCAGCGGCATGCGAAACAGGTGCAGGAAGAAGATAAACTCCAGCATCAGTTCGCTGCCCTCGGCGTTGCGGATGTGCCACGTCTCGCCCGCAGCGAAGGGCATGGCGCAGTGAAAGAACAGCACGCCGGCGATGCAGAGCAGGCGCAGCCAGTCGAGGTAAGTGTGGCGCGGGGCGGCCGGCGGCGCGAGGAGGTCAGGGCTTGGGTTCATGCCGGTAAAGGAACCGGCCGAACCCGGGCCGCCGAAATCTATTTGACCACCGGCCCTTAAGTAGTGACGAGCAGCTGCGAATAAACAAGAAAGGCTGTGGTGATGGTACGAGGCCCCGCCCCGCGCCATCACCACGGCCTGCCCGCCATCAGTTTACCCGGCAGCCACCTCATCGGCGTGCGTGGCGGCTGCGTAGGTGTCGGCGTACTTAAAGTCTTCGAGCCAGTAGTCGGAGCCAATGACGTCGAAAACGATGCTGTCGGCGGTTTTATCGGTGGGCGTGTGCTGCCAGAGGATAAAAGGCGCTTCGGCGAAGGCCGGACCGGCCAACTGCTCGGAGAACAGGCGGTGCAGCAGGGCGCGGTCCGACATGCCGGCGGCCAGCAGGCGCAGCAGCGGCGCGGCTGCATCGTGGTCGAACACGGCCAGGTCGGCCGGGGCGGCTGCCGTCACCTTCACCCGAAACTGCACGGCTTGGGAATGGGGGAACTTGCCATTGTAGGCCTCGTGCAGCAGCTGGGTGGCGTTGAAAAAGCCTTCGTGCAGTTCCAGCCGGGGGTTTTCTTCCCAGAGCTTTTCGGTTTGCATCTGGTGGGCCAGCTGCTCTATCTGCCCCGGCGCCAGCTGCCCGGCAAACAGGTACTCCAGCACGCGCTGGGCCGCCGCTGCGGGCTCCAGGTCGGTGAGGGCCATCTGGCACATCTCCTTGAGCTCGGCCGGCGCGATGCCGGCGGGGTTGTCGTAGTTGAGCTCGGTGAGCAGGGCCAGGTAGTCGGCCGGCTGCCAGGCGGCGGGCAGCTCGGCCAGGTGCTGGAAGGAAAGGCGTTCGACGGTGAAATTTTGCATGGTACAGGGTAAAGTCGGGCAGGGTGCCCGCCCTGCTTACGCAGGCTTGCCGCCGTCGACCACGCCCGCCTACTTTTGCATTCCGCCGTCTGGCCCCGGGCCGGCACCATTAGTGGGCGGAAACCGGCCCCCGGGCCTAAGCCCAAGTACATGGACACGCTAAAATACCTGGCGCGAATAAGCTACCAAGGACCAGTTCCGGCCACGCTGCCCGGGCTGCGGACCCTGCAGGCCGCCCACCTGCGCCACGTGCCTTTCGAAAACCTCGACATTCACCTGGGGCGCCCCATCGTGCTGGGGCAGAGCTTCGACAAGGTGGTGGGCCAGCGCCGCGGCGGCTTCTGCTACGAGTTGAACACGCTGTTTTACGAGCTGCTGCTCGGGCTGGGCTTTGCCGTGAAGCTGATTTCAGGCCGGGTGTGGGGTAAAAATGAACAATTCGGGCCGGAATACGACCACCTGGCTATTATCGCCAGGGTCGAAGGCCGCGACTACCTCGTGGACATAGGCTTTGGCGACTTTGCCGAAGGCCCTCTGGAGCTAGTGCTGGACGTTGTTCAGCCCGATGCGCGCGGCGACTTTCGCATTATTAGGCATGATGCGCAGTATCTGTTGGTGCAGAAGCTGAATAATGGAGCGTGGGAGCCCGAATATCTGTTTTCGGAGCAGGAGCGGGTGCTGGAGGAGTTTGCCGATATGTGCCACTACCACCAAAGCAGTCCCAACTCGCCCTTCACCCAAAAGAGGGTGTGCTCCCGTCCCACGCCCACGGGCCGCATCACGTTCACCAACAGCCGCCTGCTGCTCACCGAGCACGGACAGGTAAGCGAAACCTTGCTGCAGAGCGAAAACGAGGTGGCCGAAGCGCTGCGGCAGCACTTTGGCGTCGTGCTGTAAGGTTTTGCTGTTTATAGCGTCCGTTCGCTGTGATTAACCTTTCTTCGGTTCACTTGCTAGCTGCCTATGTTCAAAGCTCTGTACTCCGACGGCATCACCCTGCACCTTATCAACGAAGACAACCTGGCCGACATAGCCACGCTGTTTCAAGGTCACCCCGACTCACAGCCTATGCTGCAGGAGCTGTTTCAGAACTACCTGCCGCGCTACGAGAATGGCCGGCGCACCAATTTCGGCTTCTACTCTCTGCTTAGCGACGAGCTGGCCGGCATGAGCCTGCTGTCGGTGGACAGCTGGGAGGAGCGGGCCGGTTCCACAGGCGCGGACGTCTTTCTGCACATGCGCGGCCGCGGCGTCACGCCCCGCTCCAAGCCCCACCTGTTTTACCTGGCTTTCGAGCTGCTGGGGCTGAACCGGGTGGCTACCGGGCACCGCGTTTCCAATGTGGCTTCCCAACGGTCCATTGCCAAAACGCCGGGCTTTCAGTTTGAGGGAATTATGCGCGAGTCGGGCGTCAACGAGCAAGGCGAGTTTGAGGACGAGCTGCTCTACGCCATCCTGCGCCGCGACTGGCAGCAGCTGTACGACCCCGGCCTGGTGCAGGTAATTCACTAAGCCGATGCAGGTTCCTGCCAATCTGCGCGAATCGGCGGTGCTGGTGCCCGTGTTCCGCGCTGCCAACGGTGAGCTCCGGGTGGTGCTGGTGCGGCGCGGCGACTTCGGCGTGCACGGCGGGCAGCTGGCTTTCCCCGGCGGCAAGCGCGACCCCGGCGATGCCTCCCTGCTGGCCACGGCCCTGCGCGAGGCTGAGGAGGAAGTAGGTCTGAAGCTGGCCGATGTGCAGGTGCTGGCCGAGCTGCCCACCATTCAGACGCGCACCACGGGCTTTTCCATCGCGCCGTTTCTGGCGCGCATTGTGCCGCCTTCGGTATGGCAGTTTGCCCAGCCCGAAATTGCCGAGGTGCTGGAAGTGCCCCTGCGCCACCTGGCTGACCCGGCCAGTGCTGGGCAGGAGCTCTGGGAGTTTGCCGGCCACCCGAAGCCCGAGCTTATTTCCTTCTGGCGGGTGGGGCCGCACTACCTCTGGGGCGCCAGCCACCGCATTCTCCGGCCGCTGCTGCCGCGCCTGCTGGCAGGGGAGTGGGAGCTGTAAGGGCTGGTGCGCCGTGGCCAGTAAGAGGTGGTATCTAGGACGTGTAGAGACGCAATATTTTGCGTCTCCGGGGCCGCGCCACCAGCACGTTCTGGCCGGTCGTTCAACGACGAGACGCAAGATGTTGCGTCTCTACAGCATACACTGCTCTTAAGGACAAACAACGTCTTCTTACAACATGCGTATTATTTTCTTTGAAATACAAAGTACTTTTATTTGCTTTGCATAACTTCTACTTACGCTGAGCGGACAAGTGCTGACCAGCAATAGGAGAGGCCCCCGTCTCAGCCTGCTGTTGCGCGGCTCCTGCATTAAGGCAACGTTTTTCCTTTCACCATTAAACACACTTCGTCATGACACTCTCCCAAAGCATTCTGCGCCTAGCGCTGGCTACGGCCGGCATTCTGATGATTCCGCTGGCGGCTATGCAGTTCAGCAATGAAGTGAATTGGTCTTTGTTTGACTTCGCTTTTGCCGGCACTCTGCTTTTCGGAGCGGGGCTGGTGTTTGTGCTGGTGGCCCGAACGTGGAAGAATACACCCTACCGGCTGGGGCTGGCCGTGGCCGTGGGGGCGGGGTTGATGCTCATCTGGGGCAATCTGGCCGTGGGCTTTATTGGCAGCGAGGACAATCCGGCCAACCTGCTCTACGCCGGCGTATTCGTCGTGCTGGCTATTGGCGCGCTGGCATCCCGGTTGCGGCCCCAGGGCATGGCCACCACCATGTTTGCCGCCGCGCTCACGCAATTCCTGGTCCCGTTGGTGGCCGCGCTTATCTGGAAGCCCGCCCTGAACCTGGGCATGCTGCAGGTGCTGGTGCTGAACACCATTTTTGCCGGTTTCTGGGTAGCGTCGGGCTGGCTGTTTCGGCGCGCTGCTAGAGCGGGGGCAAGTCCGGTGCGCTAGCTGTTTAAGTCCTCTGTTTCAGTAGTTATAAGCTGGGATGAGACAGCCGGTGCCGGGCTTGTGCAGAGCTTGAAAAAACTTTCTGAGTAATGCTGCCGCTCAGGCAGCGATACACTCTTTGCCAGCGTCATTAGACCCGGCAGCCTGACTGGTTACGGCCCATGCACACAAGCGGCCGGCAGGCACAAAACGGCGTTTCTACCTCCTTTTCACGCATTTTATGAAAACAAGCTTACTGCCTTTGCTAGCCCTGGCGGGCCTGCTGACCAACGAAGCAGCCGCCCAGGCTCCAGCTTCTGCACCTACACCGCCCCGGCCGGCTGGTGGTCCCTCTGGCATCCCGACGGGGGCACCCGGCGCTCCGGCGCTCGTCACCTTGCCCACGGCCAAGGGCAGCGGCCGCATCAGCGGCGTGGTACTGGATGGGGCCAGCAAGAAGCCGGTGGAGTTTGCCACCGTGGCTTTGCTGCCCGCTACCGGTGAAAAGCCCGTGGACGGCACCGTGGCCGACGACAAGGGCCGCTTCAACCTGCGGGGCCTGGCGGCCGGTGAGTACCGCTTGCAAATCAGCTTTATCGGCTACGGCAACGTGACGCAGCCCGTGACGCTGGCCGACGGCAAGATGAGCCTGGACCTGGGCAACGTGGAGCTGAAAGCCGCCGCCCAGCAGCTGAACGAAGTGACGGTGACCGGCGAGCGGCCCGTGGTGGAAAGCAAGCCCGACCGCCTGGTGTACAACGCCAGCACCGACAACACCAACAAGGGCGCCACGGCGGCCGACGTGCTGCGCAAAGCCCCGATGGTGAGCGTGGACCCCGACGGCAACCTGCAGCTGCGCGGCTCCGGCAACGTGCGCATCCTCGTCAACGGCAAGCCCTCGGCCGTCGTGTCGGGCGACATTGCCACGGCCCTGAAGCAGCTGCCCGGCGACCAGATTAAGAGCGTGGAGGTCATTACCTCGCCCTCGGCCAAGTACGACGGCGAAGGCTCGGCCGGCATCATCAACATCGTGCTGCAGGAAAACAACCTGCAGGGCCTCAACGGCAACGTGGGCCTGGCCATCGGCACGCGCAACTCCAACGGCAACTTCACTCTGAACGGCCGCAAGGGCAAGCTGGGGCTGACGGCCGGCTTCAACGGCTTTGCGTTCTATGCGCCCGGAGACCAGGAAGTGGACCGCGTGGACCGCGACGTGCGCACCGAAGTGAACGGGCAGCCGGTGACGACCACCGGGCGGCTGTTTCAGCGCAACGACGGTACCGGCGCAGGCGGGGGCGGACAGGGCCGCATCGGGCTGGAGTATGAGCCGGCACCCAACCACGCGCTGAGCCTGAGCTTCAACACCAACCTGTTTACCAACCGCTTCGATATTGACATCAACAACCGCTACACCCTCGACCAGGGGCAGCCGTCGACCACCAACCCGCTGTTTGGCAACTACACCCGCCAGCAGGTGATGGACAACACCGTGTGGGCCTACGACGTGCTGGGCTCGTACACGCGCAGCTTCGGGGCGAAAAGCCGGCGTGAGTTTACGGTGCTGGGCCAATACAGCCGCAACAAGCGGCAGAGCGACTACGACGTGCGGCAGTTTCCGCTGCTGAACCCGGACTTCAGCAACCCGCAGTACCGAGAGGAAAGCCCCAACCTGGCCTACAACCTGGAAAGCACCCTGCAGGCCGACTACGTGCACCCCATCGGCGAAAAGCAGACGGTGGAAGTGGGGGCCAAGGTGATTCTGAGGGAAGTGAGCAGCGACTACCAGGTGTACCGCACCAACCTGGGTACGGGCCAGTTTGGGCTGGAGCCGAGCCTGACCAACAACTTCGACTACGACCAGGATGTGATGGCCGGCTACCTCACCTACGGCACCAGCCTGGGCAAGCAGTACGCCGTGCGCCTGGGGGCCCGCGTGGAGCGCACCGACCTGCGCGGCAACTTCCAGAACCAGGACGACGAGTTTCGGCTGGGCTACACCAACGTGCTGCCCAACGTGGCCCTCACGCGCAACCTCAAGCAGCCGGGCTCCTCGCTGCGGGCCACCTACTCGCGCCGCATTCAGCGCCCGTCCATCTTCTACCTCAACCCCTACCGCAACGAGAGTGACCCGCGCAACATTCAGCAGGGCAACCCCGAGCTGGACGCCGAGTTTACCGACAACTATGAGCTGAACTGGAACACCTTCGCCAAGGGTACTTCCATCAACATCGCGCTGTACTCGCGGCAAACCAACAACGCCATCGAGCGGGTGTACAACACCGACGAAGCCGGCCGCGTGGTATCGACCTTCGGCAACGTGGCCCGGAACCAGACCTATGGCATCAACCTGTTCGGCTCGGCCAAGCCCCTGCCCAAGTGGGACATCAGCGGCAACATCAGTGCCTTCTACGTATACCTGAGCAGCAAAACGCTCAACACGAGCAACAGCGGGGTGGTGTACTCGGCCAACATCAACTCGGGCTACAAGCTGGGCAAAGGCTTCAGCTTCCAGCTGTTTGCCATGCTCAATTCGCCCCGCATTCAGCTGCAGGGTACCAGCGCACCCTGGCAGATGTACTCGCTGGGCCTGCGCAAGGACCTGTGGAAAGGCAAGGGCGACCTGACGCTGAACGCCGACAACCCCTTCAACTCCTACACCCGCATCACCAACGACTTCGACAACGGGCAGTCGGTATCGACTAACACAACTTACGTGTACAACCGCGGGGTGCGCGTGGCTTTCGGCTACCGCTTCGGCAAGCTGGAAAACAAGCCCAGCCGCCCCAAGCGCACCATCCGTAACGACGACCAGAAAGCCGGCGAAAGCGGCCAGGGTCAGGGCGGCAACTAGCGGCTGGTGGCGGTTGTTGGCTGTACCGAAGCTGTCAAAAGCAAAGAAAATAAGAACGTCATGCTGAGCGGAGGCACAGCCGTAGTCGAAGTATCTTGCTCGCAGCAGTAATCCAACAAAAAGGATTTACTCTCGTGGTAGAGATGCTTCGACTTCGCTGCACTCCGCTCAGCATGACGTTCCTTTTTGACATTAATTAATAATTGCTGCCCATGAAAGTCCTGCTCGCCCTGCTGCTACTCGCTAGCGCCATTGTGCTGCCAACTAAACCTAGCACCGAGCCAGGCAAAGTGGTGTATCAAACGGCGGAGCTAACAGTAACGCAGGTGTCGCCTAATGCTTTTGTACATACCTCTTTTATGGATACCAAGTCCTTCGGGCGGGTGGCCTGCAACGGCATGGTGGTAAGGAGCCAGGGCGAAACAGTAGTATTCGACACGCCGGCGGACGAGAAGGCCTCCAGGGAGTTGATTGGCTGGATTAACTCGGGGCTGCACTGTAAGGTAAACGCGGTGGTGCCCACGCATTTTCACGAAGACTGCGTGGGCGGGCTGCCGGAGTTTGCGCGCCAGCGGATTCCGTCCTACGCCAACCAGCTCACCCTTGAGCTGGCGAAGGCGCGGAAGTTCAACGTGCCCCAGCATGGCTTTACCAGGAGTCTGACTTTGAAAGTTGGCAAAACGCAGGTGCAGGCCGTTTTCTACGGCGAAGGCCACACTCGCGACAACGTGGTGGGCTACTTCGCCGCTGAGCAGGTGCTGTTCGGCGGCTGCCTTATCAAGGAGTTGGAAGCGGGCAAGGGCAACCTGGCCGATGCGAACGTGGCGGCCTGGCCGGCTACCGTAGAGAAGGTGAAGCAGGCTTACCCGGCGGTGCGGGTCGTCATCCCTGGACATGGGCAGAGCGGCGATGCCAGCCTGCTCGACTACACCATTCGCTTATTTCAGTCGGCGAAGTAGGGCGCAGCAGAAAATATATTCGCCGGGTGAGCGTTCGGGGGCCGTACTTTCATAATTAGCCCCTGCACAATGCACCGCATTCTTCTCACCCTGGCCCTGGCGGCCACTGCTTCGGCAGCTTCGGCCCAGCAACACGTTCGTTTTGGCATCAAGGCCGGGCCTTCCTACACCAAGTTCCGGGGGCTGGACCCGGCCCAGATTACCTCGGCCAGCAACGCCTACCGCCTGGGCTTCCACGCCGGCCTGATGGCGGAGGTAAAGGTGACCGACAAGTTCTTTATTCAGCCCGAGCTGCTGTATTCGCAGAAAGGAGCCGAAAACAAGCTGGCGCCCTTCATTCGCACCATTTTCACTTATGTGGACCTGCCGGTGATGGTGAAGGCCAAGCTGGGCGAAACCGGCTTTTTCCTGGAGGGCGGCCCGCAGTTTGGCTACCTGGCGAAGGCGGCTTCCTACAACGACGATTATTCCTTCGACGTGCGGGAGGTGTATGAGAAGTTCGACGTGGGCTACGCCGCTGGCCTGGGCTACCAGCTGAGCTGCGGTCCGCTGCTGGGTTTCCGCTTCAATGGTGGCCTGACGCGGCTTAACCAGCCCATTGTGGTGGGTAATCGAATTGTGACTTCGGACGACATGTGGAACAATGCGTTTCAGTTCTACGCGGGGTATTTGCTGACGCGGAAGTAGGGACTGATTGTTTTGCGCTATTGCTGCGAAAGAAAACAAGCCGGCCCTTGGAAATGGGGCCGGCTTGTTTTTTGGTTTAGGTTCTTTACTCCGTGAAATTGACAAACTTTCTACCATCGAAGGAGCACAGCCCCAGGCCCCGGGTGCCTACCCAGAGGTTCTCGGTTTTGTCTATGGTTACGCTAAAGACGGCCATGTTCGGCAGGCCGTCTTTTACCGTGAAATTTTTGAAGGTCTTGCCATCGTAGCTCCACAGGCCGCCAAGGGTTTGCCGCTCCGTTAAGGAGGCCGATTCGGCGCCAAACCAGATGCGACCTTGCTTATCGACTGCCAAGGGACTGGCGCCGCACTTGTCGAAGTCGCCGTGCTGCAGCACGTTGGTGAAGGCCTTGCCATTGTAGCGGCAGGCACCCTTGCCCCGGCGGCCCGCCCAGATGTAGCCGTTTTTGTCTTCTAAAACCGAAGAAAACCAGGCTTCATCGTTGGGCCGGAAGCTGGTGATGGACTGGCCATCGTAGCGGCAGATGCCCTCAAACCAGGTAGCAAACCAGATGTTGCCGTGGCGGTCTTCGATAATGGACTGGGCCGTTTTCAGGTTAAGCGCCGCTTTGTTGCTGACGCCGTCGTTGTGGAGAAAGCGGGTGAATACCTTGCCGTCGTAGCGGTACACGCCCTCGGCGGTGCCGAGCCAGACGCTGCCCTTTTTATCCAGCAGCATGCTCTGCACGGCCAGGCTGCCAGATTGGGTATTGCTCACGGCGCTGAATGAAGGGAGCATGCCAGCATTAGCCGTTCCAACCGGGATGCTGGTAAAGGCCTTGCCATCGTAGCGGCAGAGCCCGGCGCCGGTGCCCAGCCAGAGGTTGCCGGCTTGGTCTTCTACCATGGCCGAAACGGTGTTGTTGCTCAGGCCATCCTTGACCGTGAAATTGGTAAACGACCTGCCATTGTAGCAGTACAGGCCTTCGCCCGTGGTGCCGAACCAGAGCTTGCCGTTTTTGGCCTGTAGGCCGCAGTGCACGTTGGCGCCGGGCCCGGTGTGCTGGGTTTTTATCAGCTTGGGGTGGCTTTGTTTAGTGGCAACTATTGGTTTGGGAGCGACGCCTTTTGACTGGTTGGGCTGGGCTTGGGCATTGCAGGCCGTACCACACAACAGGGCCAACAGCACGGCGATGCGTGTATCAGGTAGCGCCATAATGAAAGGCTGGGGAACTAGTGAGCAACATAATAAGCCGTAGGCCGCAACAGCGCTGAATATATAGCCTAAGCTAGTTGATGTTGAGCAGTCGCTACTGCCGCGCCAATCTGAGCTTAGTCAAGTCTTAGAGGAAGTTTTCGGCCCTAATCAAGCCTGAGGCCTCGGCTTCGTCGAGCAGGCGGCGGTCGCTCAGGCCGGGCCGGTTTTCTTAGGGTGCGTCGGTGTAGTGGCCCACGGGGTAGGGGAGGGTTGCTTGGCCAAAGTAGCTAGCTTTGACGCAATACCCCCCCGCCTGCTGCCCCCGCCGCTGAAACGATACCACAGCTTCTGTGTAACTTAGCATGAGAAGCAACGGTTTCTTACTGCACCATCTGTAATCTGCCAGCTATGACTACCACACTCGTCTTAGAGCCTACTAATGAGTCCGACCTGCATTTGCTGCTGAGTCTGGCGCAGCGCCTGGGCGTGAAAGCTACTGCTACGCCTCTGGTTGCGACTATTTCCGAGGAAGAGCGGCGGCAACGCTTTTTGGCACTGGCTGGCTCTTGGCAGTCTGATGAAAGTGGGGAAGAAATCAACAAGATGCTGATGGAATCGCGGCACTTTCGCGACCGCGACGTAGAGCTATGAGTTTCTATTTGCTGGATACCAACATCTGCATTCATTTCACCAAAAACGAATACGGCATTGTCGAAAAGCTGGATAGCATCGGCTTTGCCAATTGCTTTATCAGTGAGTTGACCATTGCCGAAATGCTATATGGCGTGGCCAACAGTGCCCCAACGAAACAGGCTGCCAACCGGCTAGCGCTAAATGGGCTGCGCACCGCCTTCGAAGGCCATATCCTACCAATTGCGGACTGCTTCGAGCACTACGCCGCCGAGAAAACCCGCCTGCGCCGCGCCGGCCGTTCAGTAGATGATTTCGACCTGATGATAGGGTGCACCGCCCTACGGCACGGCCTCACGCTCGTCACGCGCAACACCCGTCACTTTGCCGACATCTCCGGCTTAGTGCTGGAAAACTGGATTGACCATCCATAACCCACCCCCACTCGCTGCCCCCGCCGCTAGAACGATACTTCAGCTTTTCTCCAACGTTTCAAATACCCCCGCCCGCTGCCCCCGCCGCTGAAGAAACGGGGGCTTCTTTGTAACTTGGCCATCTATGGAACTCGAAGTGAAACTCAAATTCCCAACGGAAAAGGCCGCCGCCATTCTGGAATGGCTGCGTAGCCTGCCGTACGGAGCCGCCGAACTGCAAAGCCGTAATGCCGAGGCGCAACCAGTGGCAACTGCGGTGGAAATAAAGTCCGACGAATTGGCGGAGCGTGAGCGGATATTCTACTCGCTGTTTGGTGCGTGGAAATCTGAGGAAACGGGAGAGGAACTGAACCGGATGTTGCAAGAGGCCCGCCATACCGAGCAACGCGACATCGAGCTATGAGCCTGCGCTACCTGCTCGATACCAACATCTGTGTTTTCTACCTCAAAGGCGAATTTGGCATTCGCGAGCGAATCCAGGCGGTTGGATTGGCGAATTGCTTTCTGTCGGAAATCACCATTGCCGAGCTACTATTTGGGGTGGCAAACAGTGCCCCGGCCTGGCAGGCCAGGCAGCGTCTGGACGTTGCGGCACTCCGTAAAGGCTTCGCGGAGCAGGTTTTATCCATTGGGCCAGCCCTGGAAACCTTCGCGGAAGTTAAAACCCACTTGCGCCGTCTCGGCCGCGTAGTGGATAGTTTTGACTTGCTCATCGGCAGCACGGCCGTATTTCATGACTTAACGTTAGTCACGCACAACACGCGGCATTTTGTTGATATGCCCAATATCAACGTGCAGGACTGGGTTGCCGAACACCGGAGTGCTGATAAAGCCGCTCAGGCAAAGTAAAGCCCACTGCCCGCGCCCGCTGCGGCAGAAACCGGGCCTGCTGTTGGGGCTGGCGCGAGTTTGTAGCTCGTGCCTGAAATGTGAGGAGGCTTTGCCTTCCGGCTCTTGCTCCGTTTATACATGCCTTGTTCAGGTGTACATTGCCGCTGCGCGTCAGTGGAGATACAACCTCCACGCAAGGCTGGGCACGAGCTACAAGCTCGCGCTAGATGGGGGCTATTGCACATGTCCAAGGAATAAATTGTAACTGTACTTGAATCAGAATTATGGCCCTAAAATTTACTGCGAAGAAAACAATAGCACTTGTTGGTGGCATCAACTTCCCTCATCCACTCGGAATGGATATCATCCAGTATAATATCTATAACCAGCAACCCAAAACATGGGCTAGGAAATTTCAAGAAATTCATCAACAGATAATAGATAAGGAATTACACGGCCTTATAATCTATTTGGCAACGCCACTTTTTTTACAAGCTTCTAGGCCGGAGTATATTGAAGCTTGGACAGCGCTTTTAAAAAGTTCAGAACTTACAAAGTCAATAATTGTCGTGTATGAAGAAAATATACACGAGAATTTTGACTACTACGACTATGATGAAGAGCGGTACTTAAGCTTAGCAGAGCTTACTGAGCGTATCGAAATTGTTGAAGCAGTCATACATGCCCACGACAGCAATTGGAACCCTGATAGTCGGTTAAAAGCACTTCAAGACATCTTCACAAGAGTGCCATGGTTCCCAAAAGAAGGGCGCTTCGGCTATCATATTGTTCGCGATAATCTAAGCTTAGCCAAAGAAAGGATAGAAGATTACCAAAGCCGTAAGCAAGCCGTTTCAGAATTTATAGATAACATAATCACGTCAGATACTCCTGTTAGAACATTTAAAGCCAAGCAGAGCATTGCACATTTTATTGAAACCTTCCTTTATGAAATTGCCAAGGACATTTTCTTCAATGTATACGTCTCAAAGGAGCAGATTCTATATGATGAATTCGCGGACTTTGTTAAGATATTTGAAAAATACATGCAAAATATAGAGGGAATTAATTTTATTGTTGATTCTGAAAGTACTATCAATGGCACAACTTATTATTTTCGCTCAAATGTCCTCACTGACTCAGAGGAATTTTCCAGCGCAATAAGAAGATTTGACAAGTTTGTTGAAAATTATGTAGATAACCCTGAATCAATAATTGATTTGGTCTCTAAAGAATATGGGAGTTCAACTGAAGCTTTTGCTGCCGTTCAAATTATAATGAAGAAGTATCAACGCCTTATGTTGGATATAAAGCATCAACAGCAAAAAGTTAAAATGCTAATAAAACATGAACTTGAAAATCTAGCATTAGAAGGTAGTATTCAAAGCAAAGAGTTAGACTTATTGAATAGTAAAGGCTTACTTAGTGATTCTGCTTATTTTATCGAAGATGAATTTATACTTAACAGGGGTACTTACTCTGAAAGCGAGTTAGAAATAATAAGAATTGCAAAGAAGCATGGAAATCAGGGCGATGTTGCGTTTGTTAAGTCTAGTATCGATAAGCTCAAGGACAATGAAGTATCTCCAACTGAAAAAATAAGCTCTGCAGAGAAAGTAAAGGGTTTTTTGCTTAAAGCAGCTAAAAAGGCAGCACAACATGCTGAAGAAATTGGAGTAAAAGTTCTGACATCATACTTAGATAATTTGGTTAAATAAATGACCAAATGGCCTGCTTTGAGGTGAGTAGCTTTTAATTGTGCGCCAAAAAGTCCGAAAATTCCATCTTGCACCCCCTTTGCTAGTCCGCTCGTAGACTTCATCCTATCCGAAGCACCTACGTCAGAGACTAAGCACAATGGACTTTAAAAACTTCACCATCAAGGCGCAGGAGGCCGTGCAGAAGGCCACTGAAATCGCCGGGGGCAACCAGCAGCAGGCTGTGGATACGGGCCACCTGCTGAAGGGCCTTTTCCAGAGCGACGAGAACGTCTTCTCGTTCCTGGCCAACAAGCTGGGGGTAAACCTCAACATTCTGACGCCGCGCCTCGACGCCATCGTGAGCGGCTACCCCAAGGTGAGCGGGGGCTCGCCCTACCTTTCCAATGAAGCGGCGGCGGCCATTCAGCGGGCCAACGGCTTTCTGAAGGAGTTCGGCGACGAGTTTGTGTCGGTTGAGCACCTGCTACTGGGCATCCTGGACGGGCGCGACAGCACTGCCACGCTGCTCAAGGACACCGGCTTTAATGAGAAGGACCTCAAAGCCGCCATCAAGGAGCTGCGCGGGGGGCGCAAGGTGACCAGCCAGAGCGCCGAAGACCAGTACCAGAGCCTGAACCGCTACGCCCGCAACCTCAACGAGCAGGTGCGCAGCGGCAAGATGGACCCCGTGATTGGCCGCGACGAAGAAATCCGCCGCGTGCTGCAAATCCTCTCGCGCCGCACCAAGAACAACCCCGTGCTGCTGGGCGAGCCCGGCGTGGGCAAAACCGCCATCGTGGAGGGCCTGGCCCAGCGCATCGTGGCCGGCGACGTGCCCGAGAACCTCAAGGACAAAACCATCATGAGCCTCGACATGGGCCTGCTCGTGGCCGGGGCCAAGTACAAGGGCGAGTTTGAGGAGCGCCTCAAGTCGGTGATTAAGGAAGTGACCGACTCGGAGGGGCAGATTATCCTCTTCATCGACGAGATGCACACCCTGATTGGGGCCGGCGGCGGGGGCGAGGGCGCCATGGACGCCGCCAACCTGCTCAAGCCCGCCCTGGCGCGGGGGGAATTGCACTCTATCGGCGCCACCACGCTGAAGGAGTACCAGAAGTACATCGAGAAAGACAAGGCCCTGGAGCGCCGCTTCCAGGCCGTGATGGTGGACGAGCCCAGCCAGGAAGATGCCATCAGCATCATGCGCGGCATCAAGGAAAAGTACGAGCTGCACCACGGCGTGCGCATCACCGACGACGCCGTGATTGCGGCCGTGGAGCTGAGCTCGCGCTACATCACCGACCGGTTCCTGCCCGACAAGGCCATCGACCTCATGGACGAGGCCGCCGCCAAGCTCCGCATCGAGCTCAACTCCATGCCCGTGGAGCTGGACGAGGTGCAGCGCCGCATCATGCAGCTCGAGATTGAGCGCGAGGCCATCCGCCGCGAAGACAACAAGGACCGCGAAACCGTGCTGAGCAAGGAAATTGCCGAGCTCAGCGACAAGCGCGACTCGCTGAAAGCCCGCTGGGAAGGTGAGAAAAGCGTGCTCACCAACATCCAGACCCAGAAAGAGGCCATCGAGAAGTTCAAGCTCGAAGCCGAGCAGGCCGAGCGGCAGGGTGACTACGGCCGGGTGGCCGAGCTGCGCTACGGCAAGATTCAGGAAGCTGAAAAGGCACTAAAGGAGCTGCAGGAGCAGGCCAACGCCAACAAAGACGGCGGCTCGATGCTGCAGGAAGTGGTGACGAGCGAGGACATTGCCGAGGTGGTGGCCAAGTGGACCGGCATCCCGGTGAGCAAGATGCTGCAGTCGGACCGCGAGAAGCTGCTCAACCTCGAAGCCGAGCTGGGCAAGCGCGTAGCAGGGCAGAGCGAGGCCATTGCGGCCATCTCCGACGCCGTGCGCCGCTCCCGCGCCGGCCTGCAGGACCCCAAGCGGCCCATCGGCTCGTTTATCTTCCTGGGCACCACCGGCGTGGGCAAAACCGAGCTGGCCAAGGCCCTGGCCGAGTACCTGTTCAACGACGAAAACGCCATGGTGCGCATCGACATGAGCGAGTACCAGGAGCGCCACGCCGTGTCGCGCCTCATCGGGGCGCCTCCCGGCTACGTGGGCTACGACGAAGGCGGGCAGCTCACGGAGGCCGTGCGCCGCAAGCCCTACTCGGTGATTCTGCTGGATGAGATTGAGAAGGCCCACCCCGACGTGTTCAACATCCTGCTGCAGGTGCTGGACGACGGCCGCCTGACGGATAACAAAGGCCGGGTGGCCAACTTCAAGAACACCATCATCATCATGACCTCCAATACCGGGGCCGACATCATTCAGAAGAACTTCAAGGAGCTGAATGAGTACAACCACGAAGAGGTGGTGGACCGCACCCGCGAGGAAGTGATTGAGCGCCTGAAAGGCCACATGCGCCCCGAGTTCCTGAACCGCATCGATGAGATTGTGATGTTCCAGCCGCTGAAGCGCAAGGAAATCCGCCGCATCGTGGACATCCAGTTCAAGCAGATTCAGCAGCGCCTGGCCGAGGCCGGCATTCAGCTCGAAGCCACCGACGAGGTGCTCGACTACCTGGGTGAGCAGGGCTTCGACCCGCAGTTTGGCGCCCGCCCGCTCAAGCGCGTGCTGCAGCGCGTGATTCTGAACGAGCTGTCGAAGGACATTCTCTCGGGTCGCGTGTCGAAAGATGCCGTGGTGGAGGCGGTGCTGGAGGATGGGCAGGTGAAGTTCGAGAACGTGGAGCTGCCGGCGGTGTAGCCTCACCCCCGGCCCCACAAAATGCTTAATGCGCATTTCCGGTGGAGAGGGGAGCCTATCGATTAAAGTGTAAAAGCCCCGCTAGCTGTTGCTGGCGGGGCTTTTTGTGTGGAAAAAGATGTATTAAAGAATCAGTAGCTTAAGCCTTGAATCTGGAATAGCTTGGTTGCGTAGAGCATTGTTAATGCCGTGCTGTTTACTGGTAAGACCGGTAACTACTCATCTTTACGAATTATGATAAAAGCGTACTTGTCTCTGGTTGCGGTGGCCCTGCTTTGGTGCGGGCCAGGTTGGGGGACGTCGGCGGTTGCCCAAACCAAAATTGCTGATTACACCTTTGGCGGGAGTGGCTTGGAAACCTGTGCCGGGGGCCTGCCGACGGCCGATGGGGGGTACCTCACCGGGGGCACGACGCATTCGCCGGTTAGTGGGGAGGTAACCATGCCCAGCCCGGCTCCACCCTCGGGGCTTAACCTTGACTTTTGGATAGTTAAGGCTGACGCCCAGGGCAACCGGATGTGGGATATGCGCTTTGGGGGCGACGACGACGACCGGCTGGTAGAGATTCTGCCGGCCAGCAGCGGGGGCTTTCTGCTTTGCGGCTGGACCAGGTCGGCGCAGGGCTTCGATGTAACGGAGCCTGACCGTGGCTTTGAGGACTTTTGGATTGTTAAAGTCGATGACCAGGGCAATAAGCAATGGGACAAACGCTTCGGCACGTCGGGCCACGAAATCCTGGAGGCTGCCATTGTAACCCCCGATGGAGGCTTCCTCCTGGCTGGCAGCAGTGGCCCATACTCTCAAGCTTTAATCACGCCGCCCGATGGGGACCGCACCGAAGCCGTGCTGGGCTACAATGACTTCTGGATGGTGAAGATTGATGCAAACGGCACCAAGCAGTGGGACAAGCGGCTGGGCGGCCCGGGAGCTGAAATTCTGTACGCAGTGATAAATGCCCCTGGCGGCGGCTATGTGCTGGGTGGACTGCCATTCTTGAATGCCGGGGGCGGACAAGCATCAAGTGGGGATGTATCGGGCAGTGGCTACGGCAACGGCGACTGGTGGATTGTCAGAACGGATGCCAGAGGCAATAAGCTCTGGGACCAGCTTTACGGTGGCACAAGCCAAGACTATGTCCGTTCGCTGCTGGCTACTCCCGACGGTGGGATTCTGGCCGGTGGCCAGTCCGATTCGCCAGTAAGCGGCAACAAGACGGTGGCAGCGGCCGGAAGCGTAGGCTGGCTTTTAAAGCTGGACATGCAGGGCAATAAGCAGTGGGAGCAAGTCTACGGGCCAGTAGCCTATGGAGTAGCGGTTAATCCGGCTGGGGGCTATTTCATCGGCAGCGGTAAAGCCTACAGCCTCATGCCCCCGGATGCGGATTTCTGGCTCGCCAGCATCGACAGCCGCGGGCTGCTGCAATGGGAGCGGCTATACGGAGGAACAGGTGCTGAGGTAATCACCCACATCAGAAGCCAGGCCAACGGCGAAGTTTTACTTTTTGGAGTGTCCGACTCGAACATCAGCCGGGACAAAACGGCCAGCAACCGGGGCGGCAATGATGTATGGATGGTTAGGGTTGCGGCCAGCCCGCTGGGTACTAAGGAAGCCAGTGCGGCCCTGCACAGTAAAGCCAGCCTCTTTCCCAATCCTGCCGAAAGCCAGATAATAGTGCAAGTAGAGGGGCTGAATGAACAAGGCGTGGTAAGAATCGAAGTGCTTAACAGCCCTGGCCAGCTGGTACAGCAAGCGGTGGCTGCGGCTCAGAGCTCAACTTTCCAGCATCAGCTGGATATTTCTGGCTTATCGCAAGGCTTGTACACTTTGCGGGTGCATACGACTGATGGTGTGTTCACCCGGAAACTGGTGAAAAATTAAAATCGGCAAGGGCATTTTCTATTGCCAGCAGTACGCAGCGGTATTGGCTGCCCTGACGAGAAGCCTCGGGCACCATGGAAATAAGGTCGGCTATTGAATTTCAGCTTCAGGCAACCCTGACGCCGCTGATGCTATCTAGGCTCGGGAGTAATGGCCAACAGGCTTGCTTCCAACCTATTTATCCTTATGAAATCCACCTTTCTTCTGCTGTGCAGCTTGCTGCTCGCCTTGGGCGGCCGCGCCCAAACCAAACCCACCGAGCTGCTGATGCTCGGCACCTTTCACTTTCACAACCCCGGCGCCGACCTGGTCAAAACCAAGGGCTTCGATGTATTAGCCCCCAAGCCGCAGGCTGAGCTGGCGGCCATGACGGACAAAATCAAAGCCTTCGGGCCACAGAAAATCTTCGTGGAGTGGCCCTATAACGAGCAACCGGAGCTTGACGAGCTGTATCAGGCCTACTGCCGCGGCGGCTACGAGGACTATGTCAAGGGAAAATTTGCTGCCAACCGCCACAACTTCCTGCTCAAAAATGAGATTATCCAGCTGGCTTTTCGGGCGGGGAAAAAAGCAGGCCTACCGCGCATCCACGCCTTTGATTATACCAACACCTCCTTCCCCTACGACAGCGTGCAGAAGGCCATGAAGGCGGCGCACCAGGAAGTACTGCAAGGGCAAATGGACGGGCTGTTCAAGGCCATAACTGCCGAGCACAACCACAAATTCGAAACCATGACGCTTACCGAGCTGCTGCTGGATTTTAATTCCCCGCAGAGCCTGGCTACCAATAAAGGTTCCTATTTGGAGCTGTTCAACCGGGCCGGCAGCCTCGACAATTTTGCCGGAGCCTACCTGGTGTCGGAGTGGTACCGGCGCAACCTGTACATGTACGCCCTGGTGCAGAAGCTTACTGCGCCCACCGATGAGCGGATTATGGTGCTGGTAGGTGCCGGGCATGCCGCCATGATGCGCGACTTCGTGCAGGCCGACAAGCGCTTCAAGCTGCGGGAGGCCAGGGAAGTGCTGAAGCGGTAACGGTACCGCAAGTGCGTAGTGAATTAATAAAAATTCCTAGCACTGAAATTAGCATTACCGCCTCTGTTTCTGCTGAACGAATAAATTAGGTTTTAATCGTTTGCGCAGCTTCGCAGAAAGCACATGGTTGGCTGTAAACTCCGCTACGACCTGCTCTTCTTTCTTCTTGCTGAAGCGGGTTAAATGACTAGCACCTATAATTAAAAGTGGGGCAGTGTAAATGAGCGCCACTCCGGTTGCAATAAGCGCATTATCAGCGGCCGAGCGAAGAAAAGGGTCGTTGCTGATTGCGATATTGCTGGCGACAATTACGCCGCCGGTCGTCCCCAGAAAGATTGCGCCAATTGTTCGCCGGTTTTGAAATAAGCGGTGCAGGGCCTGTACTGTATCAGCTGAGGTGAAGGCAGGAGGTAAAGTCTCGGCTGCAGGAGTAGCGGTTGTGCTGGCGGGGAGCGTTTGCGCTGCTGCCGTTATTGAAAGCAGCGTGAAAAGAGCTATTTCTTTGGTTATCATGGCTCTCGTTTTTATGAGTGGCAGATAAATCAAAGTACGGCTCCTTGAAAAGACCGGGCAAAAGTGGCCGAGATGTTGTAATGTCCCTTTTTTAACCCCTGGAAAGGATGGTTTTCTGCTCTGAGAGTAATTTGAGCGGGTGCCGCAGATAAAAGTTGCCTTCCTGAAAAGTCCTTTTATAGTAACTTTTTAGTTCGCGACCTGAAATCTAGGCAGGCTACTTCCGCGCCGCGGCTTTTTCCAACCGCTCATTCAGGGCTACCCCCAAACCAGCGTCGGGCATTCGCTCGGCCAGCAGGTTCTTTAGGCCCAGGGCGTCGAGCTGGTGCAGGGCGGCGTAGAGGCCGTGGGCCGCTTCGGCCAGGTCGCCGCGGCCGGGGCTGAGCACCACTTGCTGAGCGACGGGCAGGCCGGGCAGGGGCTTACGTAGAGTGAGGGCGCCGGTGCTCCCCGGGTCGAAAGTAGGTAACTGCCCAAAGCCGGGGCCGAACAGCTGCAGGGGTGTGTGGGGCGAGTAGTGATAGGGGAGAAGGCCGGGGCTGGCCACTTTCTGGCTTTTTTCGGCTTCGGTGCGCAGGCGGGTGGCGGGCAGCACAGCCTGCAGCATTTCGAGGGAAATGGCGCCTGGGCGGTACACCACCGGCTCGCCGGCCGGGCCGAAGCCCACCACGGTGCTTTCGATGCCGGCCTCGCTGGCGCCGCCGTCGAGGATGTAGGGAATCTGGCCACCGAGCTGCTTGAGCACGTGCTCGGGCCGGGTAGGGCTGATGTAGCCAAAAGGGTTGGCCGAGGGCGCGGCCAGGGGGAAATCGAGCTGGGCCAGCAGCTGGCGCACCAGGGGGTGGGCCGGGATGCGCACGGCCACGTCGGGCAGGCCGGCCGTTACGAGGTCGGGCACCACGGCCGGTTCGCGGGGCAGCAGCAGGGTGAGGGGGCCAGGGCTAAAGGCCGCCAGCAGCTGCCAGGCGGCGGCCGGAACCTGCTGGGTGCGCACGTAGCCGGCCAGGTGGTCGGCGCTGGCGAAGTGCAGAATGAGCGGGTTGCTGAGCGGCCGGCCTTTAACTGCGAAAATGCGGTGGAGGCTGGCCTCGCGCAGGCCGTGGCCGGCCAGTCCATACACGGTTTCGGTCGGAATAGCCACCAGCTCGCCCTGACGGAGCAGGTCGGCTGCGTAGCCCAGGTCGGTGCCCACTTGTGTATCCATAGCAAAGCAGGGCCCTGGTAAACGGCCGGGGCGCCAGGGCCAAAGGTAAGACCTGGCCGGCGCGGCCGCGGAGCAGCGCTGAGAATACAGCAGAGCCTGCGCTTGCACCCAACCCAGACAGAGTCGGCTTAGCAATGTGCAGTTTGATAAAAGAATGGGCTGGACCCGCATAGAAGGCCCTTTCTGCCTTAACAAGGAAAGGACTTTGGGGCGTCTGCTAATAAGAAGAATAGCTAATTTGATTAGCTGCAAAAGTCCCTTATCTTAGCCCCCCGTTTTCCCCTCCACCCATCACCTTTTTTTTATGAAGAGAAACCTACGACAACACCCCCATCAGCAAAGCTTAGCTTCCTGGGGCGGGCGGCTGGCACTACTGGCCGGGCTTTGGCTGACAGCCTTTTCCCCGGCCTGGGCGCAGTACTGTATCACCAACCTGGGCGGTGGCACCTGCGACATCACGCAGGTGCAGCTGATAGGCACCACGCTGAGCACTACTGCCAGCCTGTGCCCGGGTAATACGACGAATAACTACAGCTCATATACGGGCAACAGCACGGTAACCGGCACGGTGAACCGCAACTCTACCTACACGCTGCAGGTAACCACTAATACAACGGATATCATGTCGGCCTGGGTCGACTGGAACCTGAATGGCGTGTTCGATGCTTCCGAGTGGGCACAGCTGACGACTAACTCAACTTTTGGCTCGGCTAATATCACCGTTCCCAGCACGGCTGTGGCTGGCAATACCCGGCTGCGCATCCGTACCCGCAGCGCTGGTAATGCCAACGGCTCAACTGACGCCTGCTCCAACTTCGGCTCGGGGGAAACGCGCGACTATCTCCTGACCGTGTCCGGCGCCACAGCGGCCGGCGACAACTGCAGCAATGCCACGGCTTTGTCGGTTACGGCCACCTGCAGCCCGGTGGCCAGCACGACGGTGAATGCTACGCCGTCTACCGTAGGGCCGACGAGTTGCGGCGCATCGAGCAATGGCAACGACGTGTGGTTCCGCATCACGATTCCGACGGGCATGAGCCAGCTGAACGTGCAAACCAGCGCATTCACCGGGTCGCCTTTGGTTGATACCGTGCTGGAGCTATACCGCGGGACCTGCGGTGCGCTTAGCTCGATAGGCTGCAACGACGACAACGGCACCAACAACTTCTCGACGCTGCAGGTGAGCGTAACGCCCGGCGAAACCATCTATGCCCGGGTGCTGCCCTATAACACCAACCCTGACGGTGCTTTCCAGATTTGCGCCTTTGGCACCTTCACCACCGGCAACACCACCGACCCCGCTCCGTACTGCGCGGCTCCCAGCTCGGCGGGCTGCGGCAACGGCACCATCACCAGCGTAGCATTGGCCGGCACTACCCTCAGCAATGCCAGCAGCTGCACGTTGAACCCCTCGGGCTACCCTTACTACAACTACCCGGCTACGGGCAATGCTACCGGCACTGTAGTGCCCGGCAGCTTTTATAACCTGACCGTGGGTTCGGATGCGGGCCAGATTGTATCGGTGTGGGTGGACTGGAACCGCAACCTGGTGTTCGACGCCAGCGAGTGGACGCAGGTAACGACCAGCTCGAGCGGAGTAGGCGAAACCATTTCGCTGCTGGTTCCGGCCGGCACTACGGCGGGCACGGTGCGTATGCGCATCCGTTCGCGGGTTGCCGGCAGCCCCAACGGCTCGACTGACGCCTGCTCTTCGTTTGGCTCGGGCGAAACCGAGGATTACACCCTGACGGTAGGCAGCACCAGCAACAGCACCACGGCCTCGCCTTACTGTGAGGCCCCCAGCTCGGCGGGCTGCGGCAACGGCACCATCACCAACGTAGCGCTGGCTGGTACTACGCTCAGCAACCCCAGCAGCTGCTCGCTTAATCCCTCGGGCAACCCGTATTACAACTACCCGGCTACTGGAAGCACCACGGCGACCGTGCAGGCTGGCGCTACCTATAGCCTGACTATCGGCTCGGATGCAAGCCAGATTGTGTCGGTGTGGGTGGATTGGAACCGCAACCTGGTGTTCGATGCCAGCGAGTGGACGCAGGTAACCACCAGCTCGAACGGAGCCGGCGAAACCATTGGCCTGACGGTGCCGGTAGGTACAACGGCCGGCACGGTGCGCATGCGCATCCGCACCCGGGCCGCGGGCAGCCCCAACGGCTCGACCGACGCCTGCTCCTCGTTTGGCTCGGGCGAAACCGAAGACTACACCCTGACGGTGGTGCCCAGCAACTCGACCAACCCGGCTCCGTACTGCACAGCCCCCAGCACGGCGGGTTGCGGCAACGGCAACATTACCAATGTGACGCTGTCGGGCACGACGCTGAATAACACCAGCACCTGCTCGCTGAATAGCACGAGCTATCCGTATTACAACTACCCGGCTACGGGCAGCACTACGGCCACGGTACAGGTGGGCACCACGTACAACCTGAGCGTGACCTCGGATGCGAGCCTGATTGTGTCGGTATGGGTGGACTGGAACCGCAACTCGGTGTTCGACGTCAGCGAATGGACGCAGGTGACCACTGCGTCGAGCCCCGGCGTACCTGCTACTATTGCCCTGACGGTACCGGTTGGAGCTTCACTGGGCACCACGCGCATGCGTATCCGCTCGCGTGCCGCCGGCAGTCCTAACGGCTCGGCCGATGCCTGCTCGTCTTTTGGCTCGGGCGAAACTGAGGATTACACCCTCACTGTGAACAGCTGCACCACGCCCACGGCCCCAGCCGTGACGGCTGGCAGCCGCTGCGGCGCGGGCAGCGTGTCGCTGTCGGCCAGCGGTGCCCCCGCCGGTGGCTCCTACCGCTGGTATACTGTGGCCTCGGGCGGCACGCCCATTGCCGGTGCTACCAGCAACGTCTACACCACACCCAGCCTGAGCGCCAGCACGCTTTACTACGTGAGCGTGGTGAACAGCCAGGGCTGCGAAAGCGCCCGCACGGCGGTAGCCGCCACTGTCAACACCATTCCTACAGCTGATGCCGGTCCGGCCCGCAGCTTCTGCTCGGGCCAGAGCGCACAGCTGGGCACGGCAGCGGTGAACGGGGTGTCGTACAGCTGGAGCCCGGCCACGGGCCTCAGCAATGCCAACATCGCCCAGCCCACCGTGACGGGCACCAACACCGGCAGCGCGGCCATCACGACGACTTACACCCTCACGGCTACTTCAACGGCTGGCTGCTCCGCTACCAGCACCGTCATTGTAACCATCAACCCGGCAGTAGTAGCCAACGCCGGCCCCGCCCGCAGCACCTGCTCGGGTGTAGCTACCCAACTGGGTACGACGCCGGTGGCCGGCGTAAGCTACAGCTGGAGCCCGACTACGGGCCTCAACAACCCGATGCTGGCCAACCCCAGCGCTACGCTCACCAACAATACTGGTGCTGCTACCAGCACCGTGTACACGCTAACGGCTACTTCGGCCGCGGGCTGCACGGCCACCAGCACCGTAACGGTAACGGTGAACCCGGCTCCGGTAGCGGCAGCTGGTCCGGACCGCACCTTCTGCTCGGGTCAGAGCGCCCAGCTGGGCACGGCACCCGTCGCCGGGGTGACGTATAGCTGGAGCCCTAGCACCGGCCTGAACAGCGCCACCATTGCTCAGCCTACGGTGACGCTGACCAACACTACCGGTGCGGCGACTACCACCACCTACACCCTTACGACCACCTCGGCCCTGGGCTGCACCGCTACCAGCACCGTAACGGTGACGGTAAACCCGGCCACTTCGGCCGCCTTCAGCTATGCTGCGCCCCGCTACTGCCTGAATGGCACCACGGCACCGCTGCCCACCGTAACGGGCACCTCGGGCGGCACCTTCACGGCTACGCCCGCCGGCCTCAGCATCAACGCCTCGACCGGGGCCGTGGACCTGAGCGGCAGCACGGCCGGTAGCTACCTCGTGACGTACTCGGTAGGTGGCAGCTGCCCCAGCAACAGCACCGTGGCCCTGGCCCTGGAAGCCGCCCCCACGGCGACCATTACGGCCAACGGCCCCACTGCCTTCTGCCAGGGCGGCAGCGTGACGCTGACGGCTACCGGTGGCGCTACCTACGCCTGGAGCAATGGCCAGACCACGCCCAGCATCACGGTGAGCACGGCCGGAAACTACACCGTCACCGTGACCTCAGCCGGTGGCTGCTCGGCTACGTCGGCCTCGACCACGGTGACGGTGAACCCGGCTCCGGCTACGCCCACCATCACCCAGAACGGCAACACGCTCACCAGCAGCTCGGCCACCGGCAACCAATGGTATGTCGATGGCAACCTCATCCCGGGCGCTACCGGCGCGAGCTACGTGGTGACCGGTCCGGGTGGCTACACGGTGGTGGTTACCAGCTCGGGCTGCTCGTCCAACCCCTCGGCTCCGGTGCTCATCACCGGCAGCACCCGGGCATTGCCCGGCACCAGCCTGCAGGTGTACCCCAACCCGACGCCCAACGGCCGCCTCACGGTGGAGCTGCTCGGCTACCGCCAGGCGGTGGAGCTGACCTTGTTCAACGCCCTCGGCCAGGTGGTGCTGACGCGCTCGGTGCCGGCTTCGGCGCAAGGGCAGGCCGCGCCGCGCCTGGAGCTGGATAACCTCGCCGCCGGCGTGTACGTGCTGCAGGCAGCCACCAAAGGCGGCCTCGATACGCGCCGCATCGTGGTGAACCGCTAGTTTCAGTGCTAGACTGAAAAGCCCCGCTGGCCTCGGCCGGCGGGGCTTTTTTGTTGGCCCCTACCTTTGTGGCATGGCTTCCGTGTTCTTCACGTACTTCCAGCTGGGCTGGCTGCACATCTGCAGCCCCCGCGCCACCGACCACCTCACATTTCTGCTGGCGCTGTGCGCGCCCTTCGTGCTGGCCGACTGGCGCCGGCTGCTGGCCCTGGTCACTAGCTTCACCCTGGGCCATTCGCTCACGCTGGCCCTGGCCACGCTGGGCGTGGTGGCGGTGAGCACCAGCCTGATTGAAGCCCTGATACCGGTGACCATCATGGCCACGGCCATCTTCAACCTGAGCCGGGCCGGGCAGACGCTGCGGCGGCAGGCTTCCCGGCGGCAGACGCCGGCCCTGTTCAACGCTTCTAATGCCCTGGCGGTGGGCTTTGGCCTGATACACGGGCTGGGCTTTTCCAACTACCTGCGCGAGCTGCTGGGCCAGAACCGCCGCCCGGTGATGGAGCTGCTGGCCTTTAACCTGGGGGTAGAAGCCGGGCAGCTGCTCATCGTGCTGGTGACTCTGGGGCTGGGCTTCGTGGTGCTGCGCGGCTTTGGCGCCGCCCGGCGCGACTGGGTGCTGGTGGTGAGCGGGGCCGCCCTGGGCATTGCGGCTCTGCTGCTGTTGCAGCTGCTATTACCAGCCTAGCCGGCCGAAGTTTGAGCGTGCGGAACCAAGCGGCCGGCCACGGCATTGCTTACGCCGTAAGAGGCTGCAACCATCCGCAATTTTCTCCGACTTTTGCCCTCCCGCTTATGCGGGCATGCCCATTTTACTTCCTTTATGATTCGTCGTTTATGTACCGGCCTGCTGCTGGTAGCTGCCGCGCAGCTGCCCGCCTGGGCCCAGCTCACCAACTCGGGCACCGACAAGTTTGCCCAACTCGAAACCGTGCTGCCCTCGCCCAACGTGTACCGCACGGCCAGCGGCGCCCCCGGCCCCCAATACTGGCAGCAGCGTGCCGACTACGTAATTCAGGTGACGCTGGATGATGAGAAGCAGGCCATCCGCGGCAGCGAAACCATCACCTACACCAACCTCTCGCCCGACGTGCTGCCCTACCTCTGGGTGCAGCTCGACCAGAACATTCTGGATAAAAACTCGATGACCACCGCCACCCAGGTCAGCGAGATTACCAACGGCAAGTACTCGTTCCAGAACCTGGACTATCTGCTGCGCAACGACTTCGATGGCGGCTTCAAGATTGAGTCGGTGACGGGCACCGACGGCAAGGCCCTGCCCACCGTTGTTAACCACACCATGATGCGCGTGGACCTGCCCCGCCCATTGCGGCCCAGGCAGAAGTACTCCTTTAAAATCAGCTGGCACTACAACATCAACGACCAGCTGAAAATCAACCAGCGCAGCGGCTACGAGTTTTTCCCCGAGGACCAGAACTACCTCTACGAAATTGCGCAGTTCTACCCCCGTATGGCCGTGTACAGCGACAACCAGGGCTGGCAGCACAAGCAGTTTCTGGGCAATGGCGAGTTCACGCTGCCCTTCGGCGACTACCGCGTGAGCATCACCGCGCCGGCTGACCACGTGGTGGGCGCCACCGGCACCCTGCAGAATGCCTCCAAGGTGCTTTCGGCCACCCAGCTCCAGCGCTTGGCCCAAGCCAAAACGGCCAAGAAGCCGGTGCTCATCGTGACGCAGAATGAAGCCACGCGCAACGAGAGCAGCCGCGCCAAGACAACCAAGACCTGGACCTACGCCGCCAAAAACGTGCGCGACTTCGCCTGGGCCAGCTCCCGCAAGTTCATCTGGGATGCCATGCAGATTAAGCAGAGCGGCAAGCCGGTGCTGTGCATGAGCTACTACCCCAAGGAGGGTAACCCGCTGTGGGCGCAGTACTCGACCGAAGTGGTGGCCCACACCATCAAGACCTACTCCAAGTACACCATTCCCTACGAGTACCCCGTGGCCATTTCGGTACACGGCCCGGTAGGCGGCATGGAGTACCCCATGATTTGCTTCAACGGTGGCCGCCCCGAGAAGGACGGCACCTACACGGCCGAGCGGAAGTACGGCATGATTTCCGTAATTATCCACGAAGTGGGCCACAACTTCTTCCCCATGATTATCAACTCCGACGAGCGGCAGTGGACCTGGATGGACGAAGGCTTGAACACCTTCTGTCAGTACCTGACCGAGCAGGAGTGGCAGCGCGACTACCCCTCGCGCCGCGGCGAGCCCAAGGACATTGTGGAGTACATGCGCACCGACAAAACCCTGCAGACGCCCATCATGACCAACTCGGAGTCGGTGCTGCAGTTCGGCAACAACGCCTACGGCAAGCCCGCCACGGCCCTCAACATCCTGCGCGAAACGGTGATGGGCCGGCAGCTGTTCGACCACGCCTTCAAGACCTACGCCACGCGCTGGGCCTATAAGCACCCCACGCCGGCCGACTTCTTCCGCACCATGGAAGACGCCTCGGCCGTGGACCTGGACTGGTTCTGGCGCGGCTGGTTCTACACTGTCGACCGCACGGACCTGGCCCTGGAGTCGGTGAAGCAGTACCACGTGAACACCAAGAACCCCGGGGTGGAAAACGCCCGCACCCAGCGCCAGCAGGCCGCCGAGCCCAAAACCCTGTCGCAACAGCGCAACGCATTGGAAATCAAGTCGACGCTGGTGGATGAGAAGCCCGAGCTCAAGGATTTCTACAACAGCTACGACCCGCTGGCCGTGACCGAAGCCGACAAGGCCGAGTACTTCGCTTACCTCAAAACCCTGACGCCCCAGCAGCAGCAGCGCCTCAGCGACAACCTCACTTTCTATGAGTTGAGCTTCCGCAACGTGGGCGGCCTGGTGATGCCCATTGTGCTGCAGCTCACCTACGACGACGGCAGCCAGGAAATCCAGACCATCCCGGCCGAAATCTGGCGCAAGAACAACGAGCACGTCACCAAGGTCATTGCCACCCAGAAGCCCGTCATCAGCTTCGTCATTGACCCCTTCCTGCAGACGGCCGACACGGATTTGAGCAACAACGCTTTCCCGCGTCAGCCCACGCCCACGCGCTTCGAGCTGTATGAGCAGCAGGGCATGGGCAACAACTCGCGCCAGCCCAACAACCCCATGCAGCGTCAGCGGCAAAACGGGGCCGCGCAGCCCAAGCAGTAGCTTCTACTAATTTTTATAAATCAAAAAGGCAGCCCAGGTAGGCTGCCTTTTTTGTGCTGTTATAACCAGTTATTATTTATTCGCGCCCTCCGCTAATCATGCGCGAAACCAGCCCCTTATCAGAAGTTACCTCGGCCCAGACCACGCCGACGAGGTGCACCGCGAAAAAGGCCATGATACCGTACATGGTTACGTTATGAATTTCTTCGAGGTCGTGCTCGATGCGGTCGAGCCACTCAAAGTCGTGGTGGTAGGTGAGCCCCAGGCCAGTGAGCACAATGGTTGTCAGCATCACGTAGAATACGAGGTAAGTACTCAGCGCAAAGAGGTTTTTCCCCGCCTGCTCGCCTAGGGCCGGCGGAGCCAGACGGTAGCGGCGTAGCGCCGCCAGCAGGCGCGGGCCGAAGCGGCGCGGGGCTGGTCCGCGCAGCTCCAGGAGCAGGCGCAGCAGCCACAGGCCCGCCAGCGCCAGGCCCAGGTACACGTGCCAGTCCCAGATTCGCTCGCTGATGATGTGCGTGAGGGAGCGGGCCTGCTTTTCCGTCAGGGCAATACCGTCACGGCTCATGGTTTCTTGAAATTCGGGCACCGCCGTGCGGGCCTTCACAATAACGCGCTGGAACAGGATGGTAAGCAGCTGCCCGCTAATCAGCAACCAGTTGGCCCAGTGCCAGAGCCGCATCGGCACCGAGTAGTCTTTGGTGGGGGAGTAGGCGGGGCTGTCAGCAGTCATAAACAAAGCAAAAGAGAATGGGCTAGACTTCGAAGGCCAAGGAAGGCCGAGTATTAAAGATAAACACCGCCAGCCCTAGGATGGGGGCTGCTGCAGCTTCTGCCGGCGGTAGTCACTGGGACTTAGCCCAATGTGCTTGCGGAAGGTTTTGTTGAAGTGCGACACGTTGTTAAAGCCGCTGGCGAAGCAAACTTCGGTGATGGGCCGGTCTTCCAGCAGGAGGGTGCAGGCATGGTTTACGCGGTTAGCCTGCAAAAACTCGGTGAGGGTGAGGCGGGTGGTCTTCTTGAAGTAGCGGCAGAAGGCCGGCACCGACAGGTTGGCCGCTGCCGCCACGGCCCGCACATCGATGGGCCGGCGGAAGTGCTGCTTGAGGTAGTCGTACACGCGGCTCAGGCGCTGCTGCTCCTTGCCGTTGAGGTCGAGCCGGCTGGCATTCAGCGACTGCGCGTCGGGCGCCTCGGCCAGCTGGTGCAGCACTTCGAGCAGCGTGAGCAGCCGGGGCAGGGGCGGCTGGCTCAGCAGGCGGCGCACAGCGGGGCCCACCGCGGTGTGGGTGGCACTCCCGAATGCCAGGCCCTGGTGCGAGCGCAGCAGCAACTGCTGAATGGCCGCCAGCTCGGGCCGCAGCCAGAAGTCGGGCCCCAGAAAGTCGGCCCGCAGCTGCACCACAATCTCCTCGAAAGCACCCTGCTGCCCGAAGCTGAAGCTCAGGTGCGGCAGGTTGGGCCCGATGAGCACCAGCTCGCCGCCTTCGAAGCGCGACATGTGCTGGCCGATGTGGCGCCGGCCCTGGCCCCGCGGAATGTACACCAGCTCATACTCAGGGTGGTAATGCCAGAGCAGACTACCCTGCTGCACCTCGGTATAGTGCAGCAGGGTGAAGGAGCTGTCGGCCGAGGACTGCACCGACTCGTACTGAAGCTTCATCTTGGATTAGTTCTACAATGACCTTGTGCTAACGCCAAAGTAACTAAGCAGGTCAATACAGCACCAGAAATGGCTAATGTAGTAGTGGTAAGCGGCGCCAGGAATCAACAAATTTGATTTCACCTCCACCAAGCGCTTCCATGATGCATCTACTCTGCTACCCCCTGCTGGCGGGCTGCCTTTCGGTCGGCTCCCCTTCTCCAGCTATTTCGTTTGCTGCGTCCCGGCCCTCAGTTAGCAGCGCCCAACCCGCCGCGGATACCCTACAGCAGCAAGCCCAGGCCTATACCCGCTACCTCACGCACGTGCTGCAGCTGCAGGGCCGGCAGCCCGCCGCCACGGCCCGCTGCACGGAAGCATTCCTGCGCGAGCTGGACCGGCAGGGCCCCACGGCCGCGCCCGGCTTGCAGCTCCGCTACCTCGAAGCCATGCGCGAAGTGTTGAACACCGGTCAATACGCCGCGTTCTGCTGGCTGCAGGAGCGGGAGCAAGCCGCCGCAGTGGCTTTACCGCCAGCTATTTCGGGTCCGAATACCTCGCGCCGCTAAGCCAGACGATTGGTACTGGGCTTAGGCGCCGGCCGGCTCGGCCAGCTGCCGCTGGGGTAGGGGCTCGGTGCGGCCAGGGTAGGCCAGCAGGGCTTCGGCCAGGCAGGTCAGGGCCGCATCCAGGTCGGCCTGGTTGATTACGTAGGCCAGGCGCACTTCCTGGCGGCCCAGGCCGGGCGTATGGTAAAAGCCATTGGCCGGCGACAGCATCAGCGTCTGGTTGTGGTAGCTGAATTCTTCCAGCAGCCACTGCCCAAAGGCTTCAGCGTCGTCGACGGGCAGGCGGGCCATCACGTAGAAGGCGCCGCCGGGAACGGGGCACTCCACGCCGGGCATGGCTTGCAAGCGGCGCACGGTCAGGTCGCGCCGGGCCTGATATTCGGCGCGGGTGGCATCGAAATAGGAGGGTGGCAGCTCAGCCGCGGCTTCGCCCAGCAGCATGCCCAGGCCGGGCGGGCTGATGCGCATCTGCGCAAAGCGGAAGGCGGCTGTGTGCACAGCCCTGTTCTTTGTAACCAAGGCGCCAATGCGCGCCCCGCAGGCACTGTAGCGCTTGGAAATAGTGTCCATCACCACCACGTGCTGCTCGCCGCCGGGCAGGCTCAGGGCGCTGGTGGCCGTGGCGCCGTCGTAGCAGAACTCGCGGTAAGCTTCGTCGGAAAGCAGGTACAAGCCATGGGTCTTGCACAGGTCCAGCAGGGCTTGCAGCTCGTCGGGCCGGTACACGTGGCCGGTGGGGTTGCTGGGATTGCAGAGCAGAATGGCCCGGGTGCGGGGCGTCAGCACCCGCTCGAAGTCGGCCAGCGGGGGCAGGGCAAAACCATCTTCTATCCTGGCCGTGACGGGCACAATGGTGACGCCTGCTGCAATGGAAAAGGCTGTATAGGTGCCGTAAAATGGCTCCGGCACAATCAGCTCATCGCCGGGGTTGAGGCAGGTGAGCAGGGCAAACAAAATGGCTTCACTGCCGGCCGTGGTTACAATGATGTCGTCCATTTCGGCCGGGATGCCGGCGCGCTGGTAGTAAGCAGCCAGCTTGCGGCGGTAGCTTTCGGTGCCCGCGCCGTGGCTGTAGCCCAGTACTTTAATGTCGGCCTGCCGCACCGCGTCGAGCAGAGCCGGGGGCGTTTCAATGTCGGGCTGGCCAATGTTGAGTGGGTAAACGACCTTGCCGGCCAGGCGGGCAGCTTCGGCGTAGGGGGCCAGCTTGCGGAAGGGCGACACGGGCATGGCCTGCCCGCGCTGGGATATTTCTAACATAGGGCAAAGGTAAAAACCCTATTTGCCATCCATCGCCCTATCAAGCTTGGAATGCTTGGCCTGTTAGCGGTTGCTGGCGCCCGGATGCAGCCAGTACACGATACCAAAGCCCAGCAGGCCGGCCCCGGCCCGGTTCATGTTCATCAGCGACTCGGTGGGGGTATAGTTGTCGGCCGTGGTCGACTGGCCGCGTTGGGCCACCGATAAGGCAGTACTCAGCTCCAGTTGCCAGTGGCGGACTGCCTGCCGGCCCAGCTCAATGCGAGCCGTCAGAAAAGGCTCGTGCCGCAGCTGGTTTTCCAGGGGCAAGTCCAGGTTGGTACTGCGCAGCTCCTGGAAGCTGACCCGGGTAAAGCGGTAGCCCAGCCCGAGTTTCAGCCGCCGGTAGTGAAGCATGGTGCCCACCTGAAGAAACTGCGTCTGGTAGCGGGAAAACATGTTGGCATGGGAGGCAAAAATAAATCCATTGCTAAGGTTGCGGTCGGCTTGCCCCCAGCCAAAGCCCCCCAGGCCGTGCAGGGTCCAGTACTCGCCCAGAGGCCAGTAGGTGCCCAGGCCTATTTCCGCCAGGCTGGCCCGATACAGCGAAGAGTCGGGCATGTTGCTTTGCGGACGCAGGCCGCCGGCTGCTGAAACCAGAAAATGCTTGGCGGGGGAGTAGGCTATGGAGGCATCGCCCCTCAAAGTGGGCTGGACGCTGGCTCGAACTTCCAGCTCGCCAGCGTTGCGAATAGAAGGCAGAGTAGGCTGCAAGGGCGTGTAAACGGTGCAACTGCTAATGCTTAGCTGGACAACGGCAACAAAGAGTAAGAGGCGTTTCATAAAGCGGGCTGAGTGATGGGACGAAGTACCCGCCTCAGGGCGCCGTGAACAAGGTGAAACAGCGGGATAAATGACTTTTTATTACAGGGATAAAGTAGGGTTATTCATCTGTAAATATTTGCTTTGCAAGCCGATTGAATGAATTGCATCTGACTTTTCAAACTGGCTTTAAGAATACAACCTTGACCAATACAAAATATGCCAGCATATAGATGGAAACTGAATTACTTTTGCCAGAGGCGGTGCGGGTACAGCAGCAGGGTTGCCGCTACTTTAAGGTTGCCCTCGCGCACGTTTTCGGCGTAAGCGTCACCTTGTGGGCCGTTGTCGGATGTCCAGGAAGTGCCGGCGGATACCTGCAGCTGCAGAAAATGCCCAACTTTGGTTGTGGGGTCAAACCGCACAAAGCCCATTGGTTCTATCCGCAGCATCGAGCTCAATTCTACTGGCTCGCCCCGGTTGGTCAGCTCGTCAAACTGCACGCCGCTGATGCGCAAGGCACCTCCGCCGCCTACAATGCGCCCCTGAAAAACGCCAAACAACTCCCCGAACAAGGTATGGTAGCGCGCGTCGTACATGCGCCAGCGCTCGGCTGAAGACAAGGGAGTACCCAAAAGCGAATTGCTTTCGATAAACCCCCGTTGGTTGTGAGCCCGGCCGTAGCCGCCCAGACCGCCAAGAACCAACCGCTCCGTAGGGCAGTAATAGCCACCCGCGGCTGCCTCAAACTGACGTACCCGGAAAAAGGTCGTATCCAAGTCGGTATCGTCGGGGAAGCCATTGCGAAAGCCGCCCGCGGCTCGCACCAGCACATGCTTCACCGGCGAATACGTAACCGCACCTTCCGCCCGGAAGTTGGCATTAAGCGTAGCTGCGACTTCTACCTCGCCCCGGTCGCGAATGTTGGGTGCTGCACATTGCATAGGGGCATATACGGTGCAGCTGGCTAGGCCAATGCTCAAGGCTGGAAAGGCTAGAAAATACTGTCGCATTTGGTAGGATAGAGTTCAGTAAAGCTAGGCTGTATAATGAAAAAGCCCTTGCAGAATCTTCTACAAGGGCTTTTCAATGCTTGGCTGCTACCGCAAATACTTACTTGGCATAAGCCACGGCGCGCATTTCCCGGATGACGGTGATTTTAATCTGGCCGGGGTACTGCATCTCCTTCTCGATTTTCTGCGAGATTTCGAAGCTCAGCTCGGCGGCGCGCTCGTCGGTCACGTTCTCGGCATCCACCATCACGCGCAGTTCGCGGCCGGCCTGAATGGCGAAGCACTGGTTCACGCCTTTGAAGTTGTTGGCCGTTTCTTCGAGTTGCTTGAGGCGCTTGATGTAGCTTTCCATCATCTCGCGGCGGGCGCCGGGGCGCGAGCCCGAGATGGCATCGCAGGCCTGCACGAGCGGCGAAATCATGGCCGTCATCTCAATTTCGTCGTGGTGGGCACCGATAGCGTTCACCACGTCGGGGTGCTCTTTCCACTTCTTGGCCATCTCCATGCCCAGAATGGCGTGGGGCAACTCGGGCTCCTCAGTGCTCACCTTGCCGATGTCGTGGAGCAGGCCGGCGCGCTTGGCTTTCTTCACGTCGAGGCCCATCTCGGCGGCCATGGTGGCGCAGAGGTTGGCCACTTCGCGGCTGTGCTGCAGCAGGTTCTGCCCGTAGGAGGAGCGGAAGCGCATGCGGCCCACCATCTTAATCAGCTCGGGGTGCAGGCCGTGAATGCCGAGGTCGATGATGGTTTTCTCGCCGATTTCGACGATTTCCTCCTCGATATTCTTGCGCGTCTTAGCCACAATCTCCTCCACGCGGGCCGGGTGAATGCGGCCGTCCTTCACCAGCAAATGCAGCGACAGACGGGCAATTTCGCGGCGCACCGGGTCAAAGCCCGAGATGATGATGGCCTCGGGCGTGTCGTCCACAATGATTTCCACGCCGGTAGCGGCTTCCAGGGCGCGGATGTTGCGGCCTTCGCGACCGATGATTTTGCCTTTAACGTCGTCGCTCTCGATGTTGAATACCGACACGCAGTTCTCGATGGCGTGCTCCGAAGCGGTGCGCTGAATGGTTTCGAGCACAATCTTCTTGGCGTCCTTGGTGGCCGTGAGGCGGGCCTGGGCCACGGTGTCCTTGATGTAGGAGCTGGCCTGAATTTGGGCTTCGTTCTTGAGCGACTCCACCAGTTGCTCGCGGGCTTCGGCGGCGGTGAGGTTGGCGATGGTTTCGAGCTGGCGCTGCACAGCGTGCAGCTGGTCGTCGGCTTCTTTCTGCTTGGCTTCCAGTTCGGCCAGGGCGGCTTCGTGGTCGAGGCGGCGCTTTTCGGCCTGGCTTTCGAGCTTGTCGCGCAGCTGCTGGGTGTCGGCCTGGTTTTTCTCGCGCTGGCGCTCGAGGTCGGCTTCCTTTTTCTGCAGCTGTTCGAGCTGGCGCTGGGTGGTTTCGGTGAGCAGCTTGATGCTTTGCTCCTGCTCAAGCACGCCCTGGCGGCGTTCGCTCAGCTCCTGGTCGAGGGCCTGCTTGAGCCGGCGGCTTTCCTGCTCAAACTCGTTGCGCAGGTTCTTGAACTTGTTCTTGCTCTGCTCCAGCCGCTCGTCGGCCTGCTTGATTTTCTCGTCGCGGAGACGGTTGCCTTTCTCCTCCGCTTCGCGCAGGATTTGTTGGGCGCGGGCCTGGGCCTCGCCCTCGTGGTCTTGCCGGGCTTTACCGGCTAGCTGTTTGCCGACTACAAAGCCAATCGCAAGAGCGACGACCGCAGCCAGTAAACAGTACAAAATGATATCGGACATGAATGTTAATGGTTTAAGAATGGGTTCTCAAACCATAACCAGTGGAACTGTCCTTCCCCGAAGGCGGCGGCCCGGCCGCTTGCCGGGGCCCCGCAGCCGGGCCAATGAGTGGTAGTGCCGTCCGCCGCCTTAGGCGGCCAGCACCACACCTGAGAGCAACTCGTCGAGGCGGGCCAGCCGCTCGGTCAGCGCCGCGTCGGTGCCGTCTTTTTCCTTGCTTACTTTCAACTGGTCGGCCATGGTTGCCAGCGCAATCATGGCCAGGAGGTCTTGTTTGTCCTGGATGCCGTAGCCTTCCCGGAACTCGCGCAGCTTTTCGCCCAGCATGCGTCCGGCTAGGCGCAGACGCTCCTCATCCTGCACGGATACGCGCATGGGGTAGTCGCGGTCAGCGATGCGGATTTTGATGGACAGCTCAGTCATTCAGCGGTTGTTAAGACAAATTATATCAGGGGGTTAAGTTATTCCCTCAAATAGGCAAGGCATTTATCCAGTTCGCGGATGTATTCGTTCAGGCGGTGTTTAAGCTCGTTGGCGTGGGTGGGTTCCCCAGCTATGGTTTGCACAAGTTTAACAATATTTTCTTGGTTTTGTCGCTCCTTCAGCTGCCGGTCTTTCTCGCGCAGGTCGGCCCGCAATTGCTGCACGGTGGTGTTGGCATCGGCCAGCTCCTCGCGCAATTGCTGATAGGCAGCCACTAAGGTGGTCACCTGCCGCTCCAGGCGGTCGAGTTGAGCTAGCTGTTGGGAGGAGGCCACGTGGAAGATATTTTTTCGTGCAAGGTAGGAGGTGTTGCCGGTTTCTGGTTGTTGGGCTTACCCGGACAGTGCAAAAGGAACGTCATGCTGAACAAAGTGAAGCATCTTGCCAGGGGAAGTAATCCAATCGGATGAGTTACTGCTGCGGGCGAGATGCTTCGACAAGCTCAGCATGACGTTCTTTTATTCGTTATAACCAACGGCTACTTCCGAATCAGCGCGCCGGCTTGCTTTTCGAATTGGGCGATGAGCTTCTGCATCACCTGGTCGATGGCCTGCTCGCTCAGGGTTTGGGTGAAGTCCTGCAGGGTGAAGCTCACCGAGTAGGACTTTTTGCCGGCGCCGAGGTTTTCGCCCTCGTACACGTCGAACACATTGATGCTCTGCAGGAGTTTCTTCTCGGTACGGCGGGCAATCTGCTGCAGCTGGTCGAAAGTCACGTTGCGGTCCACCACCAGGCTCAGGTCGCGGCGCACCTCGGGGAACTTGGGCAGCTCGCGGGCCGTGAGGGCGGGCTTGTACTTGCGCACCAGCCCGTCCCAGTCGAGCTCGGCGTACCACACGGGCTGGTTCACGTCGAGCTGCTTGAGGATGGAGGGCGACACCGCGCCAAGCTGGGCCACGGGCTGGTTGTGCACCAGCAGGCTGAGGCCGCCGGCAAGGTAGCGGTGCTGCACCGGCTGCGTCGCGGGCTGCCCCAGGCCCAGGGCGGCCAGCACCTGCAACACAGCCCCGGCCAGGTCGTGGAAAGCGGCCTTCTCCGACTTATGCTGCCAGGTTTCAGCGGTGGCGTTGCCGGTGAGGTAGAGGACGAGGCTGGTCTTCTCCTTAAACTTGCCGCCCTCGGCCTGGGCGTAGGTGCGGCCAAACTCGTAGAGCTTGAGGTCGCGCTGGCGGCGGTTGACGTTGTAGCGGATGGTTTCCAGGCCCGAGTGCAGCAGCGTCGGGCGCAGCACGTTCAGGTCGGCGCTGTTGTAGTTGAGGATACGCACCAGGGTTGGGTCCTTCTCCTCGCCCTTCTCGAAATACAGCGAGTTGGTGACGGAGTTGGTGATAATCTCAGAGTAGCCCTGGCCGCTGAGCAGCGCCGCAATTTTGGTCCGAACCACCTCGGAGTCGGGGTTGGGGAAGGTGGCCAGGTAGGAGGCCGAGTTGTGGGGGCGCAGGGCCACGTTGTTGTAGCCGTAGATGCGCAGGATTTCCTCAATCACGTCGGCCTCGCGCGTCACGTCCACCTTGAACGAGGGCACGCTCAGCGTCCAGGTGGCCTGGTCGTCTTCGCCCAGCGTTTCCTCGGTGATGATAATGCCCAGGTCAGTAAGGATTTCGCGGATGCGCTCGGGAGCAATGTGCTGGCCCACGAGCTTCTCCGCGCGCGGCAGGCGCAGGCGCACTTCGGTGGGCTGAACGGGCGTGGGGTACACGTCGACTACCGGGGCGGCCACGCGGGCGCCGGCCACTTCCTGCAGCAGCAGGGCGGCGCGCTGCAGGCCGGTGAGAACCATGTTGGGGTCGGTGCCGCGCTCGAAGCGGAAGGAGGCGTCGGTTTTCAGGCCGTGCACCTGCGAGGTCTTGCGCACGGCGGCCGGCTGGAAGTAGGCGCTTTCGAGGAAGACGCGGGTGGTGGCTTCGCTCACGCCCGAGGTTTTACCGCCGAACACGCCGGCCAGAGCCAGGGGTTGACCGTTGGCGTCAGCAATGACCAGGTCGGTACCCTTGAGCGTGCGCTCCACACCGTCGAGCGTCACGAACTTCTCGCCTTCCTGAGCGCGCTTCACGCGCACCTGCTGACCGGCAAGCTGGTCGGCGTCGAAAGCGTGCAGGGGCTGGCCCAGCTCGTGCAGCACGAAGTTGGTGACGTCGACCACGTTGTTGATAGGCGAGAGGCCAATGCTGCGCAGGCGGCGCTGCAGCCACTCGGGCGAGGGGCCCACTTTTACATTGTTGAGCAGCAGGCCTGCGTAACGGGGGCCGGCGGCTTCGTCTTCAATCACCACGCTGATGTTGTGCTCAGCCGTGGCCGGCGCCTGGAAGGCACTGACGTCGGGCAGGTGGCAGGGCTGGCGCAGCAGAGCGCGCAGCTCACGGGCCACGCCGTAGTGGGAAGCGGCGTCGGCGCGGTTGGGCGTGAGGCCAATTTCGATGATGGTGTCCGAGCCCAGGCCGAAGTAGTCGGCGGCGGGGGTGCCATCGGGCAGGTCGGTGTCGAGCACCATGATGCCGGCGTGGGAAGCGCCCAGACCGATTTCATCCTCGGCGCAAATCATACCTTCGGAGGCGGCGCCGCGAATCTTGCTTTTCTTGATTTTGAAGGGCTCGCCCTGGCTGGGGTAGAGGGTGGCGCCTTCAAGGGCTACCACCACGCGCTGGCCGGCGGCCACGTTGGGGGCGCCGCACACAATCTGGCGGGGCGTGTCGTCGCCTACGGCCACGGTGGTCAGGCTGAGCTTGTCGGCGTCGGGGTGGCGCTCGCAGGTGAGCACCGTGCCCAGCACCACGCCGCGCAGGCCGCCGGGGATGCTTTCAAGCTCTTCCAGCCCTTCTACCTCCAGGCCGGAGCCGGTGAGTAGGGCCCCAATTTCGGCGGCGGGTTTATCGGTTGGGATGAGCGTTTTGAGCCAGTCGAATGAGATACGCATCAGCGTTAGTTGTCAGTTGCTAGTTGTCCGTTGTCAGGTCAAAGGTACGGAGGAGTACAAACCCCTCCCCCCGGCCCCCTCCCCAAAAGGGAGGGGGAGCCAGACGACTGCCACGAAGTCCTAATGAAATTAATTTTTGGTTGGGCTGGCGACAACGCCGAGCTTAGTCGTGAAACGACTTCTCGCCGGCGGGGATGGCAACCTTAAGCCGGTTTTCGGCGGGCGGCACGGGGCAGGAATAGCCGTCGTTGTAGGCACAGTAGGGGTTGTAGGCGCGGTTGAAGTCCAGCTCGATTGTGCTAGTCTCAGCTGGGGGCAGGGGCACGTCGAGGTAGCGGCCGCCGCCGTAGGTGTCGCGGCCGTTGCTGAGGTCGGTGAAGGGCACGAAGAGAGTGGAGTCGCGGCCGCTGGCTTTCTGGAACAGCGTCAGCGTCTGGGGCTGCTGGTTGATGGTGAAGCGGACCAGGCCCCAGCTCAGGTATTGCTCGGTGAGGGTGTCGCTCATTTGGAGCGTCACAGTTTGGGGGCGGGCGTTGCGGGTGAGGGTAGCCGTCACACGCAGCTCCGGCACTACGGGGTAGTACTTGAGGCTGTCGAACTGCTGGCGCTGCTCCACGCTCAGGGGCGACTCGGGCGAAAGGCGGAAGTTGCGGTTTTTCTCGCGCCGGAACTGTTGCAGCTCATTACGGTAGGCCGTGGCCTGGCCCGAGCTGGCTTCGCTGATGAAATAGGCGATAATGCCAAGTATGGCGACAGCAAGCAGGAGTTTTTTGAGCATAGATGCGGCAGGCGCAGGTAGTCCATTTCGAAAGCGCAAACTTCGGGCTTGTAAGCTTAGCGGCTTGAGTAGATGGGATAGAACAGTGTAGAGACGCATACTTGCGTCTCCGGCGCCGCGCCGATAGGGCCATTGTGGATGCTGTTCTGCTGGCATCGTTCTAATAGGAGACGCAAAATTTTGCGTCTCTACACCGTTTTGTATTGTCGTTCAAAAACAAGACGCAAGTATGCGTCTCTACACCTTACATCATCGATGGCCGCAGGTGCTGGTCGTAGACTGATAGGCGGCCAGGGCGGCCAGCTCGCGGGCTACCAGCGCCTGCCAGCGCTGCAGCAGCCACGGCGAAGCGTCGCGGTGGGTTTCGCGGTCGTAGCGCTGGTCGAACTCGTTGTGCTCATTGAGCAGGCGACTGATTTCATCCTGCAGGTCCAGGCCGTTGTCGGGGCGGGTGCCGGCGTACTGCTGGGCAATTTTCTCCCGGATTTTGCGGGCAAACAGCTCGGTGATATCAAAGTGAAGCTGCTCGTGGGCCAGGTGCTGCCGGCTGGCCGGGCCCAGGGAGTCGCGCACCCAGGAGCGGCTTTTTACGAAAAACGACTCCACGCGTAACGTGGCCCGGTCGTGCTCGTCGCGGTAGGGCAGCACGGCAATTTCGGAGGCGCAGCAGGCCGCCAGGCGCGTGTGGGGCGGGGTACGGGCATCGGCCGGTGGGGCGGAGGCTTGGAAGTCGCGCCAGCGCAGCTTCCGGTTCGGCTGCCAGCAGATGACGCCGGGCAGTGAGTGATGCGGAGGCTGGGCGCGGCCGGAGGAAGGCCGGAAGAGCAGGGCCGTAATAATCAGTAGAGACAACAGGGCGTAGCGCATGCAGACAGTTGCCCTGAAGCGGGCGGCAGCCAGGAAATAGGCAGCTACAGCGCAATAGTTCCCGGCCTACAGCATGCCCTCATCGGCAAAGCTGAAATAGCCCTGGTCGGTGTAGATGAGGTGGTCGAGGATGGGCAAATCCAGGAAGCCGCCGGCGTCTTTGAGCTTGCGGGTGAGGGCGATGTCGGCCGCGCTGGGGTTGCGGTTGCCGCTGGGGTGGTTGTGCACCAGGATGATGCTGCTGGCCAGGTTTTCGAGGGCTTCCTTGAAGATGAGCTTGGGGTCGGCCACGGTGCCGGCCACGCCGCCCTGGCTAATGGCCGTTTTGCGCATCACCACATTGGCGCGGTTGAGCAGAATCACCCAAAACTCCTCGTGGGGCAGGTCCATGAGCTGGGGCCGCACCAATTGATAGATGTCGCGCGAGCAGGTGATGGTGACGCGGGCGGGAGCGTCGGCTTCCTTGCGGCGGCGGCCCAGCTCCAGGGCTGCCACCACCGTTATGGCCTTGGCTTCGCCGATGCCGGGGTGGCGGCAGAGCTGCTTCACGCTTTGGCGGGCCAGCTCGTTGAGGTCGTTGCCCACGGCCTGCAGCATGAGCATGCCCACGTCGACGGCCGAAAGCTTAGTGGTGCCCGAGCCGATGAGGATGGCCAGCAGCTCGGCGTCGGAGAGGGCGGCGCGGCCCTTGGCCAGCAGCTTTTCGCGGGGCCGGTCTTCCTCAGCCCATCTCTTGATGCCGAAGGAAGCGGGCGTGACGTAGGGCGTGAGCGGCGCGTGGTCGTCGGCCGCCGCAGGTAGCGTTTCCATGGGTAGAATAGAAAGTGAGGGCGGCAAATAAAGTAAAATCCGCGGTTAGGCGTTTCCTTGGCCGGTCCGCCCGGCCTTAACAAAGCCGGGCCCAGGGCCGTTTTACCCGATAATATGCGCAACCGAATGCTTTTCTGGGTGGTCATTGCCGCCCTGTTTTTATCCGAATGGTATGGCTTTCAGGCCCTCCGCACCATCACCCAGCACCAGTCGCCCGGTACGCGGCGGGCTTTGGCCATTAGCTACTGGCTGCTTTCGCTCACGGTTTGGATTGTAGCTTTTTGGGCCGGCTCAACGCGGCGGGAGGGTAACACAGTACTGAAAAGCTACCTGATGAGCTTGCCGCTGCTGCTGCTCGCCGGCAAGCTGTTCGTTTTTATTCCGCTGCTGATTGAAGACCTCACCCGGCTGTTTCGCTGGGTGGTGGGGCTGGCCACGCGGCCGGCGGGCAGCCCAGGCGAGCCCATTCCGCGCAGCGAGTTTCTGAGCAAGCTGGCGCTGGGGCTGGGCGCCATTCCCTTCACGGCCCTGCTCTGGGGCATGCTGAAGGGCGCTACTGACTACCAGGTGCGGCGCGTTACGCTGCGCTTCCCCAACCTGCCCCCGGCCTTCGACGGCTTCAAGGTGCTGCAGATTTCGGACCTGCACACCGGCAGCTTCAGCTCCACTGAGCCGCTGGAGCGGGCCGTGGCCCTGATAAACAAGCAGGGCGCCGACCTGGTGGTGATGACCGGCGACCTGGTGAACAACGTGGCTACCGAGGTGGAGCCCCACATTCCGACCCTGGCACAGATTAAGTCGGAGCTGCCCATCTTCTCCAGCCTCGGCAACCACGACTACGGCGACTACGTGCAGTGGGAAAGCCGCGAGGCCAAGCGGGCCAACTTGCAGCGACTGATGCAGAACCACGCCAAAATTGGCTGGAAGCTGCTCAACGACGAAAGCCACGTCATCGAGCGGGGCGGTGACCGAATTGCGGTGCTGGGCATTCAAAACAGCAGCTCTCACCTCAACTTCCACACCTACGGCAACCTGCCTAGGGCCCATGCCGCCAGCGGCGACGCGCCGTTTAAAATCCTGCTCTCGCACGACCCTTCGTACTGGGAAAGCCACATCCTGCAGTACCCCGACATCGACCTGACGCTGAGCGGCCACACCCACGGCATGCAGTTCGGCGTGAACCTGCCCTTTATGAAGTGGAGCCCGGTGCAGTACGTGTACAAGCAGTGGGCCGGCCTCTACGAGCAGGGTCGGCAGAAGCTGTACGTAAACACCGGTCTGGGCTTTCTGGGCTACCCCGGCCGGGTAGGGTTTTTGCCCGAAATTACCGTGTTTGAGCTGCGGCGGGCGTAGTCGGCCAGCTGGTTTGCACCTGGGCTAGCGCGGGCCCGACGCGCTGGGCCAGGAAGCTAGCCAGCTCAGCGTCGGTGTAGCTCGCCGAATTGTTACGGAAGGCCTTCCAGAAAGCTGGCAAGGCAGCCTTGCCCCCGGCTTTGTAAATGCTGGCCGCCGCCCGGTGCAGGCGGCATTGGTACCAGCCATAGTTGAGCGGCTTCATGGTTTCCATGTTGCCGTACTGCTGCTCGAAATCGGCCAGGGAGGTGTAGCGCAGGGTCGTGGCGTCGGTGCCATCGGCTACAATCTGCGGGAACAGCTCCAACGCGGGCAGCAGCTGCGGCTGCTGCCCGGCCACGTAGGTGTGCAGCAGCAGGTTGGCAAATAGCTCGTCGAGCCAGAAGCGCGGCCGGCCCAGGTGGGCCTGGCGGTAGAAGGAGTGGCTGAGCTCGTGCACGGCCAGCAGGTCGAAAAATTTCATCATCGTCACCTGGCCAGAAGGCGTCTGGTACACCTGGGCCACCTGTTTGGCCTGCTCGGGCGTGAGCCGGGCAGCGGGTGGCACCATGCCGCGCCACATGGCATTATCCTCGGCCGCTACCACCAAAGTAGAATCGTTGGCCGTGTGGGGCATGCCGTAGGCCGGTGTGCGGGCGTACTTCTTCCAGTCGTCAGTACCCAGCACCAGCAGGCGCACCCGGGGTGCATAGCCCAGCATCTGGGGCTTGCGCATGTACTCGATGGTGCCGGCGCATAGGTCGGCCATGGCGCGGGCGCGGGCTTCGTGACCGGGTGTGCAGTACACGGCCAGGCTTTTGCTTTGTTGCTGCACCAGCCCCGGGAAAGCCGATGGCTGACTTTGGGCCGTTGCTGACGCTACGACCACGAGCGTTGCCAGGCCAGTGAGCAATGACCGGACAGTGATAGAAAAGCGGGTATGCATAGGGGTGAGGGTGTGAAATGTAAAATGAGAGCTACCGGCTTGCTACCGGCTTGGCGCTGGCCTTTTGCTCCTCCAGTGGTTTCACGTTGTCGTAGTAAAACCGGTCAATCAGCTTCTGGTAGGGGTCGATGCCGCCTTTGGCGGGCTTCTCATTCACCACGAAGTGCAGGGTCTCTTCCGGTTTGGTAAGCTTTACTTTCTTCACCAGCAAAGCTTTGCCGCGCACGTCCCAGCTTTCGCCGGGGGCCTGGTCGGGCCCGAATACACCTACTTCCACGTAGTCGGCCATGGGAGCTGGGGTTTCGTTGCCCAGGCTGTCGGCCCGTACTTTTTCGGCCTTGATGGTGAGGGCTACGTCGTAGCGGCCACCAGGAAGTGGGGTGTAGCGGGCCTCTTTCAGCTCGTTCTTATAGAGTGTAATGGTTTCGAACATGTCGTGCAGCATGTACTGCAGCGAATCGGGCGTAATGTGGCGGATGTAGCCCAGCAGGTCGGCCGACGTAGCGTAGGGCGGCTTTTCCTGGTGGTTCTGGGCCAGAAAGCTGCGCAGCGCACCGTTTAACTTGTCTTCGCCCAGGTAATCCTGCAGGGCGTAGAACACCATGCCGCCTTTGTAATAGTGGATGTAAGGTTGGTTCTCCACCAGCAGCAGCGGCACCTCCTTTTTACGCTCGGAGCGGCGGCCGCGCAGGTAGGCGTTCAGCTCGCCCCGCATGAACTGCTGCATCTGGTTGGGGCTGAATTCGTGCTTGGAGTTCATGATGGCCGAGTACTCGGCCAGGGACTCCACCAGCACGCTGGCGCCCTGCACGTCGGCCCCCACCACCTGGTGGCCCCACCACTGGTGGCCCAGCTCGTGGCTGGTGATGAAGTAGGTGTTGTCGGGGGCGTTGCGGTCGCGCAGGTCACTGATGAAGCCGGCGCTTTCCGAAAACTGAATCGTGTTGGCGTAGCTCTGGGCGAAGGACTTGTAGCGCGGGAACTCCAGCAGCCGGATGTGGCGGTACTGGTAAGGTCCAAAGGCCTTGGTGTAGTACCCCAGCCCATCGGACAGGGCCTGGGCCATGCGGCGCACGTTCACGGCGTGGTGCGGGTCGTAGTAGATTTCGATGGCCACGGGTGGGCCGCCGGCCGGGCTCTGCCACTGGGTTTTGTAGGTCTGGTAGCGGGCCGAGAGGATGCTCACGATGGGCCAGATGGTTTGGTCCATGCGGTAGCGGAAGTAGCGCCTTCCGTTCTGCGTCCACTGCCGCTCGAGGTTGCCGGCGGTCGCGGCCACCTGGTCGGCATCGGTGCTGAGGGTGGCCGCGTAGCGCACCCGGTCGGCGTCGCGGGCAAACTGGGCGCGCTGCCGGCCGCGCGGGTCGTTCAGGCGCAGGGCGCGGGCCTTGGGCGCCAGGCCCTGCCGCTTGCGGGCTTCGTCCTCTTCCAACTCGCTGCCGGGCTGGTAGCCGATGCGCAGGCTGCTCACATCCAGGAAGGTGCCATTTTCGGTAAGCCGGTCTTCGGGCGAGATGGTGGCCCAGTCGAACACGCCCGTGCCCTTGAGGCGGGAGGTGAAGCCGCGGGCGCGGTAGTTCTCCTCATAAGTGAGGCTGAGCGAGTCGCCCGGTGCCAGGGGCTGGGTCAGGCGGTAAAGGCGGATGCCGGCCACCGGGTCGTTGAGCAGCACGCGGGCCGGTCGGCCGGGCGTGAGCTTAGCCTGAATGCTACGGCTGGCGTCGTAGTTCACGAACAGCGTGTCGAGCGGCTGGCTGGTTTCATTGCGCAGGGTGTAGGTGCCGCGCAGCCGGTAGCCCCGGGGCCGGGCCGAGGGGAAAAGGTCGGCCTGTAGGTCCAGGGCTACAATCTTGGGCTGGGCCATCTCCTCATATTTCTTGTAGGTGCGCTCGGTGCGGGCCTGCCGCGCCTCCAGCCCGCGGGGCGTGATGAATTCATTGACGACGTTGGCATTGTAAAACACCCAGCCGCCGGCCGTGAGCACGGCCAGCGCCGTCAGCACCAGTGCCGGCCGCAGCCCTGGCGCGCGCAGCCGCTGCCCGGCCAGGCGCAGGCGGGTGCGGGCCCCGGTGTCGTTGCCGCGCACCCAGAGCAGGCTGGCCAGCAAGGCCAGCAGCGCCGCCCCGGCCAGGTAGTACAGGTTGATGAATAGCAGCGGGGCCACTAGGTGACCGTAGCCGTTCATATCGGAGTACGTGTAAGGTACGGCGGCCCCAAACTTGAGCAGGGCGTGGTGCAGCCCCAGCGCGTCGGCCAGCAAGAACACCACGGCATAGTACACCAGCATCAGGGCGTGGCCCACGTACTTCTGGTTCGCCACGGTCTGCACCACCAGGGCCAGGGTACTGAGCACAGTCACGGTGGCCAGCTGCAGCACGAAGTTTTTCAGGTACTGCAGCGGCTCAATCAGGCTGGCGTCGAGGTAGGCCTGCACGGCCAGGCCCACCAGCGACTGCACCGCCGTGAGCGCCGCGCCCACCAGTACCAACGCCAGCAGCTTGCTCACAAACGGCACCCAGGTAGCAAAGGGCAGCGCGTCAAACACCCCCTGCAGGCGGGTGTCCCGCTCGCGCCACACCAGCTCCCCGGCGTAGATGGTGATGATGATGAGCAGGTAAAGCGTGAAGTTCTCATTGATGAGGTTCAGCACCTGATAGGTCACGGGCAGGGAAGTGCCCCGCACCGGGTCGTGGTAGGTCCAGTAGAAGTTGAACATAACGTACACCGTGCCCAGCAGCGCCAGCACCCGGAAGGGCCAGGCCTGCAGCACGTTCAGGGCCTGCACCCGCACCAGGCGTCCCATCTGCCAGGCCCCCAGCCCCGGACCAAATGACGGGACGGTGCGTCGCAGCCCCGTACCGGCCACGGCCACACTGTCTTCCGCCGCCGCTTTGCCCGCCCGGGTGCGGGGCAGCGCCAGCCGGAACACGGCGCAGGCCAGCAGCAGGATGGTCAGGCCTATCCCGCCCCACAGCAGCCGGTTTTCGATGAGGAAGCCGCCCAGGTAGTTAGCCACTTGAGTGTTGCGCTCGGCAATGGTCCAATACTTTACGTCCAGGTTCTTGGCCACGATGCCGAAGGGGTCGAGCATGGCGAAGAGATGGTCGCTAGTGACCCGCTCGCTGAACTGCAGCGACAGCTGGTAGCCCACAAACAGCACGATGCCGCCCAGGTACACCACCAGCGGTGAGCGTAGCAGCAGGTAGGCCGCGAAGAAGAGGCTGCCCGCAAACAGCACGTTCACCCAGCCCGCCGCCAGCAGCGGGGCCAGCAGGCCCAGCCCCGGCACCGGCCCCAGCTTGCTGGCATCCACCCAGGGTGCCAGCATGCCGAGCAGGGCGCCCACCGTAGTGCCGCAGGTGATAAACCACATGGCCAGCAGCGAGCCCAGGAAGCGCCCGCCCAGGTAGGCCGGCTTGGGCAGGGGGGTGGTGTAAATCAGCCCCGTCATCTGCTCCTTGTCGTCGCGGTACACCGGCGTGCCCAGCAGCGCCGCCGTGATGAACATCCCAAAAATCGACGAGACGAAATACAGGTTCGCCAGCGCATCAGGGGAATTGACGTGCACCTTGGGGCTGGAGTTGAACCCAAAGTCGTCCACGGTCTGCGACAGGAAGGCAAACAGCGCAAACACCGCGAAGTAGAGGTAGGTGGTGGGCTGCGCGAAGCGGTAGCGCAGCTCAAACCGAAGGGTATGGAAGAACATGGCCGTTTTCAATTAGCAGTGAGCATTGAATAATAAGCAGTTAGCATTCTGAACGACACTGTTTACTGCTTGCCGCTCACTGTCAATTGTTTTCGGGCCAGCCGGTGGAAGTACACGTCTTCCAGCGTAGCCTCGGCGGGCTGGAACTGCCCGTTTATCGGCACTTCGCTGAACACGCGCACGATGGGCTGGCCTGCCACCAGCTTGGAGGAAATGACTTCGTACTGCTCCCGCAGCTGAGCCAGGGCCGCTTTCTCGGTTTTGGTGCGGTACACCTTGCCGCGGATTTCGCCAATCACCTCGTTGGGCGAGCCCGTGGCCACCACCTCGCCGCCGGCAATGATGGCCATGTTGGGGCACAGCTCCGTCACGTCGTCCACGATGTGCGTGCTCAGAATCACCACCACGTTTTCGCCAATCTCGCTCAGCAGGTCCAGGAAGCGGTTGCGCTCGGTGGGGTCGAGGCCGGCCGTGGGCTCGTCCACGATAATGAGCTGGGGGGCACCCAGCAGGGCCACGGCAATGCCGAAGCGCTGTTTCATGCCGCCGGAGTAGCCGCCCACGGCCTTCTTGCGCATGGCCCAGAGGTTGGTTTGCTGTAGCAGGTTTTCCACGGCGGCCTTGCGCTCGGCGGCGTCGCGCAAGCCCTTGAGCCCGGCGAAGTAGTCGAGCAGCACTTCGGCGCTCACGTTGGGGTACACGCCAAACTCCTGGGGCAGGTAGCCCAGCACGCGGCGCACGGCGTCCTTGTCCTTTAGCACATCGATGTCGCCGAGCGTGATGCTGCCGCTGTCGGGCTCCTGCAGCGTGGCAATGGTGCGCATCAGGCTGCTCTTGCCGGCGCCGTTGGGCCCCAGCAGGCCAAACATGCCGTTGGGGATGGTCAGGCTCACGTTGTGCAGGGCGCGCACCCCGTTCGAATACGTCTTGGACAGATTGCGGATACGAAGCTCCATAAGGCGAAATGGTTGGTTTGCTGAGCCAAAGGTGCAGGAAAGCGTGCAGGAACGTATGCGTTTTTGTTGCCAATGCTTTCGTTTTTGTGCCACCCGCCAACAGGTGCCCGGTATTGAGGGTGGGGAAGGCCAGGAACAGTGCACCAGGCGCTTAGCTTAAGAAAGTAACTTCCACTGTAGGGCTTGCGTAAAGCGCGGCAACCATTTACGGTTGAATACCTTTTACTCTCTTCTTTCCCATGAAAAATTCCCTGTTGATTCTCGCGGGCGCTGCTGCCCTCTCTTTAGCTTCCTGTTCGCAGGAGAAGACCACCGAAGTCACCACCACGACCCCGGCCGCCGAAACCAGCGCTCCGGCCATGTCGGCAGCCGACATGGACGCCATGATTCAGGCCCGCGCCCAGCGCATCGCCGATAAGATGGTGGCCGACATGAAAATCACCGACGAAGCCACCAAAACCAAGATTCGCACCGTGTACGTGGACCGCGCTAAGCGCATGACCGACATGCGCAGCAAGTACACCACCGATACCACCGGCATGGCTGCTGCCATCCGCGAGGCCAACGCCGCTACTGATGCCGAGTTCAAAACCATTTTCACCGACCCCACGCAGTACCAGGCCTACGAGTCGAGCCGCAACACCTACTACTCAATGGAGGAAGAGGAGCCTTCCATGTCGTCTTCGGATAATATGTCCTCGTCGGATATGAGCAACGGCTCGGATATGAGCTCTTCTTCCGATGCCAGCATGAGCAGCGGCAGTACCTCAGGCTCGATGTCGGGCACGGCCACCAACGTCGACAAGATGAAGATGAAAGGCGACGACGGCAAAATGAAGGTGAAATCCGACGGCGATGTTAAAGTGAAGGACGCCGAAGGCAACAAGCTGAAGGTGGCCGGCGACGACGGCACCGTGAAGATGAAGCCCGAAAACGGCGACAAGTCGAAAATTAAGTAGCGGTAAATCCCGCCCGAACGTCGATTTAAAACCCGCATCTGCAACGGTGCGGGTTTTTTTTGCCTCCCTGTTGCGCTACTTTGTATAGGATTTGTGTTAGGGAGGCCGACGAATGCCGAAGTTTTGAGGAAAGCAGTTGTGTTTAGTTGCGTGCGGTCGGTCAGGCTGGCTTTGCTGGCCGGGCTGCTTTTGCTGCTGGCCGGGCCGGCCTGGGCCCAGGTGCGCGTGAGCGGCACCGTGAGCGGGGCCGACACGCGCAAGCCGGTGCCTGGCGCCACCGTGCAGGTGCAGCGTACCCGCCGCGGCGTAGTAAGCTCGGCCACGGGCGAGTTTTCCGTTGAGGCTCTGCCCACCGATACCCTGCTGTTTCGGGCCCTGGGCTACAAAACCCAGCGCCTGCCCCTGGGCAATACCGGCCTTTCGCAGCTTATCGTGCGCATTCAGCTGGTGCGCGACAGCGTGCAGCTGGGGGAGGTGCAGGTAACCGGCGACCGGCCCGACCGCGCCATTATCAACCGGGCGCTGCGCAACGTGAAGCGGCCTAAGCCCCCGGTCGTTAGCCAGGTGAAGCGCCCACCCAAGCCCAAGCCGCTGTTCGCCGTTGATTCTACTGCGCCACCGGCCGTGCCGCCGCCTACCCTGGCCAGCCCCATAAGCCTGCTGTACGAGGAGTTTTCCCGCGCCGGCAAGGAGCGTAAAAAGATGGCCGAAATCCTAGAAGCCGAAAAGGCCGAGAAGGCCCGCCAGGAGCGCGCCAAGTACAACAAGGCTTTTAAGGATAATAAAGGGTATGAGCCTTAGGAAATGTGCTGATTATTTGATGTGCTGATGTGCTGATTGTTGTGGTGAAGTGATGAGGTGATTAGGCGAAATGACGTGTCATTGCGAGGGCGCAGCCCGTGGCAATCCGTCCTCTCCGTGCGACCCGCCAGGTAATGTGAAAAGCCCCAACGCCAGCTCTGGCATTGGGGCTTTTTGATTCCTGGGATTACCTGGCTAGGTCGCACGGAGAGGACGGATTGCCGCGCTTCACTGCGTTTCGCTCGCAATGACACGTTTTACGTTCGCATTGCTCACTCCTCACTGCTCACTGCTCATTGTTCACTGCTCATCGATAACCGTTCACTGCTAACTGCGTAAGCCCAGCTATGAAGATTGGGTATCCTTGCGTGAACGAGGCCATGGACTGCAGTGCGGCCTCCACTTTCCGCCTCGCTTCCTACACCGATGAGCGAGTGCAGGCTGCTGTAGCGGCCAACCTGGCCTGCGTGCGCCGCATGCTGGAGTGGAACGTAGCCCAGGGCCTGCTGTTTTTCCGGATGGGCTCGGGCATTGTGCCTTTTGGCTCACATCCCATTAACACCTTCCCCTGGCAGGTGCATTTCAAGGCTGATTTCAAAGCCCTGGGCGACTACATCAAGGCACATGACTTGCGCATCAGCTTCCACCCCGACCAGTTTGTGGTGCTCAACTCGCCCGACGCGGGCATCGTGGAGCGCAGCATTGCCGAGCTGGTGTATCAGGGCTCAATGCTGGATTTGATGGAGCTCGACAGCACGGCCAAGCTGCAGATTCACGTGGGCGGGCTCTACGGCGACCGGGACCTAGCCATCAGCCGGTTTGCGGCGGTGCACGCGGCCTTGCCGGCCGCTGTGAAGGCCCGGGTGGTGGTCGAAAACGACGACCGGCTGTTCAGCCTGCGCGACTGCCTGCGCCTGCACGAGCTGACCGGCGTGCCCATCCTGTTCGACAACTTCCACCACGAGTGCCTCAACCACGGCGAGCCCATGCGCACGGCCCTGCGGCTGGCGGCGTCCACCTGGCACCCCACCCGCGACGGCGTGCCCATGATGGACTACAGCTCCCAGGCTGCCGGCGAGCGCAAGGGCAAGCACACCGATGCCATTGTCGAAGACCTGTTTCGCAGCTTCCTGACCGAGCTTGATGGCCTCGATATGGACATTATGCTGGAAATAAAGAACAAGGAAGTCAGCGCCCTGCAGGCCGTGGCCATCCTGCGCGAGCTGGGGCTGGCCGTGCCATCGTCGGGCCTGCCTATTCCGCCGCTTACCCTACCGCCCGACCCGAACGCTCCCACGAAAACCCGCAAAACAACCAAAACGCAGTTGGGCAGCAGCTCCCTGGAAGCCCCGGTGGCTATGCCCGACCCATCCATTCATTAACCCAGCCTTTATGCCTTCCGACCACCTCAATGCCACCGTGGCAGCCCTCAAGAATGGCCTCACGAGCCTGCCCCTGGGCTCGGCCATGGACAACACCGAAACCTGGCAGCAGCAGTTTCTGCAAAGCGGCCAGCCTGATTTACAAAACATTGCCCGCGAGCTGGGCAACCTGCAGTCCATGCTAACAAGCGGCACGCTCAGCCCCTCGGCTATTGGCCGCTCCCTGCACATGCTTGGCGACCAAACCAGCCAGGTAAGCGCCACCGCGCCCGATGAGGTGCGCAAAAGCCTTATCGAGCTGGCCGACCTGCTACGCCGCCACGGCACCGAGCTGCAGGCTCACGCGGATAAAAAGCAGAGCTAACGGTGCTATGCCATTAAGCTGAAAGCCCCGCCTGCACTGCGCAGGTGGGGCTTTCTGTTGTAGTTAAAAGTGAAGAGTTAAAAGTTAAAAAGGTAGGTCTGGTTTTAACTTTTAACTGACTTACGGCTGCGGTACGGTGCTGCTGCGGGACCGGCGGCTGCGGCTAGGCACCGCGTCGGTGGACTGGCGGCGCTGGCTGCCCTCGCGAATAAGCGGTTGCTCGCGCACGTCGGGCGTGGCCGTGGGCGACAGCTCCGGGGTGGCAGCGGGAACCACGGCCGGGTCGGGCGGCAGGCGGCTGGGCTGGGCGTCGCGGCTGGTGACGGTGCGCTGCACCTCCGGCGGCCCTTGAATGGTGCTTTGGTTGATGGCAGGGTTGACGGGCGGCACGGTGGTTTGGTTTTGGCTGCCGCCGCGCACGGGTGCCGTTGGGTCGAAGGGGACGGTCTGGGCCTGGGCGGCCGAGGCCAGCAGCACGCCGGCCAGTAAGGGAAGGAGCTTCATAGCGGAAAGGAATGGGTGGAATGAAAAAACCGGCCGCCTCTACAAGAAACTGCCGGTTTATCAGTGCTTAACGCAGGTGAGCTGCTAAGGTTAGCGAGGCTGCTTGGTTTTCGACTTACCTTTTTTAGGCTGGTCGCCATTAGCGCGTTCTACGGCGCGGTCAGTGGCCATGGTGGCTGGGGTGCCCGTGCCAGGCGAAAGCCGGTCGCGGTTGTTGCTGATGCTGGCCCCGTCCTTCATGGTAGCAATGCGGTCGGCGGGGGCAGCTGGCGTCAGCGGGTTGGAGTCGTTTACCGATTCACTGCGGGTGGGGGCCGGGGTAGCCGTGCTGCCCGAAGTTGCGGTGCTCGTCGGAGTGGTCGTGGTAGTTTGGGCGAAGGCGGCCCCGCTGCTTAGTAGCGCAGCGAGTAAAATCACAGGAGTTTTCATGAGCGTGGAATAGGTGGAAAGGAAGGCGAAACAGCGCCGAAGTCAGGCTTGTACGGATTGCAGGGCCGAGTGGTCGTGTGGCACCCGCGCAAACCTGGGCTAAGGCTGTTTAAAAAGCACGCCACCTTTCATCACCAGCTGCACCTGCCGCAAGGCTTGCACCTGCTGAGTCGGGTCGCCGGTCACGGCAATGAGGTCAGCCAGCAGGCCGGGCTGCAGGCGGCCGCGGTCCGGCAGGTGCAGGGTGCGGGCATTGCCGCTGGTGGCGCCGCGCAGCACCTGCAGGGGCGTGAGGTGGTACTCGCTCACCAGCAGCTCCAGCTCCCGGGCGTTGTCGCCGTGCGCGAACACGCCCACGTCGCCACCCATCACCAGGGGCACCCCCGCTTTCAGGGCCGCCTGCATGCTTTGCCGCTTTTGCAGAATGCGCGCCGGCTCGGCTTCCTGCCCTTTGCGCCAGCCGCGGTATTGCGCAATGGCATCGGTGGCAGCCACGGTGGGGCACAGGCTTACGCCGCGCTGCTTCATCAGCTGGAATACTTCCAGCGTGCCGGCGTCGCCGTGCTCAATGGTTTCGACGCCGGCCAGCGTGGCCAGGCGCATGCCTTCGGGCGTGCTGGCGTGGGCCACCACGGACCGGCCAGCTGTGGCGGCAGTTTTTACAATCAGGGTGAGCTCCTCCAGGGTAAAGGTGGGCCGGGCGGGCTCGTTGGGACCCCAGCGGTAGTCGGCGTACACTTTTATGAGGTCGGCGCCTTTGCCAATCTGCTCGCGCACGGCCCGCACGATGCCGTCGGTGCCATCGGCTTCCTGGGCGCCCTGAGGTACGTCGACCTCAGCCGAGAGCTTGGGGCCGTAGCTGCCTGTGGCCACCAGGGCCCGGGTGGCAACCAGTAGCCGCGGGCCCGGGATAATGCCTTGGTCAATGGCTTGCTTCAGGCCTACATCGGCATAGCCGGCGCCTTCCGTGCCCAGGTCACGCGCGGTGGTGAAGCCCGCAAGCAGGGTGCGCTGGGCATGGACGGTGGCACGAGCCACCCGCAGTGACTGAGGCTCCAGCAGCAACTGGTCGTTCCACTGCGCCTCGTTGTAGGGATGCAGCAGCAGGTGGGAGTGGCCCTCAATCAGCCCCGGCAGCAGCGTAAGGCCGGGCAGCTCCAGCGTGCGGCTGCCGGCCGGGGCCGACAGCTTATCCGCGGGGCCCACAGCTTTTATTCGGTCGCCCTCAACCAATACTGCCCAGCTAGGATGCAGGTCCTGGCCGTCGAACACGGCGGCAGGGCGCAGTAGGGTCAAAGGCGCAGTCGTCTGAGCCCAAGCCGGTAGCAAAGGCAGCAGGATTAACAAGGCGCTGCCAAGCAAGGACTGCGCACGCAAAAAGGAGGCCTTAGGCCATATAAGCCGAAGGAGGCGGTGGAAAAGCCGCATAGAAAAGCCAGAAGCGTGGAGCCGCTAAGCTACGGCAAAGTAGCTTCAGGCATATGCTGGCTGAAAACGGCCGGGTTGACTTACTAGCGCAGGTCGCGCACCGCTACGTCGTTGCCTACTTCCTCGAAGGCAAAGTAGCCGCCACCAACGCGGACGCCGTCGATGGTGCACTCCCATACGTAGCGGCCGGGCGTGGTTTTGGCCGACTCGTTGGCTGCCGTTTTGAAGTATTCAATTGGGCCGGATTCGGTGGGGAACAGCACCGTGAGCTGGGGCTCTTCCACGGTCTTCACCAGCGTATAGATTTTGCCGGTCTTTTCGTTGCGCACGCTAAAGGTGGCCGTGGCCGGCTTGAACTTGGTGGCGGTACTGGAGATGGAAAGCTCAGCCAGGGGCGAGGTGCTTACCATCCAGGTTTGGGCCTGCGCCTCGGGGGCCGCCCAGGCCAGGGCCACAATGGCTACGCAAGTACGGAGTACCCGCGAGCATGACAGTTTAGTAGCGTAAAGTTTGAATTGCATAGTTAGAAGGAGAAGTGAGGGAAAGCTTCTGCCAAGATATACCGAAAAAGCATTCAAAATGGATTGAGCAACAATTATTTTTTTCTTTTTCTAAAAGCTATTTATCTTTAATTGTACTTAAGTAATATTCAACCAGAACAAAAGAGGTTGATAAATGGCAGGGATAGCATAGGGCGGCATTTCTTTGCATAGTCATCAGGAGCCGAATTTTTCTGCGCTTCAGGCTAACCGGACATTGAGTACAGCTGACAACACCGACTACAAAAAAGCCCCGACCATCTGGCCGGGGCTTTTCGAAGCTAGATGCCGGGCACGGCTACTCCACTACCAGACGGCGCGTAACCGTGGTGCCGCCAACCTGTACGCGGAGGGCATAGACGCCGGAAGCGAGGCCCGTGAGGCTTAGCTGATGGCGCAGGCCGGCGGTCGGCAGAGCAAGGGCATCATGGCGTACCGTACGGCCAAGCGCATCGAGCAGGGTGAGTGTGGCGTGCGCCTGACCGGGCACAGCGGGCAGCTGCACGATGGCCGTCGCGTGGGCTGGGTTGGGGTACACCTGCAGTTGGGCGGCCAGCACCTCGGCCACAGTGGCCGTTACGGCGCCGGGGCGCAGCTCTAGGGCAAAGCGGCCCGTAGCGTTACGGCCCACGACGCTGAAGGCGTAGCGGGCGCCCGCTGCCAGCGGCGTCAGCGTATTCAGCTCGCCGTCGCGCAGCCACAGGGTGGTGCCCTGGCCCAGGTTCAGCAACTGCTCGGCCCGCAGCTCGTAGCGGCCGGCTGCGGGCACCTCAACCCCGAGCGGAATAATAACGGGCTGGCTGCCGAACAGCGGCAGGCCATTGACGGCGTAAGACCCGGCACCACTCAGCGAGGCCAGGCTCAGGCCGTTAGGGTTGGGCAGCTTGGCAGCGTCGTAGGCGCCATCGAAGGCGGCCGTAGCACCCTGCTCAAAGTAGATGAAGGCCGCATCAGAAGACGTGCCGGCGGCCGGACGCAGGCTCAGCCTGAGCAGGGGACGGGTTTCGGCGCCGCGCTGGAAGCTGGGGCTACTGTAGGTGGTTTTGCGGGCTGCGTTGGTGAAGCTGAAGCTGGGCACCGCCTGGCTGACGCGCACGAAGAAGCCCTGCATAGCCGCAATTTCACCGCCGGCCAGGGTGCCTACGCCGTTCACGTAGCTGTCGTAGCTGCCGCCGTACTGGCTGGTGGAGCGGTACACGTACACGGCATCGTCGAGGCCGGTGGGCTTCACCACGTTGTCCCACAGGATGGGCGAGGGGTAGGGGTTGCCCAGCAGGTGGTAGCCGGCGTAGGCGCCCATGCCGCTGCGGCTCAGGCCGCCTGCCACGGCCACGTTGCCATTGTTGAGGAAGCCGGCCATGGCCACCAGGCTGCTGGCAGCCAGGTTAACGGTGTAGCCGCGGCCCACGGCCAGCCGGTCGGTGGTGCTGGTGGGCGAGAACCAGCCCTGGTCGAAGCCTAAGGGGCCGGGCGTGCCCGCGGCCCCTAGGCGGGCCTCATCGAAGCCAAACACGTTGGGGAAGGGCGTCACGGTGTTGCCCTGGGTGTTGTATGCCGGATTCACCACGGGTGTGAAGCCAGTGGTGGCCAGGCTGTTCACGGTGTTGAAGAGCATGGGCGAGCTGTAGTGGCGGTAGCCCAGGCCGGCGTTCGGGCCGTCGATGTAGCGCTGCATCTGGGCCTGGCCCTGCACGATGCCGGGGCTGTTGACCACCATGGCTGTGCCGCTGGCGTCGGAGAGTAGCACCAGCAGGCCGTTGTTGGTGTCGAGGTTGCCGTTGAGGGTAAGCAGCTTGTGCACGCGGATAGTGCTGGTGGCCTGCATGCCGGCCGCGCCTACCGTGAGGTTCCAGAACGTAGTGGGCTGGCCGTTGGCGCCCACGTGCTGGGTGCTGCTGCCGGTAAGGGTCACCAGGCCGCCGGTGGCGTTGAAGGTGCTGTTGGTGAACAGGTCGCCCTTCACTTCCAGCGTGCCCCCGCTCATGTTGAAGCCGCCCTGCTGCCGTACGGTGCCGTTGGCCGTCAGGTAGCCGGGGGCCGACAGGCTGAGGCTGGCGCCAGCCTGAATGGTGAGGTCGTTGCAGGCTACAGCCGAGGATACGGCGGGCAGGTTAGCGGCCGCGCCAATTACAACGTTGGTGCTGGCCGTGGGCACGAAGGCCGGGCTCCAGTTATTGGGGTTGTTCCAGTCGGAGCTGACGGCGCCGGTCCAGGTGACAGTGGCCGGCGGGGCGGGCGTAGTCACGGTGAAGCTGGTGCTGCTGCTGGCCGTGCCGCCCGCCGTAGTTACGCTAATAGGCCCAGTGGACGCGCCGGCGGGCACCACGACGCCCGTAATCTGAGTGCCGGTGGCATTCACCGTAAAGCTACTGCTCACGGTGTTGTTGCTGCTGCCGCCAAAGCTGATGAGGCTGGTGCCCGTCAGGTTGCTGCCGTTGATGGTTACGACTGTGCCCACCGGCCCGCTGGCGGGCGAAAAGCTGGTGATGACGGGGCCAAACGTGACGGTGAAGGCCGTGCTGGTGAGCACCCCGCCGGGCGTCGTCAGGGCCGTGATGCCCGAGGCCGCCGTGCCGACCGGTACCACAAAGGTGAGGCTGGTATTGGTGTTGTTTAGAATGCTGGCCGTGGCATTGGTGCCGTTGCTGGCAGTAGTACCATTAATGAGCAGCTGGGTGGCGCCGGCCAGCCCGGAGCCGCTCAGGGTGATGGTCTGGCCGATGGTGCCGGGGTTGGGGTTGAAGCTGGCAATGGCCGGCTGCGGGTCGTTGAGGCGCACATTAACGGCGTTGCCGGCGGAGCTTACGGCCACCAGGTCCACGTCGCCGTCATTGTCCACGTCACCCGCTGTCAGGAACTGGGGTGCGCCGGACACGGCCACGTCGGCGCCCCGGGCTGGTGCTGAGAAGTTGCCCAGGCCGTCGTTCAGGCGGATGCTGAGCTGGCTGTAAGTGCCCGAGCCCACGGCCAGGTCTAGGTCGCCGTCGGCGTCCACGTCGGTCAGCACGAAGCCGTAGGGGCTGGTAAGGGCGGTGGTAGTGGGCGAGGCAAAGCCAAAATCCCCCGCGGTGCCCCCCTGGCGCCCGCCCTGGTTGAAGCGCACGGCCATCTGGTCGTTGCCCTGCAGGGACGCCAGCAGGTCGGTGTCGCCGTCGTTGTCAACGTCGCCTGCTGCCAGGGCCACGGGATGGAAGCCCATATAGAAGCTGCTGCCGGCGCTGAAGGTGCCGGTACCTCCCCCGTTGGCATTGCCGCCGTTGAGGTAGAAGTAAGCCTGGCCGCTGACGTAGGCCATCTGCACGGCATCCAGGTCGCCGTCGTTGTCGAGGTCGGTCAGGGCAATGTCCTGGGGCGCGTTGGCGCCGTTGCCGAAGTTGGTACCCGCCACGAAGCTGCCCACGCTGCCGCCCTGCCGGCCGCCCTGGTTGAAGAGCGGGGTCATGCCCACGGCCGGGCCAGTGAAGCTGCCCACAATATCGAGGTCGCCGTCGCCGTCTATGTCGCCCACCGTCACCGAAACCGGCTGCTGGCCCGAAATGAAGCGCGTGCCCCCACCGAAGGTGCCGGCCGCGCTGCCCTGCGCCCCGCCCTGGTTGTAGCGAATGACGAAGCCATTCTGCGTGCTGCTGCCGGTGCCGGTATAGGCCAAGTTGTTGCAGGCCGCCACAAAGTCCAGGTCGCCGTCGTGGTCGAAATCGGCCAGCTTGATGGCCACGGGCGTGGCATCCACGGCCACGGCCACGGGGCTGGCGAAGGAGGTGCCGCCCTGGTTGAGGTACACGTTGACTGCGGGCGTGGTGATGCTGGCCACCAGCAGGTCCAGGTCGCCGTCACCGTCCACGTCGCCGGTGGCTACGTTGAAGGGGTTGGCGCTGCTCGCGGCAGCCAGGCCGGGCGTGAAGTAGCCGCGGCCGGTGCCGCCGGTAGCCGTTGTGAACTGCTGCACGAAGGGCGCCACGCCCAGGCCGCCCGTGTTCTGCACGGTGGCCGGCACGCTCAGGTGCACCTGCTCGCCAGCGCGGAAGTCGGTGGCGGGGTCGAAGGTGATGGTGCTGCCGCTCACGCTGGCCGTGCCTGCTTTTTTACCGCCGGCCTGGTTCGAGAATACGGCCACGTTTTGGGCCGTGCTGCCGCCTACGGCTTCGTTGAGCGTCACGGTGGGCGACACGCTGCGGGCCGCGGCCGGCGCATGGAGGGCCGGCGTGGTGCTCAGTACTTTCACCAGCACCATGAAGGCCGTGCTGCTGGCCGAGCCGCCCGCTGTAGTTACCGTCAGGGCGTTGCCGGGCGTGGTGCTGCCGGTCGGCACCACGAAGGTGAAGCTGGTAGCCGTGTTGTTGCTGATGGACACGGCCGCACCGTTCAGAGTGAGCGTCGTGCTGCCGTAGAGGTTGGTGCCCGTCACCAGCACCGTGGTGCCGGCAATGGCGCCGGTCGAGGCCACGCCGTTCACCGTGAAGCCGGTGATGGTAGGGGCCAGAGGCGCGTTGCGGCGCACGCTCACGCCGGCCGTTGAGGCGCCGGAGGAGTTGCCGGTAAACAGGTCCAGGTCGCCGTCGGCGTCCATGTCGCCCAGGGCCAGGCTGGCGGGCGAGCTGCCCACGCTGATGGTGGTGCCGCGGGCGAAGCTGCCCAGCGTGCCGGCCTGCGGGCCGCCCTGATTCAGGTAAGTATCAACGGTGCTGTTGGTATTGCTCAGCACAAAGTCCATGTCGCCGTCGGCATCCACGTCGCCGGGCAGCAGGCGCAGCGGGGTGAGGCCGCTGGGCGTGGTCAGGTCGGTGCCGCTGGCAAACTGCCCTTGCCCGTCGTTGAGGCGCAGGTACACCCGGCGCAAGGAGCCGCTCAGGGCCAGCAGGTCGAGGTTGCCGTCGCCGTTTACATCGCCCAAGGCCAGGGCCGTGGTCGACGTTGTCAGCGTCACGCTGCCGCCCACGGTGAAGCTGCCGCTGCCCGAGTTGAAGCACACCAGGACCGTGCCGGCGGTGGGGTTCAGGGTAATGAGGTCGAGGGCGCCGTCGTTGTTCACGTCGCCCAGCGCCAGGCGGGTGGGCGCCGAGCCCAGGCTTCGGAAAGAAGCGCTGCCAAAGCTGCCGCTGCCATTGTTGAGGCACACGCTGGCCGAGGAAGAGCTGTTGCTGATGGTCACCAAATCCAGGTCGCCGTCGCCGTCCACGTCGCCCAGAGCAAGTCCCACCGGGGTGGCGCCCTGCGCTACGCTCACAGCCGCGCTAAACTGGCCTACGGTGCCGCCCTGCAGCCCGCCCTGGTTAAGGCGCACGCTCACCTGGTCGTTGGTGGTGGTGCTGGCCAGCAGGTCTAGGTCGCCGTCGCCGTCGATGTCGCCCAGCACTACGCCGTTGGTGCCGAAGCCGATTGAGTAAGAGCTGCGACCCCCGAAAGCACTGCCATTGCCGCTCCCGGTGGCGTCGCCGCCGTTGAGGTTCACCACCAGCTGGGTACTGTGGGCCGACACCAGGTCCAGGTCGCCGTCGTTGTCGACGTCGCCCACGGCTACGTCCACGGCGCTGCCCGTGCCGGTATCTACCGAGGTAGTGCCCTGGAAAATGCCTTTGCCGGTGCCGCCCGTCGCGGCGTTGAAGCGGTACACGTAGGGCTGGGCCGTCAGGCCACCCGCCGTCTGCACGGTGGCGGGTACGCTCACTTGCACCAGCTCGCCGGGGTGCAAGGAGGCACTGAGCTGCAGCGTGGCCGTGCTGCCGCTCACTGTGGCGCTGCTCAAGGTGCGCAGGCCGCCAAACTGCTCGGCGTGCACCCGGATGCCAGCCGCCGAAGCCGCCGTAGGGGCGTCGTTAAAGGTAATGTCCAGGGGGGCGCTCAGGGGCGCAGATACCGCCTGGCTGGCGGGCGAGGTGCCCGTGACGAGCAGCTGGCTGGCCGCGGCGCTGGCCACGGTGGGCAGCTGGGCGATAAAAGCTACGTCGCCGCCGCCAGTCAGCGTGGTGCTGCCAAAGGTGGCACTCTGAGGGAAATAGCCGCCCACCGTGAGCGTGCTGCCGACCAGGTCAATGGCCAGGCTCCGGTCGAAGTCGTTGCCGCCGCCGCGCTGGGCCCAGCGCAGCTGGCCCGCGCTGCTGTACTTGGCCACAAACACGTCCTGGGCCGCGCCGCCAGCGGGCGTCAGCGTCACGCGGTTGCGGCCCGTGCCGAAGGTGGCGCTACCGCCGAAGTTGCCCGTTACGTAGGCATTGCCGGCCGCGTCCAGCACCACGTCCCAGCCGTCGTTCACGGAGCCGGCGCCCTGGCCGTAGGATTGCCGCACCCAGGTCAGGGTGCCGGCAGCGTCGTATTTAGCCAGAAAAAATTCGTCGGTCAGGGTTGAGGTAGTAATGGTAGTGGCGGCGACGCCGGTGCCAAAGGTGGCTTTTTGGCGGAAGGTGCCGGTCAGGTGGCTGTTGCCGCTTGCGTCAACCGCCAGGGCATTGCCGAGGTCTATGTCCTGGTTGTTGTTGGCCCCGCCCGCCGAGTTTATCCACTGCAGCAGGCCGCTGCCGTTGTACTTGCCCAGGAAGATGTCGAAGCCTCCGAAATAGGGGGGCTGCTGGGTGAGGGGCGAGGTGCTGCGGCCGGTTTCAAACGTGGCAGCCGCCAGGTTCGCGCCGGTGAAGTACACGTTGCCGCTGCCATCCACGCCCACGCCGTTCACCTCGTCGGAGCTGGCGGAGCCGCCCGAGCGCACCCACAGCTGGTTGCCCGCGCCGTCGAACTTGGCCACGAACACGTCGGTGCCCCCATTGCTGGTAAGGGTCGTATTGCCGAACCCAGGCACCGTGTTCATGAACTCACCCACTAGGTACACGCTGCCGCTGGCGTCAGTAGCGACGCCCTTGCCTTCGTCGGTGTAAATCCAGCCCCGGCGGATGGCCCACAGCACGGCCCCGCTCGGGTCGTACTTGGCCAGGAAAATGTCGTCTCCGCCCGTGCTGCTGAGGGTGGTGGTGCTGGCGCCGACGCCGAAGGTGGCCACGTCGCGGTAGCGGCCGGTCAGGTACACGTTGCCGCTGCCGTCCACGGCCAGGCCGTTGCCCCAATCCTCATTGGTGCCGCCGGCCCGCTGGGCCCAGAGCAGGGTGCCGCTCGGGCTGAACTTGGCCAGAAAGGCGTCGGCGCTTGAGTTCGGGGTGTTTAGGGTTACCTGGCTGCTGCCGCTGCCAAAGCGGATGGAGTTCTCAAAGTAGCCGGTGAGGTAGGTGTTGCCCGCCGCGTCGTGCGCGATGTCTGACACCTGATTGTGGTAAGTGCCAGGGTTGGAGGCGTGGAAGGAGGTGGCGCCTTGCCAGGCCGGCGCCTGGGCCCGGCCACTTAGGGCCAGCAGCAGTAGCACAAGCAGCAGGCCATAGGGCCGGGTGGTGCGTAGGAACGAGAAGGGCAAGCCGATAGGCCTCACCCTGGGTGGGTAAGAATGGGGCATGTTAAGGTTGGGGAAAAGGATAGTGGAAAAAATATCAATCAACAGAAAAGCCCGGCCTCTGTCGTACAGAAGCCGGGCTGTAATTCTGACAAGCAAATTTCAGCAACGGAGGCCAGCGGCGCAAGGGGGCGCGGGTGGTTCGAAAGGGGTTGGTGCCGCAGATATGGGCACCAATCCGGCTTACCTGACTCTCGCCGTATCGACTTATCAAGGCACAAACACGCTAAAGCTAAATCCCCGGTCGGCGGCGGCGCCGCTGCTGTTAAAGGTGAAAACATCGACGTAGCCCGTGCCGGCCCCGTAGCTCACCAGGCCGGGCGTAGCGCCAAAGAGCGTGGCCGTGACGGCGGCCGTGCCCAGGTTGGCGGTGTTCAGCTCGCTGCCCGCCGGAAAAGAAACGCGGTAGCTGCCGGTGCCGGTGCGGGCCACGGTGAAGTTGTCGGTGGAGCCGAAAATGGTGCCCGAGCTGCCCACGGTGCCATAGGCTGCGGCCACCAGGCTGTGGGTGCCGAGCTGTACCCGCGGCGGAGTGGCAAAGGCCACGCTGCCGTCGGCCTGCTGCGTGAGCACCTGACCGGGCTGGCCGGCGCGGGCGGGCAGGGTGTAGGCCCTGCCCGCTGCCTGGCCCAGGCGCAACTGGGGAATGCCGGAGGTAGCACTGTCGGAACTGTTGGCGCGGGTGGCATCGCAGGGCAAGCCGCTGCCCCCGCTCAAACAGGCCGTGGCAAGGTACTGCCCGCCGTAGTTGGCCACAGCGTCGGGGGACGCGCCCACAAAATTGCCCGCGTAGCAAATCTCCAGCGCCACATTGCTGCTGCCGTCCCACACAAAGGGCGTGGTGAACTGGTGCGTGTTCCAGCCCGGCACGGTGGCGTAGTCGGCGGCGTACACGGTAGTGGCGTTGGGCAGCAGCGTGCTGTTTGCGGTAAAAGCCGTGGTGTGGGCCATTTTAATGGTGAATCCCTGAAAAGCGGCCGTCGTGTTTTTCGTGATTACGAAAAACGCCACGCTGGTCAGCGGGCCAGCCCGTAGCCCAGCGGCCCGCAGAGCGGCTCCCTGCAGCAGAATCTGGGTGCGGGCGTTGTTGAGGTAGGGGCTGGCACCGAAAAAGGTGTTGCTGCCAAAGCTGTTGCTGCCCACCGTGACGGGCTGGGCCGCCTCCACCGGGCCCGGCCCTACCTGCACGCCCGTGGCGGGGTCGTACTGCAGGGTTCCGCCATCGGCCAGACGCCGCCACTCGGGGGCGACGCGGGTGCCGGCGTTGTAGTAAAAGCCAGGCTGGGCGCCGTCGGTCTGGTACACAATCAGGCCGGGGGCGGGGCTGCCCATGCTGGTGCGGGCCAGCTCCGAGAGGCGCGGCAGCAGGGCTCCTTTGCCGGGGGCAGTAACGTCCAGGGCCGCCGAGGCATCGGGCATAGTGGTGCCGATGCCCACGCTGCTCGTCTGCGCAGTGGCGCAATAGGCAAAGGCGGTCAGCACGGCGGCCAGGGCAAGGCGTCGGTTGAGGAAATGAGTCATAGCAGGAGCAGCCGAGCGAATACAAGTATTTACTCAGCAAAGCTGCTCCTGTGCTCTGCCCATGCACAATAAAAGCGGGCCAACGACGGAATTTGGCTAGTGAAGCACACCGGACGGGCTGTGGCCCGGTGCGCAGCCGGCTAATGTGCCGCCAGGGCCTCGGCCTTTACAGCTGGCTGGCCCGCACCGGAGCGACCAGCCCCCAGCAGCCGCACGATGAGGCCCGTCCAGCCCGTTTGGTGGCTGGCACCCAGGCCGTGGCCGTCGTCGCCGTGGAAGTACTCGTAGAAGAGCAGGTAATCCCGGAAGTGCGGGTCGGTTTGCAGCAGCGGGTTATTGCCAAAGGCCGGGCGCTGGCCCTGCTCGTCGCGCCGGAACAAGGCGGCCAGGCGGCCGGCCAGGGCCTCGGCTACTTCGCCCAGCGTATGCTGCCGGCCCGAGCCCGTGGGGTATTCCACGGTGAAGCCGTCGCCGTAGTAATCCTGAAACCGCTGCAGCGACTCAATGATGAGGTAGTTGATGGGAAACCACACCGGCCCGCGCCAATTAGAGTTGCCGCCAAACATGGAGGAGTCGGACTCGCCCGGCACGTAGCTCACGCTGAAGTCGGCCGTGGGCGTGCTGAACACGTAGGGCCGGGCCAGGTGGTGGCGCGACAAGGCCCGGACGCCATAATCCGACAGGAACTCGGCCTCGTCGAGCATGCGGCGCAACACGCTGCGCAGGCGGTCGGGGCGCAGCAGCGAGAGCAGGTGGTGCTCGCCCTTGGCGGCCGGCCACTTTGCGATGAGGGCCGCCAGGTGGGGCCGGTTTTCGAGCAGCCAGTTCAGGCGGTAAGTAAACTCGGGCATGGCCTGCAGCAGCTCGTCGTCGAGCACTTCCACGGCAAAAAGCGGAATCAGCCCCACAATGGAGCGCACCTTGAGCCTGGTGCGCTTGTCGTCGGGGGTGTGCAGCACGTCGTAGTAAAACTCGTCCTCGTCGTCCCAGAGGTTGAAGTTGCCGTCGCCGCTGCGGGTCATGGCGTCGGCGATGTAGAGGAAGTGCTCGAAGAACTTGCCCGCAATTTCCTGGTACACGGGCTTGGTGCGGGCCAGCTCCAGGGCCATGCGCATCAGGTTGAGGGCGTACATGGCCATCCAGCTGGTGCCGTCGCTCTGCTCGATGGTGCCGCCCGTGGGCAGGGGCGAGCTGCGGTCGAATACGCCGATGTTATCAAGCCCCAGGAAGCCGCCCTCGAAGATGTTGCGGTTGCTTTTGTCCTTGTGGTTCACCCACCAGGTGAAGTTGAGCGTGAGCTTGTGAAAGACGGACTCCAGGAAGTAAGTGTCGCCGTGGCCGCCGTTGCGCTTTTTGTCCATCTGGTACACGCGCCAGGTGGCCCAGGCGTGCACGGGCGGGTTCACGTCGCTCAGGTTCCACTCGTAGGCCGGCAGCTGCCCACTGGGGTGCATGTACCAGTCGCGGGTGAGCAGGCGCAGCTGGCTTTTGGCAAACTCGGCATCCACCACCGCCAGCGGAATGCAGTGAAAAGCCAGGTCCCAGGCCGCGTACCAGGGATACTCCCACTTGTCGGGCATGGAAATAATGTCGGCGTTGTAGAGGTGGCGCCACTCACTGTTGCGGCCCGCCGTGCGGGCGGGCAGTGGGGGCTGGGCCTCGGGGTCGCCGGCCAGCCAGTGGGCCAGGTCGTAGTGGTAGTACTGCTTGCTCCAAAGCATACCCGCGAAGGCCTGGCGCTGGATGCGGCGGTCGTCTTCATCGGCCAAGTCAGCTTGCAGGCAATCGTAGAACTCGTCGGCCTCGGCCTGGCGGCGGGCCAGCAGCTCGCTGAAGTCCGCAAAGGGCGCCGCCAGGGCTTCCTTGCTCAGGCGCAGGCGCACGGTGGCTTCGCCGTCTGGGGCGATGTTGAAGGCGTACTGCGCGGCGGCCTTGGTGCCGGTGCGGGCCGGGTTCACGGCGTCGGCGTCGCCGTCCACCACGTAGTCGTTGATGCCGTCTTTGAAGTAGCGGCCCGGGGCGGGCTGGCCAAACAACCTGGGGGCATTGGTGTCGTTGTCGCAGAAGAGCAGGGGCGGGGCCGTGCCCGGCTGGCCGTGGTCACAGTAGAGCTGGTAGCAGCCTAGCTCAGGGTGCTCGGCGGCGATGAGGGCAGGCCCGGCGGCATGCAGGCGGGGGCGGGTGTCGTCGTGGCCCCAGGCCCAGGTGTTGCGAAACCACAACTGAGGCAGCAGCTGCAGGCGAGCTGTTGCCGGGCCGCGGTTGTGGGCCGTAATCTGAATCAGAATGTCGTCGGGCCCCGCCTTGGCGTATTCCACAAACACGTCGAAGTAGCGCCCTTCGTCGAAAATGCCGGTGTCGAGCAGCTCGCACTCGGGCTCCTGGCGGCTGCGGCGGGCGTTTTCGGCCAGCAGCTCCTCATATGGGAAAGCCTGCTGCGGGTACTTGTACAGCATCTTCATGTACGAGTGCGTCGGCGTGCTGTCGAGGTAGTAGTAGTGCTCTTTCACGTCCTCGCCGTGGTTGCCCTGGCCGTTGCTGAGGCCGAACAGGCGTTCCTTCAGCATCTCGTCGTGCCCGTTCCACAGGGCCAGGCCAAAGCAGAGGCGCTGGCGGTGGTCGCTGAAGCCGGCCAATCCTTCTTCGCCCCAGCGGTAGGCCCGGCTGCGGGCCTGGTGGTGGGTGGTGTAGTCCCAGGCGTTGCCGTCGGGCGAGTAGTCTTCGCGCACCGTGCCCCACTGCCGCTCGCTGAGGTAGGGGCCAAATTTTTTCCAGGCCGCATTGCCGGCCGTGGTTTCCGCGAGTCGATGTTCTTCCTGTGTCATCAATAAAAATAGCCGCAAGACCACAGTCGGGCTGGCCCTTTGTAAGGGCTGGTGCGGCCGTGGTCAGAATAGAATAAAGTAGGGTTCGCTAAAGGTGGAGTTAGTTAAAAGTGAAGAGTTAAACGTTGAAATCCAGAACGGTTTTCAACGTTTAACTCTTCACTTTTAACTTGATTCATAGCCCTGCAAACGCGAGCCGGCGCGTGGTGTTGCAAAGGCCGAGCTTAGCGGCAACGGGCGCAGCCGGGCCCAAACGTTTGCAATTGCGAATGCAGGCTGTGGTGGGCTGCAATAAAAAAATGCGCTTGCCGCAGACTTAGCTGGCCAGGTCGGGCCGCAACCACTCCATGGCCTCGCCTTCGTTATCGAACATGCGGGTGTCGAAGGTCTGCTTCGGAGCCAGGGCCTGCTCCACGTACTTTTTCAGGTTTGGGTCGTTGCGGTACGCTTCGGTCAGGGCCGGGGAGCTGAGAACGGCCAGGCGCAGGCGCCGCGGGGCCAGCCGGCGGGCCGCCTGCGGGTAAAACGTGTCGTTGCACCAGGCGCTGAGCTCGGCCGTCACCTTTTCGCGCCGACGCACGTCGAGCAGCCAGTCGCTGGCTCCGAAGGCTTCGGCCGCTTCCAGCATGCAGGCATAGTCGGCCTGCACTACTTCCATCGAGCCGTGGGTGTGCCAGCGCACTACCATAATCTCCAAGTCGGGGCGGAAATAGATGGTGCGAGTGGTGAGTTCGATAGGGGACTGCATAGCTCAAGAGTACGGCCCCAGCGAGCCAGCAGTTGCTTAGCTCCGGGCGAAGCTCACCCCAGGCTGTCCAGGGGCAGGCGGCCGGCCTGGCCGGGCTGCAGCTGCTGAAACTCGGTGGGCGACATGCCCGTCACCTGCCGGAACTGGTTGGTGAGGTAGGCGGCGCTGCTGTAGCCCAGCTGCCGGGCCACTTCGGCCACGGTGGCTTCCTGGTAGCTGAGCAGCTCCTTGGCCCGCTCCACTTTCTGGCGGATGATGTACTTCTCCAGCGTCAGCCCCTCCAGGGCCGAAAACAGCTGCGAGAGCTGGTGGTAGTCGCGCCCCAGCCGCTGGCTCAGGTACACCGAGAAGTTTTGCCGGAGCTCGGCGGCCGGCGTGTAGTGAATCAGCTCCACCACCACGGCTTTCACCTGCTCTACCAGCTGCCGGGCGGGGTCGTCGACCAGCTCGAAGCCGGCCGCCTGCAGGGCCGCCTGCACCGCCGGCCGGTTGGGCACGGGGCCGGCCACGTCGGCTGCGCCCAGCACCACCTGCTGCAGGGGCAGGCCCAGCTGGGTGAGGGCGCGCTCCACTGCCTCCACGCAGCGGGCGCAGACCATGTTGCGGATGATGAGGCGGGTGCTGCCCGGCGCGGGCGGGGCTAATGGTGCGGTGGGGTTCATACGACGACGATGCTGCCCCGCAGCATGTGCATGCCGCAGGTGAACTCAAACTTACCCGTTTGCTGGGGCAGAAACTCCACGGCCGTGGTTTGGAAGGCCGGCAGCTCGCGCCGGATGTGGAAGTCGGGCAGCAGCAGCTCCTCCGAGCAGCTGCTTTCCTCGTCGCGGTAGAAGTTGAGCTGCACCGGCTGGCCTTTTCTCACCTCAATCACATCGGGCGAGTAGCCGCCTTTCACGGTAATGTCGACCTGCTGCACGCCCGTGCTGGAGGAAACGGCATTGGCAACCTGGTGCGGAGCGTAAAAGAAAAACCAGATGACGTAGGCAATGAGGCCCAGGCCAAGGGTGGTGACGAGAAGTTGGGAAGTATCCATGAGGTAGGGATTTAAAACGATGTAGGGGCGGGGCTTGCCCCCGCCCATTGTCAGAACATCAACCGTTCAACGACGGGCAGGGGCAAGCCCTGCCCCTACAAAACTTTACTGTTTAACTGAAAAACTGCGCAGGCGCAGGGAGTTGGTAAGCACCGATACCGAGCTCAGCGCCATGGCGGCGGCGGCCAGCATGGGCGAGAGCAGCCAGCCGGTGAAGGGGTAGAGCAGGCCTGCAGCAATGGGAATGCCCAGGGTGTTGTAGACGAAGGCGAAGAACAGGTTCTGGCGGATGGTGCGCATGGTGTGGCGCGACAGCGAGATGGCTGTCACCACGCCCATCAGGTCGGCGCGCATGAGGGTGATGGCGGCGGCTTCCATGGCCACGTCGGTGCCGCTGGCCATGGCCAGGCCCACGTCGGCCCGGGCCAGGGCGGGGGCGTCGTTGATGCCGTCGCCCACCATGGCCACGCGGCGGCCTTCGGCCTGCAGCTGCTGCACCTTGCCGGCTTTGTCCGGGGGCAGCACTTCGGCGAAGAAGCGCGTGATGCCCACCTGGCGGGCCACTTCGGCGGCCGTTTGGGGGTTGTCGCCGGTCATCATCACCACTTCCAGCCCCTGGCGCTGCAGCTCCCGGATGGCCTCGGCCGAGCTGTCGCGGATGGTGTCGGCCACGCCGAACACAGCGGCGGGCTGGCCGTCTACCGCAGCGTAGAGCACAGTTTTGGCCTGGGCCAGCAGCGGAGCGGCAGCTTGCTCCAGGGCAGAGCTCAGCGCCACACCGTTTTCCCGCAACAGGCGCAGGTTGCCGATGAGCACAGCCCGGCCATTCACACTGGCTTTGGCGCCCTGGCCCTCCACGGCCTGAAAGCTGCTGGCGGCCAACTGACCGGTTTGCTGCTCATCAGCATAGCGCACCACGGCGGCGGCCAGGGGGTGCTCGCTCTGCCGCTCCACGGCGGCCAGCAGGGGCAGCAGGTCAGCGGCCGTTTGGCCGGGTAGGGGCAGGAAGTCGGTTACGGCGGGCTCGCCGCGGGTGATGGTGCCGGTTTTGTCCAGCAGCACAGTATCCACCTGGTAAGCTTTTTCCAAGGCTTCGGCGTTGCGGATGAGCACGCCGTACTCAGCGCCCTTGCCGGTGCCCACCATAATGGCCGTGGGCGTGGCCAGCCCCAGGGCGCAGGGGCAGGCAATGATGAGCACGGCCACGAAGTTGACCAGGGCCAGCGGCAGGCGCGTTGCTTCGGGCGCGAAGTCAAACCACAGAATAAAGGTGAGCAGGGCAATGACCACGACCACGGGCACAAACACGGCACTGACCTTGTCAGCCAAACGCTGAATGGGGGCGCGGCTGCCCTGGGCCTCGCTCACCAGCTTCACAATCTGGGCCAGCATGGTTTCGGCTCCCACCTTGCTCACCCGGAAGCGGAACGAGCCGGTTTTGTTGAGCGTGGCGCCAAACACCGCGTCGCCGGCTTTCTTCTCTACCGGCAGGCTTTCGCCGGTGAGCATGGACTCATCCACGGCCGAGTGGCCGGTTTCAATCATGCCGTCGGTAGCTACCTTTTCGCCGGGCCGCACCAGCACCAGGTCGTTGAGCTGCACCTGCTCGATGGGAATGTCCAGCTCCTGTCCGCCGCGCAGCACGCGGGCCGTGCGGGCCTGCAGGCCCAGCAGCGCCTTGATGGCGGCCGAGGTGCGCACTTTGGCCCGCGCTTCCAGCACCTTGCCCAGCAAAATCAGGGCGATGATGGTGGCGGTGGTGTCGTAATACACCTCGGGCGCAATGCCATGGCGGCCCAGCCAGCCGGGGGCCAGGGTGGCTACAAGGCTGAACAGGAAGGCCGCGCCGGTGCCCACGGCAATAAGGGTGTCCATGCTGGCCGTGCGGTGCCGCAGCCCGTTCCAGGCCGAGACGTAGAACTCGCGCCCGCTGTAGAAAATGACCGGCAGCGTGAGTAGCAGCAGCCCGTAGTTGAGCACCGGCATGGAAATCCGGCTCATCAGGGCCGGCCACAGCATCAGCATAGACAGCGGCATGATGAAAGCCGCCAGGCCCGCCGCCACCCAGAAGCGGCGGCGCAGGCGGGCGTAGGCCTCGGCCTTGCGGGCTTCCAGCTCGTCGTCAGTAGCGAGCGGACTGGCGGCTGCGGGTTGGGCGGTTTCGGCCACGCCGTAGCCGGCCTGCTCCACGGCGGCTTTCAGGCCGGCGCGGTCTATCTGGCCTGGTACAAAGTCGACGGTGGCTTTTTCGGTGGCCAGGTTCACCACGGCGCGCTGCACGCCGGGCGTGCGGGTGAGGGCCCGCTCCACGAAGTTGGAGCAGGAGGCGCAGGTCATGCCCTCGATATTAAAGGTAGCCGTTTCGGTGGCCGGGGGGGCGGCTACTGGCTCCGCGGCAGTGGGGGTTGGTTTCATGGTAGGGCGGCCGGGAAAGGCCTGTTGGGTAAGTGCTTATTCAACGACAAAGGAAGCGGGCGGGTGCCCCGGCCGTGGTGCGCAATTCCTGCCCACAGTTGTAAGATTCGTCGTTCGCCAGCGCCGCCGCCGGAGCAGGTGCATAATTCGGCTGACGGCTTGCAACATTTTCATTGGCCGACTGCCCCGTCAGACATGAAAAGCCCTGTTTTTGAGCAGCCAGCGCATTTTACACCGCTTTTTCAGCGCCAGCGAATGCCCGTTATACCGTGGCAGCGCCTGGCCGGCGGATTGACGGGCACGAACTCCTGCTCTACTTTTGTCGTTCGCAAATCTCTATGTTCCGACTCTCTCCCATAACCAAGCGTACGACGGCCTCGCTGCTGCTAGTGGTGTTTCTGCACCTGCTGGCCAAGCAATGCCTGTGCCTGGCCATGGGAGTGCCGATGGACACGGCGGCCCCCGCGGCGAAGGCCGTAGCAGCCAAAAGCTCGGCGCCCGACCCGCACGCCTGCTGCAAAAAGCTGGGCAAGGCCAAGCACGGCCGCAGTAGCACATCGGGCGAAGAGCCGAAGGACGACTGCTGCAAGCACAAAGCCGTGGCCCTGCTGAAGGTGATGGACGCTCCGGCAGGCAAGCAGCTCGATGCGTCCGCCGTGCTGGCCTTGCCGCCGGTGCACAGCTTTGCTTTTGCCCGCTTTGTGGCCTGGGATGCCAGCGCCCCCGTCGCGCTGGTGCCCCGGCAGCACCTGCCGCCCAAAATTCCCGACCTCCGGGTTTTCCTCCGGTCCCTGACCGTCTAGTAGCGCGTGCCGAGTAAGGTCTGTGCCGCTTCCTCGTGTGGGAAGGGGCCGGGCCTTTTTGTTTGCCCGACTGGCTACGCGCCGCGGCCCTTGGGTCTTTTGCTGCCTTGGGCGGCTTCCTCTTTCAATTTACTGCAATACCTCGCTGCCTGGCATCTGCCCGGCTGGCACCCCTGCATTCCTTTAATTCCCATGAAATTCTTCTCAATCCTAAGCCTGGCTGCGGCCACGGCTCTCGCCTTCACTTCCTGCTCTGCCGACGATAAAAAAGCCGATGCGGCGCCCACAGCTGAAGCTGCCACCCATAGCGGCGCCCACACTTACACCTGCTCCATGCACCCCGAAGTGGTGAGCGACAAGCCCGGTGACTGCCCCAAGTGCGGCATGCACCTGGAGCATACCGACGGGGCCGTGAGCAACGGCAAAACCTACCGCATGGCCTTCAGCTCCGCACCCGCTCAGCTGGTGGCCGGCCAGCCGGCTACCCTGTCTTTCCAGCCCCAGGAGCAGGACAATACCGCGGCCCCGGTGCCGCTGGCGGTGGTGCACGAAAAGAAGATGCACCTCATTATCGTCAGCAAAGACCTGTCGGAGTTCCACCACGAGCACCCCGAGTTCAAGGCCACGGGCCGCTACGACGTGCCGTTTACCTTTAAAAGCGGCGGCGACTACGTGCTGTTCCAGGACTACCAGCCCGAAGGCGCCGGCCACCAGCTGGGGCGTCAGGCCGTGCGCGTAGCCGGTAGCCCAAAGGCGCCAGTGAAATTCTCGACTGACCAGCTGCAGTGGAACGGTAAGGAATACCAAGCCACACTGGGCTTCAGCAAGCCGGCGCAGGTAGGGCAGCCCCTGCAGCTAGCTGTTACGCTGAGCCGGAACGGCCAGCCCCTGACCGACCTGGAAAACTACCTCGGCGCCCTGGGCCACATGGTCATCATCAGCCAGGATACCAGGCAGTACCTGCACGTACACCCCCAGGACCAAGCCGACAAAGGCCCTAAAGTCGGCTTCCAAACCACGTTTGAGCAGGCCGGCCTGTACCGCGTATTCCTGCAGTTCAACCACGGCGGCCAGATTCACACCGCCGACTTCACCGTGAACGTGGCCCCTGCTGCCTAAGTCCCTAGCGCAACTACGGTGCTCATTCTCTTCACCAAATCAACCCCCAAACCCATGAAAGCTCCCTTCTTTATTTCCCTGACGCTGCTGACTTCCCTGCTCAGTGCCTGTGGCGAGAAAAGCCCATCCGCGAATCCAATGAGCCGGTAAGTGCCAAAACCGAGGCCATTATCGACTCAACCCACCAGCACCATATGGCGCACGGCAACAGTGCCGTGGCCAGTGGGAGCCTCACCGGCGCCATGACCAAGATGATGCAGGGCATGCACGATTTCAAGGCCAACGGCAACACCGACCATGACTTCGCCCACATGATGATGGCCCACCACCAGGGGGCTGTGGAGATGTCGGAAGTGCTGCTGCGCGAAGGCCAGGACGCCACCATCAAGGCCATGGCCCAGAAGATTCTGGACGACCAGAAAAAGGAAATCAGCGCCCTGCAGGCGGCCGCCCAGCGCCTCGATGCGGCCCCCAAGAACTACGAGCCCAACAGCGCCAGCGACAAGTACCAGCAGCGCATGACAGCTTCGATGCAGGCTATGATGCAGCCCGTCGCGCCCACCGGCAACATCGACCAGGACTACGTGCGGATGATGATTCCCCACCACCAGAGCGCCGTGGAAATGGCCCAGGCTGTAGTCGACCTGGGCAAAGATGCCGAAGTGAAGAAAATGGCTCAGGGCATGGTTACGGCTCAGAAAAAGGAAATTGAGCAGTTCCAGGCCTGGCTGAAGCAGCACGGCAGCAGTCAAAAAGGCCAGGCCAGCAGCGCCGTGTACGAGTGCCCCATGGGCTGCGAAGGCAGCAAGAGCACCAAGCCCGGCAAGTGCCCCACCTGCGGCATGGACCTGGAAAAGAAGGCGTAAGATTCAGTTGTCAGTTGTCAGTTGTTCGTTGTCAGAATCGTTCTGACGCTTGCTTTAATGGAACGACCTAACAACTGACAACGAACAACGGACAACTAACAAAGTGAGACGAATTCTGATAGCCGCATTGCTGACACTATGGCTCCCGGCCCGTGCCCAGCAGGTGGTGCTGCCGCTGGACAGCGTGCTGGCCGGTGCCCTGCTGGCCAGCCCTTTGCTACGGCAGTCGGGCGAGGAGCGGCGCGAGCAACAGGCCTTGCAGCGGGGCTCCTTCTCGCTACTGAACCCGGGGCTGACGGTGGAAAGCCCTACTGGCGAATTTTTTACCTGGGGCGTGCAGCAGCTGTTCGATTTCCCAACGGTGTACACGCGGCAAGCCCGGGTAGGCCGGGCCCAGGTGGAACTGGCCGGCCGCAGCCAGGTTTTGGCACAGGCCGCCGTGCGCCGCGATGCCCGTCTAGCCTACCTGGCCCTGCAGGTGGCCGAAACCCGGCAGCGGCAGCTGCAAAGCCAGGACAGCCTGCTGCAAACCCTGGCCGCAGCCTCTGAGCGGCTGTTTGCGGCCGGCGAGGTCGACTACCTGCAGCGGGTGAGCACGGCGGCTGAGTCACGGCAGGCCAGCAACCGCGTGCAGCAGGCCGCCGCCGACCGCCGCGCCGCCCAGCGCCGCCTGGGACTGCTGCTGGGTCGCCCCACGGCCGAGCTGGCCACGGGCACCGACCTGAGCCGGCCTGTTAATCTGCCCGCGCAAGCGCCACTGGCGCTGGCCGAAGTGGCTGACACCGCCCAGCTGCGCAGCAGTCCGCAATGGGCTTTTTACACCCAGAACATTGAGGTGAGCCGCCAGAACCTGCGCCTGGTCCGGGCCCGCAACCTGCCCGGCTTTAGCCTGGGCTACATTAACCAGGGGCCACGGGAAACGCCGCAGCTCTATCGCCTGCAGGCGGGCCTGACCCTGCCGGTGTACTTTTTTCTCAACCGCACCCGCACCCAGGCCGCCGAAGCCCGGCTGCGGGCTGCTACCGCTCAGCGCGAGGCCGCGGCTCTGGAGCAAAACAGCCAGTACCAGCAGGCCCTGGCCGATGCCCGGAAGTTTGGCGCCAGCCTGCGCTACTACCAGGAAACCGGCCTGCCCCAGGCCGCCACCATCATCAGCACCGCCCAGCGCCTGTTTCGGGCGGGGGAGGTGAGCTACTACCTGTTTGTGCAGAGCGAGAACCAGGCTTTCCAGATACGCACCGACTACCTCGAGGCCGTGCGCGGCTACCAGGAAGCGCTTATCCAACTCAACTACCTGCAAGGCCAATGAGCAGCCTGTGGCATGTGTACTATGACTGGGCCGGGGGTGAGGCTTTCGGGCTTATCCAATCTATCATGACCTATCGAATGAACGCGCGCTTACTCTTACTAATGCTGCTAAGCCTCCTGCTGGGAGCCGGCCAGGTGCGGGCCCACGGCGGCGAAGACCACGGCGCGGCGGTCAAGCCCGGCGGCGCAGCCGGCGCCAGCTATTTCTCCACCTTCGCTGCCTCCGGGCAGTTTGAGCTGCTGCTGCGCTACGAGCCCCTGCAGCCCGGCGAGCCGGCCCACCTGCGGCTGTTCGTGGCCGACTTCGCCACCAATGCCCCCATCCGCGGCGCCAAGCTGGCCCTGACGGTGCCCGAGGATAATTCGATAAAGCTAACCGCCACCGAGCATGGCCCCGGCGAATACCTCATCGAAACCAGCTTCCCGAAAAAGCAGGCCTACAGCATGACGGTGACGGTGAGTACCGGCGAGCGGGCCGACCTGCTGCTGTTGAAGGGCATTGACGTAGGCAGGGAGCTGCCGCACGACGAGCCCGCCGCCAGCACGCAGCCCTGGCTAACCTGGAAAACCGGCCTACTGCTGGGCGCCGTTTTCCTGGCTGGCATGGGCGCTACGGCTCTGCTGATGCGCCGGCGTCCGGCTTCATCCTCTTCTTCCGTCAACCTATGAAAAAGCTGCTATTGCCTCCCAGGCTTGTGGCCGCGCTGAGTCTGGCCGGCCTTCTAGCCATCCTGCTGCCGGCCCCCCGCCCGCTTGCCGCCCACGGGGGCGAAGACCACGGCGGCGCCAAGCCTGCTGCCAGCGGCGGGACTGCCGACGAGGTGCTGATGCCCAAGGAAAGTCAGTTCCTGTTTGAAATCCGTACCCAGCTAGTGCGAACTGATACGCTGCTGACCCGCCGCACCCTGCTGGGCCAGGTGACGGCCGCCCCCGGCGGGGAGGGCCGCATCGTGGCACCACAGACCGGCCGCCTGGCCAGCGTGAGCGTGCGCGTAGGCCAGCAGGTGCGGGCCGGGCAGGTGCTGGCCGTGCTCGACCAGACCCTGGCCGCCACCGAGCAGATTGGCCTGGCTACGGAGCAAGCCAACGCTCAGGCCGAGCTGCGCGCCGCCGAGCAGGACTACCGCCGCCTGCAAAGCATTGCCGACATCGCCGCCCGCAAGGACGTGGTAGCCGCCGGGCTGCGCCTGCGCCAGGCCCGGCAAAACCTGGCCATCCAGCACCAGCAGGCCGGCCGCCGGGTCACGCTCACGGCACCCGTTAGCGGCACGGTCGACGTGTTTGCCCTGGCGCCGGGCCAGCAGGTAAGCCAGGGCGAGGAACTGCTGCGCGTCATCAACCCTGGCAAGCTCTACGTGCAGGCCCAGGTATTTGCCGCTGACCTCGCCACGGTGGGGGAGGCAGCTCGCTTCGTAGTGGAAGGCCTGCAGGGCGAAGGCACGGTGCCAGCCCGGCAGGTATCGTTCAGCAACGTCGTCAACCCCGTAAACCAGGCGCGGCAGCTGATTCTGGCCATGGACGGCAGCACCGGCCTGCGCCCCGGCCAAAGCGTGAACGTGCGGGTGCAAACCAGCGGCAGCCGGGCCCAGCTGGCCGTGCCCACCGCCGCCGTCACCGACATTGGCGGCAAGCCGGCCGTGTTTGTACACACGGCGCCCGAAGTCTTCAAACTGCGCTTCGTGCAGCCCGGCCCCGGCGACGCGCAGCACACCACCATTGCAGCCGGCCTGAACGAAGGCGAGCGGGTGGTGACGCAGAACACCTACCAGCTCAAGTCAGTGTACCTGAATCAGTAAGTAGAATGCCGACTCCTGCGCCCTAATTCCGCCCAAATAGCACGGCATGCCGGGGTTCGACCCCAAAGCGCCTCCCTTTAAGCCCGGCGTGCCATCCTTTTAGGTCGGCGCGCCAGGGTGCCACCCCAACGCTTCGTGCAAAACGGACGACCCACCAGGGCCGGACCGCGGCGCGCTGCCCTTTTTGCTCGGCGTCCCGCCCTTTAAGGCCGGAGCCCCGCGGCTACAAAGCATTTCCTTCCCACTTCAATAATAAATCCTCCATCTGGCTCCCCTCCCCCGCAGGGGAGGGGCTGGGGGTGGGGCTCTGCTCATGCTCGACCGCATCATTCGCTTTTCCCTCGAAAACCGGCTGCTCACGCTGGCTTTCGCCCTGGCCCTGCTCCTGGCCGGCTTCAGCACCCTGCGCGGCCTGCCCGTAGACGTGCTGCCCGACCTCGACCGGCCCCGCGTCACGGTCTTCCTCGAAGCCCAGGGCATGGCCCCGGAAGAAGTAGAAGCCCTGGTGACGCGCCCCGTAGAAACCGCCCTCAACGGCGCCACCGCCGTGGAAGCCGTGCGCTCCAACTCCACCGTGGGCCTGGGCATGGTGTTCGTTGAGTTCAACTACGGCACCGACATCTTCACCGCCCGCCAGGTGGTAGCCGAAAAGCTGCAAACCGTGCAGGGCCAGCTGCCGCCCGGCATCACGCCCGTGCTCGGCCCCATCTCCTCCGTGATGGGCCAGATTATGCTGGTAGGCATGACATCTTCAATTAACAATGAGCAATTAACAGTTAACAATGACCCGCCGACCCCGGACCACCCACCGTCAGGTGCAGTAGAAAAACCGTCAGGCCCCCCCTCTCTTTTGGAGAGGGGGTCGGGGGATGAGGTTTCGCCAGGCTCCCCCTCTCCCCCGGAGAGGGGGTCGGGGGGTGAGGCCACCGACCTCCGCACCCTGGCCGACTATACCGTGCGCCAGCGCCTGCTCAGCATTCCCGGCGTGGCCCAGGTGATTCCCATTGGCGGGGAGCAGCGCCAGTACCAGGTGCTGGTGGATTTGCCCCGACTGAATGCGGCTGGTCTCAGCATCAACCAGCTGGAGGAAAGCCTGCGCCAGTCCAACCTCAACACCACCGGCAACTTTTTCGACCGCAACGGCTCGGAGGTGCTCATCCGCAACCTGGGCCGGCTGCGCTCGGTGGAGGACATCGAGAACATCGTGGTGGGCTACCGGCAGGGCACCCCCGTGATGGTGAAGCAGGTAGCCACGGTGCAGTTTGGGGCCCGCTTCAAGCGCGGCGACGGCAGCGTGAACGGCCGCCCGGCAGTTATTCTTAGCATCGAGAAGCAGCCCGGCGCCAGCACCCAGGCGCTCACCCACGCGGTGGAGGCGGCCCTCAAAGACTTGCAGCCCTCGCTACCCAAGGACGTGCAGTTCAACACCCGCTTGTTTCAGCAGGCCGAATTCATCAATGCCTCGCTCAGCAACGTGGAGGAAGCCCTGCGCGACGGCGCCATTCTGGTGGTCATCGTGCTGTTTGCCTTCCTGCTGAACGTACGCACCACGCTGATTTCGCTCACCGCCATTCCACTGTCGCTGCTGGTCACGGCGCTGGTGTTCAAGGCCGCGGGCATCAGCATCAACACGCTCACACTGGGCGGACTGGCCATTGCCATCGGCGAGCTGGTTGACGATGCCATTGTGGACGTGGAAAACGTGTACCGCCGCCTGCGCGAAAACCAGGCCCTGGCCCAGCCCCGGCCGGCGCTGCAGGTGATTTACGAGGCCAGCTCGGAGGTGCGCAACTCCATCGTGTACGCCACCATCATTGTGGTGCTGGTGTTTATCCCGCTGTTTGCTCTCTCCGGCATGGAAGGGCGCATCTTCGCGCCGTTGGGCGTGGCCTACATCACCAGCATTGTGGCCTCACTACTGGTCTCGCTCACCGTGACGCCGGTGCTGTGCTACTACCTGCTGCCCAAGCTAAAGCTTAAGGCCGAGCAGGACACGCGGTTGGTGCGCTGGCTCAAGGCCCGCGACACGCGCCTGCTGCACTTTTCCTTTGCTCATCCCAGGCTCATTCTGGGGCTGACGGGTCTGCTGTTCGCGGGCGCGCTGGCGGCGCTGCCCTTCTTCGGCACCGAGTTTCTGCCGCCTTTCAACGAAGGCTCGCTCACGGTCAACTTCTCGGCCCCAGCCGGCACCTCCCTGGCCGAGTCGAACCGCCTGGGCACCCTGGCCGAGCGGCAAATGCTGGCCGTGCCTGAGGTGGCCTTCACCGCCCGCCGCACCGGCCGCGCCGAACTCGACGAGCACGCCGAGTCGGTAAACAACTCTGAGATTGACGTGACCTTCAAAACCGACCAGGAGCTGGAAAAGGAGCACCGGACGCGCCGGCCCAAGGACGAAATTCTGGCCGACCTGCGCCAGCGCCTGGGTTTGCTGCAGGGCGTGGGCATCAACATAGGCCAGCCCATCTCGCACCGCCTCGACCACCTGCTGAGCGGGGTGCGGGCTCAGGTGGCCATCAAAGTCTTCGGCAACGACCTGCTGGAGCTGCGCCACTACGCCGAGGATATCCGCCGGGTGGCCGGCGCCGTGCCAGGCGTGGTGGATTTGCAGGTAGAAAAACAGGTGCAGGTGCCGCAACTGCTCATCAAGCCCCGCGACGAAGCCATCCGGGCCTACGGCCTGGCCCGCGGCGAGGTAGTACGCGACCTGGAAACGCTGTTTCAGGGCGCCGTGGTGTCGCGCATCCTGCAGGGCCAGCAGAGCTTCGACCTCATCGTGAAGCTGCCCGAAGCCCAGCGCCAGAGCCTGGCCCAGATTGCCGAAACCCGCCTCGAAACGCCCGGTGGCGGCTTTATCCCCGTCAAAGCCATTGCCGACCTCAGCTACGAGCCCGGCCCCAACACCATCAACCACGAAAACACCCAGCGCCGCATCGTGCTGTCGCTGAACGTGGCCGGTCGCGACCTGGGCTCCACGGTGCAGGAGCTGCGCCAGCGCATCAGCGAGCAGGTGAAGCTGCCAGCCGGCTATTACCTCACCTACGGCGGGCAGTTCGAAAGCCAGCAGGCCGCCAGCAGCCGCATCCTGTGGCTGAGCGTGTTCTCCTTAGTCGGCATCTTTCTGGTGCTGTTCTCGCACTTCCGCTCCGGCCTGATGGTGGCCCAGATTATGCTCAACATCCCGCTGGCCCTGATTGGCTCGGTGGCGGCGGTGCTGCTCACGGGCGGCAGGCTCAGCATAGCCTCGCTGGTGGGCTTTATCACCCTCACGGGCATTGCCTCGCGCAATGGCATTATGATGATTTCGCACTATATCCACCTCGTGGAAAAGGAAGGCGAAGAATTCTCCGACCAGCTGATATTGCGCGGCTCCCTGGAGCGCCTGGTGCCCGTGCTGATGACGGCCCTGGTAGCCGCCCTGGCCCTGGTACCGCTCACGTTGGCCAAGGACGCACCGGGCAAGGAAATTCTATACCCCGTGGCCACGGTCATTCTTGGCGGCCTGCTATCGAGCACCCTGCTCGACATGGTGGTGACGCCCCTGGTATTTCGCCTGCTGGGCCGCCGGGCGCTGGCGCAGTACTTCCGCAGCCGCCGCGAGCCGTTGTTAGTTAAAAGTTGAGAGTTAAAAGTTAAAAGGCCATTCTGCTTTTTAACTTTTAACTCTCAACTTTTAACTCCAAAGTCGCCGGTCAAATATTACAAGGCTCCGTCGCAATTCTATACCCCTCGCCGGTGCACCCGGCGGTACTTTTGAGTGTTTAACGGCTGATACGCCTGCGGGCCACACCAATTCACTACGAACCATGAAAACCCTGAAATTCAAAACCAATATCAACTGCGGCAACTGCATCCGGGCCGTCACGCCTACGCTCAACGAGCAGGTGGGCGCCGGCAACTGGCAGGTCGATACGGCCAACCCCGACAAGATTCTGACCATCAGCTCCGACACCGCCAGCCCCGAGCAGCTGCGGCAGGCGGTAGAAGAAGCCGGCTTTGCCATTGAGCCGGCTTAAGAAATAGCCCTGCTCGAAAAGAAGGAAGCAGCCCCCGTGGCTGCTTCTTGCTTTTTGTACGGTCGGAACAGCCATTCGCGGGGCATGGTGGTATTATTGCGCATTCGTTTACCCCGCTGGCGTTGGTGCCTAGCTTACCCACTTTAATTATCGCATGAACCAGGCTCATATCCATCTGCTGTTCAATCACGCGCCTATTCTGGCCAGTCTCTTTGGCGCTGTACTGCTGCTCATTGCCGTGCTGCGCAACAACGCCGTGCTGCTGCGCACGGGCCTCATCACCCTGCTGACGGCCGCTCTGCTGGCCATTCCCACCCAGCTTACGGGCGAAGGAGCCGAAGAAATTGTGGAAGACCGGCCGGGCGTTACGCACCACCTCATTCACGAGCACGAGGAAGCGGCCGAGGTAGCTTTCATCGTTATCGAAGTCACGGGCGCCCTGGCCCTGCTCAGCCTGCTGATGCTGGGCCGGCAGCATAGCCGCGCCAGCCTGCTCAGCCGCCTCACGCTGGCGGGAGCCCTTGTCAGCTTCGGCCTGCTGGCCCGCGCCGGTAACCTCGGCGGCCAGATTATGCACCCCGAAGCCCGCTCCGGCGCCGCTGTGGAAGCGGCCGGCCATAAAGAAGGCGAACAGCACGAGGAAGAACACGACTAAGCACCAAGGCACGACCTCTGAGTGAGGCTTCACGCCAAAAAAGAACGTCATGCTGAACGCAAGTGAAGCATCTCTACCACGAGAGTAAACCCTTTTAATTGGGGCTACTGCCGCGAGAGAGATGCTTCATCGCCGCTTGATGCGCGGAATGTTCAGCATGACGTGCTTCTTTATTACAAATACATCATGCTCACGAATGAGCTGGCTTTATTGCCGGGGTCCTAGCGGCGGGCCTGCAGCTGCTGCAGCTTTTGGTAGGTGCGCTGCGACTGCTCGTACTGGCGCTGCACCTCGCTGCGCAGGGCGCCGCTCAGGCTGCGGTCCTGCAGGGCTTCTTCGTAGGCTTTCAGGGCCCACTCCTCGCCGTACACGTTGGAGCCCAGCACGGCGTCCTCGTCGTAGCCGGTGATGGCGGCTTTGGCTTCCATCCAGGCGCGGTAGAGCTTGCCTTTGAGCGTGGTGCCGTCTTCCTGGCTGCCGTCCTGCTCCTGCAGGTAGGTGTTCAGGCGCTGCGAGAACTGCTGGCTCTGGCTGGATAGCTGTTGGTAGTAGCGCTGCAGCTCCGGCTCCTTGCTTTCACTGGCGGCGCGTTGGTAGCCTTCTACCCGGTCGTTGACGAAAAGCAGCAGCTCGTGCAGGGTGCGCGTCTGGCTGCCGCGGCTTTTACCCTTCTGGCCCGAGCGGCTGATGAGGTACCAGCCGCCGGCGGCCAGCAGGGCACCGCCTACTACTTTTTGCGTAGTGGAAAGCTGCCGCCAGCCCTTGGCCGTTTGGCCGCCAAGGCGCTTCAGGGGCTCGGGTACTTGGGTGAGGGCGGTGGGCAGACTAGCACCCTGCAGCCACTGCTGCGCCTGGGAGAAAAGCTGGGCAACACCGCCGGCTTGCTCGGTCTGGCCGCTGGTTTGGTCGGCGCCGGAAGTAGCGCTGGTAGTATTGTCTGATGACTGCGTCGACTGGTCGCCGGCGTGGGAGAGGGCAGTAGCTGCAGCAGAATCGGTGCTGATGCGGGGGCTGTTGGGATGACTCATAGCTCGTTGGAAAGGGTAAAATGTGAGAGTCCACGGCAGTTGCCGTGGGCTCTTCTCTTTCGCGCTATCAGCCGGAAAGGTTGCAATTAAAATTACCCAGCTGAACCATTTCGGGTGCTATAGCTGGCAGCTAGTCCTTCATTCGATGCTTCTTATCAACTAAATAAGCTGGCCATTTTTCGAGCTGACTTACCATTTCACCTGCACCGTGAAGAAGTAGCTGCGCCCGTCCGAGGGCAGGATGCCGGGGCCGGGGTAGCCCGTGGCGCGGCGGCTGTAGTAGTAAGCATCGGCGAGGTTGTTCACGCTGCCTTCGAGCTTAAGCCAGCGGCGCTCCCAGGATATCGAAACGTCCATAACCTGATATGCTGGGATGCGTCCCACCACGGCCGAGAAGCCGCCGTCCCTGGCATTGGTGGCGTCGGAGTACTGGTCCGAGAGGTAAGTGTACTGGAAGGATGCTTTCACCGGGCCGTAGCCCAGGCGGGTGCCGGCTTTCAGGTTAACGGCGGGCACAAATTCCACCTCGTTGCCCTGCACGCCGGGAATCTCGCTGTCGGTGTAGCGGCCCCGGATGAAGGAGAAATTGCCAAATACCGACCACTGCCAGCGGCTCGGTACGGCGTCGGCCGCGGGCTGGCGCAGGCGCAGCAGCTCGGCTTCGGCGTAGGATTCCACGCCCAGAATCAGGGCGCTGCCGATGTTGCCGCGCTTGCGCAACACCCGGTCGTTCTGGTCGTAGGTCAGCACTTCGCCGATGCGGTTGCCGTAGCGCAGGGCAAACAGGCTCAGGTCGTAGGTCAGCCACTGGCCCTGGTCGCCGCGCAGGCCCAGGTCGGCCGAGAAGCCCCGCTCGTCCTGCAGGTTGGGGTCGATGACGGCCGAAGGGTTGGCAATGCGCATGTCACTGAACGTGATGGAGCGGTAGTTCTGCGAGATGTTGCCGTACAGCTCCCGGTTTTCGCGGGCCTTGTAGCTCACCCCGATGCCGGCCAGCAGCAGCCCCCGCGGGCTGAGGCGCTGCTCCTGCGTGCGCGACACGGCAATGATGTTGCCGGCCAGGTCGCGGGCCACCGAGCCGTAAAACCCTTCGGCTTTGGTGTGAATGTACTCGTAGCGCAGGCCCGGCGTCACCGAGAGCTTGTCGTTGATGTAGAGAATGTTCTCGACAAACGCCGCCGCGTTCTGGTTCGGAAACTCGTAGTCCGACAAGGTGAGCCGGTCGGGGTCCACAAAGCTGAAGTCGGCGCTGCGGCCGCTGGGTCCCACGCCCTGAATGCTGTGGTTGTAGCCGTTGTAGTAGCGCCCGCCCAGCAGCAGCACGCCGTTTTTGCCGGCCAGCACGTAGCGGTTGAGATAGCGCAGCTCCAGGCCCAGGTTGCGGAAGTCGCCGGTAATCAGGTCGCGCGTTTCGCTGTCGTTGTCCACTGTCGCCACCCGGTTGGGGCGGAAGCCCAACGACTTGCGGTCGGCCAGCAGGGCAAAAGCCGTCAGGTTGATATTTGACTGCGGCGTGAGCTTCCAGTCGGCGTTTAGGTTGAACAGGTTCCAGTTGACTTCAAACCAGTTGCGCTCCCGGTTCGACTGCCGCGGGTTCAGCCGGAACATCTCGTCGCTGAGGCCGCCGGGCTGCTGGGCCAAGTAGTCCATGTGCGTCACCTGCATGCCCATTTTAAGGTTTTCGGTGAACTGGTAGCGCAGGTCGGCGTAGGCCGTTTTGCTGTCGAAGTGGGAGTTGGGCCGCCAGCCGTCGCCGCGCTTGTACTGGGCAAAAGCGTAGTAGCTGAAGTTCTTCACCGTGCCGCTCACGCTGTTGAAGGAGTTGAAGAACCCAAACGAGCCCACGCTTTGCCGCGAGGTCACGCTGATGGTTTTGTCGGGCTCCGGCTGGCGCAGCTCGAAGTTGAGCAGGCCGCCAAATTGAGTTCCGTACTGCAGCGAGGCCGCCCCGCGCACCAGCTGAATGCGCTTTATGGCCTCGATGGGCGGCGTGTAGTAGCTCTCGGGGTAGCCCAGGGCGTCGGCCGAGATGTCGTAGCCGTTCTGGCGCGTGTTGAAGTTGGCCGTGCGGTTGGGGTCGAGCCCGCGCCCGCCGATGCTGAGCTGCAGGCCGCCCTGGTCGTTTTCCCAGATGTTGAGGCCGGCCACGCGGGCGTACACCTGCCGGGCGTTGTTGGTGGCCAGGTTGGCCACGATGTTGTCGGGCACAATCACCTCGCTCTTCTTGGCCGCGAAGATGGCCGTGCCTTCCACCTCGCGCAGGCGGCCCTGGCCAAAAGTGGTTTTGGGTGCGGCCACCACCACTTCACTCAGTGCCTGGTCGCGGCGGGTCAAGGTGAAGTCCTGCACGTCGGTGCTGCCGCCCACGGTTACTTCGGTGCGGAAAGGCTGGTGGCCCAGCGAGGCAAACTGCAGCTGCACGCGGCCGGGCGGCAGCTTGCTCAGCGTGAACAGGCCCAGGCTGTCGGTGCGCACAATGTTGCGCGAGCCGCGCACGTACACCTCACAGCCTTCGATGGGTTGGTTGGTGTCGGCCTCACGCACCCGGCCGCGTAGCGTGTTTTGCGCCCAGGCGCTGGGGGCCAAAAGCAAACTCAGCAGCAGGCAAAAACTATAAACCGCTAATCTCATCGTCGAAAGGTAAAATCCAGGACTTGGGGCGCAGGTCGTCCTGCTGCCGGGCCAGGTCCACGGTAGGGTCGATGTAAGCCTTGCCCAGGCGGCCGTTCAGGCTTACGTAGGCATCGGCGTACACTTGAGGGGAATGCACGCCCATGGCGGCGTAGTAGTCGCGCAGGTAATGGGCAAACTGCACCATCATGTCAGGCTGGGTGCCCATCATCTTCTCTTGCAGAATGCTGAGGTGGTCGCGGTTGTTTACCATGCGGATTTGGCCCGTCACGCCGTCCACAACTTTAAACTGCACGTTGCCCATCTTTTCCATCAGCATCACCCGCCACGAGAAGCGGTAGCCTTCCTCGGTCCAGAGCAGCTCATTCGGGTAGAGGAGGTAGCGAAACGGCAGCAGCAGCTGTACCACAAAAAACACGCCCAGGCCATACAGCAGCAAGAGCTGAGGACAGGGTAACCTCACCCCCAGCCCCTCTCCCGCGGAGAGGGGAGCCTGGCGATTTAGTCTTGCTGTCGTCAGGCTCCCCCTCTCTTTTGGAGAGGGGGCCGGGGGGTGAGGTTTTCCAGACCGCAGCACATTCAGTATCCGCTCGTGCAGGGAGGCCGGGAAGAATATCAGGGCGGCCACCATCATTACATAGGGGAACATGCCGATGGGGAACAGCACGGCGGTGAGCACGTGAAACACCACCACCGTGGCGTAGGCCCAGAGCCGCGTGGGCCGGTAGAGTAGGAAAAACGGTACCGTCAGGTCGTAGAAGGCTCCAAACCAGCTGAAGGCGTAAGCCACCCAGGGGTAGCTGAGCAGCGGCCCAATCAGGGGCAGGTCGTTTTTGGCGGGCAGCCAGATGCGCAGCGGCATGGCCTGCACCAGCCAGTCGGAGTTGAGCTTGGCCAAGCCGGCGTAGAAGTAGACTATGCCCAGCAGCAGGCGCAGCGCGTCCAACGTCCAGCGCGGCACCTGGCTGTGCCAACGACGCGGGTCGCGGCGCGCATCCACCGAGAAGTAAGTGCCGGCCGGCAGCCAGATGAGCAGAAACGCCGCCAGACTCACAAAGTAGTAGTGGTTGAGGTAGGTGCTCTTGTCCATCAGCTCGATGTAGGTGAAGCTCAGGAACAAGGCCACGGCCGCCGTGCGGTACCACCAGCCCAGGGCCAGCAGCAGCGCGCTCAGCCCGCACAACGCAAAAAGCCCGTAGGTGTATGGACCCAGGGGCTTTACAAACTCAAACCCGTAGTAGGAAAAGAAAAACCGGGGCTGCAGGTACAACTCCTCAATCCAGCCCTTGGCCCAGAAGCGCAGCACACTGGCCAGCACCAGCCCACCAAACGCTATTCGGAACACGGCCAACGGCGCCGCCGACGTAGGGGCGAGGAAGTAACGCTGCAGCCTGGATTGCATCAATGGGGTGGAGTTAAAAGTTAAAAGTTGAGAGTTAAAAGCCAAAAGCACCCTTGAACGAGCTTTTTAACTTTTAACTCTCAACTTTTAACTTCCAAAAAGATTAGTCGCCGTCATTATCGACGTAGGTGAGCGTGATACCCATAGCCGAGGTCATGTCGACTTTAATCATGCGCACGGCCTTCTGCATTTCGTCGTAGGAGAGGCGGGCGTCGGCCGGGCGGTTTTGGATGGTAGTGTAGAGGTTGGGCCCCAGGCTGCTGAGCTGCTGGTACGACACGCCAAACTGCGCAGCAATAATGTCGGACAGCTTCTGGCCGGTGCGGCTATCCTTGGCGTCCAGCGCATCGAGGTAAGCCTTGAGAGAGGGGCGGCCGGCGTGGCCGACGAAGAAACGCTGCACGGCGGTGTGGGCCGTCTGGGCCAGCTGCAGGGGCAGGGTGGTGCCGCGCGAGTAGTAAGCCTCAATCTTCTCGGGCAGAGCCACATTGGTCATGGCGCCGGCGGGAATGCCGATTTTGCCGGCCCGCAGGTAGCGCTCATAGTAGTGGGCGTAGGCATTCACCACTTTCGAGAGCGAGCTGCTGGCGTCGGTGCCGGTGCTGTTCACGAAGGTATCGCGGTAGCTGCCGTTCCACTGGCTGTACACCGTGCCGAAGGTCTGGTCCATCTTAGCCACCACATCGGTCAGGTAGCGGCGGTGGTTGGCCGAATTCGCGTAAAGCTGGGCAATCTGGGCGTCGTCGGCGGCAATGCCGTTCAGCAGGTAATCCAGGGCCGGGAAGCCCTGCTGGGGAATGGCCGTGGACAGCTCGAAGTCGTAGCTGCCCGAGCTGATGTTCTGGTTGATGCCGGCGGCATCGGCCGGGTAGATGTTGAAGTGATTGCGCAGGCTAATGGACTCAGCCGGCCCAAACTCAAACAGCTCCACTTTCTGCCACTCCAGGTAAGCTACCTGCCAGGCCTGGCGCGCATCGAGCAGGGTGGCCGTAGTAGGCGCGGCCGAGAAGGCTGTTGTTTTGGTTTTGAGCACCGCCAGCTTGTCGTTGAAGCTGCGGTAGCCGGGCTTCACCACGCTGTCGGCCCACTGCACCAGCAGGGCCTGGCGGTCGGGGCCAGTGCCGCCCCCGCTGGGGCCGTCTTCTTCTTTTTTGCAGCTGATAACGCCCCAGGCAGCTAGCACCAGCAGCAGGGAGAAAAGAAGCGACTTTTTCATAGACAAACGGACGTTTTATTTCCTGAGATAAAGGCTAAAGGTTTCCGGGAGGCTGGCTAACAAACCAAACAGTGGATTAATGCCTGAAAGCATTAATCCACTGCCAGCTGGAAAGGCAAAATTACAACGAAAACTTGCTGTTGATGGCGGCAATGGCCGTGTCCATCTGGGCGTTGGTCAGGCTCCAGGCACCCTGGCTGCCCGAGGTGAGGCCCTGCAGCAGCGAGTCAGACCAGGCGGCGTCGGCGCCGTACTTAGTGCAGAAGCGCAGCGAGTATACAAAGCCCAGGCCTTCACCCAAGGCGTGGGCCTTCACGTCGAGGGCCGAGGCGGCTTTCCAGTTGGTCAGGTACGACACGGCAGCTTTGGCAATGGTTTTCTCCAGCTCCGTGCGGATGATGTCGGCCTGGGCGCGCAGCGTAGCCGCGTCGTTGTTGACGATGGCCGCGCGGCCCTTCAGAAAGGCGGCGTACACGGCGGGCGAAGCTGCGCCGTTCTTCTCGTTGAGGTAGCCGGCCAGGAACCGCTCCCGGGGCGTGAGGTTGATGTCGGTGGTCATGATGGCGTTGCTGGTCATGTAGCCGTAGGCCATGTCCCAGTTGTGCTCCAGCTCCGAGTAGAGCTTGCCGTTCACCACGGCGCTGTTGTTGGCGTTCAGGGCGTCGGCGCTCATCAGCACGTTGCCAATCTGGTCGAGCAGCAGCGCGCCGAGCAGGGCTTTCTGAATTACCTGATTCAGCTCGTAGCCCTTGGCATCGACCAGGTAGCGGCCCAGGCGACCTGCTTTGCCGGCCACGGCCACGGTGTCGGCGCGGCGGCTGGCCACGGCCAACTCGTTCAGCTTGGTATCCACGTAAGTACGCACCGTGTTACCGTTGGCTTCGGGCAGCGAAGCGCCGGTTTTGTCGCGCAGCTGCACACCGGAAGCATTGAGGCCAGCACCGGTAAACGGCGCGTTGGTATTAGTGTAGAGGTTGCGCAAGGTATCGGCGTTAATCCGAAATGCCCGGCCCTGAACTGCCACGCGTGCCATGTAGCTGTTCAGTTCCGTGAACATGTTCAGGCGCATGGCCGCAGCGCCCAGGTCCACGGTGCTTGCGTTGTCGGCATTCTTAAACGACTCAGTGTAGCGCGAAGTCGGCGTCAGCGTGGCGTAATCCATCTTGGCACGCAGGCTGGGCGCGGCGGGAACCGGCTCGTCGTTCTTCGAGCAGGAAGCCAAACCAAGGGTGAGCGAAAGCAAAGCAGCAGAGGCGTACTTGAAAGTCATGAGCAGGTAATTCGAGGTGTTAAGCGGATGCCCTGCAAAGGTAATTTCTTATTTGGACTGATTCCAAATAGAAGCCAAAGTTTTTTAGACTCTTTCTAAATTAAGGCTTTTTGCGCTTCGCAGTACGCCGCTTCTGCACCATAAACAGTCGGCCTTTTTCATTGCTAACCAGCATGGTTGTGTCGTTGATGAACACCAGCGCTTCGGCTTGCCCCGTGCGGGGCAGCGCCCGGAAGCTTTTGGGATTATCAAATAAGCGCTGGCTGGGCTGCCGCTGAAACAGGAACAGTCCCCCGTAGCCCAGCAAAGCCACGGTGCGGCCGTCGGGGCTCACGTCGGCCGATGTCACCAGGGTATTGAGCCGCAGGCTGTCGAGCGGGGCCAGGGAATAGCTGCCGGGGCGCGCCGGCACGGCATAGTGCTTCACCCAGGGCTTCAGGCTACGGTCTTTACTAAATAGATGCAGTGTATCGTTGAGCCAGAAAAACGCTTCGCAGTCGAAGTTGCGCCGGCGCCGCGGTGGCGGAAAGGTATGCTGGTCCGCAAATTGAAAGGCTATGGTATCTGGCCGTAATGGCCGGGCTTTGGGGTCGATGCGGTAAATGAAGAGCTGGCGCCGTTCGTTGGCATTATTGCCAAAGTCGCCAATGTAGAGGCGGCCGGCATCGTCCTGGGCCAGGTCTTCCCAATCCGTATTGGGCAGGGGCGCTAAGTCGAGACGGCGGCGTAGGGCACCGGTGGGCGCCACCAGCGTCAGGGCAGCGGGGCGGCCGCCGTCGCCGTGCGTCCACACGCCGCTGTCGGCCCGGGCCAGGCCGGAGCTTTCGCGCAGGCCCGCCGGCAGCCGGCCGCTGCGCTGCACGCGGTAGTGGGCCTTGGCAAAGCGGCCCCGGCCGTGGTTGGCCGGCGCACCGGCCAGCACCGCGTGCAGAAACACCAGCATCGGAAACAGGGCATCGCGCAGCAGGTACAGCATGGGCCACTAGGTAGCAATGAAAAGCAAATACCCCAACGTTCTTCTCGCTGGGGTATTTACTGCTTACGCAGCAGGTGGATTCAGGTAGGGCGACGGGTGGGGCTTAGCGGGCGGCCGAAGCCAGGGCCGGCGTAAGCTGGCGGGTGGCCAGCTCGGCCACTGCTACGGTTTGTCCCTCGGGCCCGTCGGCTACCTGAATGGTGTACTTGTAGCGGTCGGGGCCCACTTTCAGCAGCATGGCGTAGCGCCCGGTGGGCAGCCCGTGGAAGTTGAAGCGGTGGCCGTAGGCAGCGTCGGCGTAGCTTTCCGTGAACAGGGGCTGGCCGGTGTTGAGGTGAATTACCTCGACGCGGCTGGCCTGCTGGCTGGGGTTGTCGATGCGCAGGCGCAGGTTTTCGTGGTCGACCTGGGTGAGGCGCACGGGGCTGGGGGCCTGCTGGGCCTGGGCGGGCGTGGCGGCTGCCAGGCCGGCTATGGCCACCAGGCTCAGTACGGCGGTGCGGGTGGCAGCGAGGATGGGGCGGAGGGAGAAGAAGGGGGTGTTCATGGCTTTAACAGGAAAAAAGGTGGTTGAATTGCAGAAAAAGTGAAGTGGGATGGAGGAAAAAAAGGTGGTTGAATTGCAGAAAAAGAGGGTGAAGCAGGATGCAGAAAAGAGGTGAAGGGTGGCGCAGAAAAAAGGGGTGAGCGGCAGATGATAAAAGGGTGGTGAAGTTGCCTGACTGCAGTAGGAAGAATGCCGGTGTTCATTTTCGGCCAACTGCTATGCCGGGACACAGTAGCATCGCCAAGCAGCGTGCCAAAATTGTAATTGTTTTTAAATCAGCGCTTTGTGTTGTTGATTGAAAATTACCTGTTTCAAAAAATTGTCCATTCCCGGGCAGGTGTCCGGTTTCGGCAAGCAACCCGTCCACAACCGGAGAAAACTCAGTGGGAGCCACCCGAAGGCAGGTACTTTATCTTGCAGCAAATCCAAAACTCCTGGCCTGTATGCGATTTTCTGCCTTTGCTGGAGCTTTTGCCATAGTCGCCGTGCTTGGCCTGGTAGCCTGGGCGTGGTTCAGGGCTGCGGCGCCCACGCCGCAGGGCAGCACGGCGCCGCCCAGCCATGTCGCTTTCAACCAATTGCTGCAAAAGCACGTCACGCCCCAGGGCCTGGTCAACTATAAAGGCTTCGAAGCCGACGAGCAGGAATTTAATCAGTACCTGAGCCAGCTGAGCAGCCACGCCCCGGCCGCCGCCTGGAGCAAAAACGAGCAGCTGGCGTACTGGATAAATGCCTACAACGCCTTCACCATCCGCCTCATCCTCGACCATTACCCCGTGAAAAGCATCAAGGACATTGGTCCGGCAGTGCAAATTCCTTTGGTAAATACGCCCTGGACGGAGAAGTTTTTCGCGATTGGCGGCGAGAAAATGAGCCTCGACAACATCGAGCACGGCGTGCTACGCAGCAAGTTCAACGACCCGCGCATTCACTTTGCTTTGGTGTGCGCCTCCCTGTCCTGCCCCCGGCTGCGCAACGAAGCCTACACCGCCGCCCTGCTTGACCGCCAGCTGGACGAGCAGGGGCGCGACTTTTTGAGTAACCCGGGTAAGAATCAGATTAAACAGGATACCGCCCGGCTCTCCAAGTACTTCGACTGGTACAAAGGCGACTGGGAAGAAAGCGGGCAGTCGGTGCAGAGCTGGGTAAACCGGTACAGTCCGACCAAAATTGACGCGAGCACCAGAATCGAGTACCTCGATTACAACTGGAGCCTGAATGAGCTGAAATAGGCTCGCCGGGTGCTTAGTGCACCTTTTTCCCGCGCTTGAGCCAGATGCCCCAGGTGCGGGAATAGGCGTGCACGCGCGGTGTAGGCTGGCCGTCGGCTCCCACAGTGGGCTGGCCTTCGTTCACCCATTCAAACAAACCCCCGTAGAGGTTGCGCACCTTGCTGAAACCGGCCTGTTGCAGCTTCTCGCCCACCTTTTCACTGCGAAAGCCCACCGAGCAGTACACCACGATGGGCGTGTCGCGGGGCAGGTCCTGCACCCGGCTCAGGTCAAAATCGTCGTAGCCCACCCAGCGGGCCCCGCGCAGGTGGCTCACGGCGTATTCCGGGGCGGCCCGGGCATCGAGCAACACTACCGCGGGCTGTGCTGCCAGCCCCGCTACATCCACATAAGGAACGCTGCCTTTGAGCAGCCGGCCCAGCAATGCCTCAAAGAGCGGGCTGCCGGCGCGCGGCTTATGGTCGCCGGGGCTTTGGCAGGCCAGCAGGCTACCGAGCAGCAGCATGCCCAGCCAGGAGATAGTAGCGGGCGTTATTGGCATGGGTGATGAGGTGATGAGGTAAACGGATATGAGGTGAAAGGTACGTGTCATTGCGAGGAGGCACGACGAAGCAATCCGTCCTCTCTGTGCGACCAGCCAAGTAATCCCAATCATCAAAAACGCTTAAGGCTGGCTCTGGCGTTGGGGCTTTCTTCATGTATCACAACTTGTTTGTGACTGAATGCTAGAGGAAGGATTGCCACGGGCTGCGCCCTCGCAATGACACGTCTTTTCACCTCATCACCTCATCACAAGGTCAAGCCACAGCGGCAGCCGGTCGTATTTTGCAGCCATGTCCGATTTCCGTCTGCGGGTGTTTGGGGCCGTGGCCCGGCACCTGAGCTTTACCCGGGCGGCCCAGGAGCTGTTCATCTCCCAGCCGGCCGTCACCAAGCACATTCACGAGCTCGAAAAGCAGTACGGGCAGCGCCTGCTGGTGCGGCGCGGCAGCCGCGTGGCCCTCACCGAAGCCGGGCAGCTGCTGCAGGCCCACGCCGTGGCCGTGGCCGCCGCCGCCCAGCAGCTCGAAGACCAGCTGCAGGCCCTGCGCGACCCGGAGGAAGCAGCCGGGCGGCTGCGCCTGGGTGCCAGCACCACCCTGAGCCAGTACGTTCTGCCGGGCATCCTGCCGGCCTTTCAGCAGCGCTACCCCAACGTGGTACTGAGCCTGCGCAACGCCAACTCAGAGCACATCGCCGAAGGCCTGCTGCAGGGCGACCTGGATTTGGGCTTCGTGGAAGGGCGCTCCCGCTCCCGCGACCTGCACTACGAGCTGCTGCTGCCCGACGAACTGGTGGCCGTGCGCGCCACCACGGTGGCCGGACCCGCGCCACTTACGCTGGAACAGGCTCTTGCCCACCCGCTAGTACTGCGCGAGCGGGGCTCCGGCACCCTGGAAGTGCTGGAGTTTGCCCTGCGGGAATTAAAAATCAGGCTGGCTGACCTGCAGGTGGCGTTTTACTTCGACAACACCGAGGCTATTAAAGGCTACCTGGCCGCAGCACCTGAGGCGTTGGGCTTTGTGTCGCGCCGGGCTCTGGACCGCGAGCTAACCAATGGCCGGCTCGAAGAGGTGCCCATCATGGGGCTGCGCCTGGCCCGGCAGTTCGAGGCCGTGTGGGTGCAGGGGCAGCCAGTGTCTCGGGCAGCTCAGCGCTTTCTCAACTTTTGCCAGGCCCGATTGGCAGGCTGATATAACCAACGGTTATTTATAATTAGCTTTTGTAATAACCCTTAGGCTGGGACGGGCCGTAATTTTGAGTTGGATTAACCCCAGCTCTTATGGCTACGCTTGCTCAAACTCCCGTTGCTGATGCACCCGCTTCGGTGTCCCAGTCCTCGCCAGCTCATACGCCAGGGCCCGGCAAGCCTGCTACAGAGTCCAATGCAGCTGCCGCCCGCATCGGCTTTGGGCTAATTCTGCTGTTCTGCCTTAGCCCCTGGGCCTCGCCGCCGCTGGCCCTGGGCCTGGGCCTGGTGCTGGCCCAAACTTTGGGCAACCCCTTTCCTGCGCAAACCAAGGCTTTCACTGCCAAGCTGCTGCAGTACTCCGTCATTGGTCTGGGCTTTGGCATGAACGCGCACGCCGCCGTAGCGGCTGGGCGCGAGGGCATTTTATTCACCGTGGCTACCATCTTTGGCACGCTGCTGCTCGGTTTCTTGGTAGGCAAATGGCTGGGCCTAAGCCGCCAGCTTACGCACCTGATTTCCTGCGGCACTGCCATCTGTGGTGGCAGCGCCATTGCGGCGGTGGGCCCGGTGCTGCGCGCCCGCGACGAGGAAATGTCGGTGGCTCTGGGCACGGTGTTTGTACTCAATGCCGTGGCTCTGTTCGCCTTCCCGCCCCTGGGCCACCTGCTGCACCTGAGCCAAAGCCAGTTTGGCCTCTGGTGCGCCATTGCCATCCACGACACCAGCTCGGTAGTAGGTGCCGCCGCCGCCTATGGCGACAAGGCCCTGCAAATAGCCACCACCGTGAAGCTGGCCCGGGCTCTGTGGATTATTCCTATTGCCTTCGGCACCGCCCTGTTGTTTCGGCAGAAGGACGTGAAAGTGAAAATCCCCTACTTCATCTTAGGCTTCGTAGCAGCCATGCTGCTCAATACCTACCTGCCTGGCATCGATAAGGTAAGCCCCGTGCTCGTGCGCCTGGCTAAAGTCGGCCTGACGGTCACGCTGTTCCTTATCGGTGCCGGCCTGTCGATGCGCGCCATCAAATCGGTAGGCGCCCGGCCCTTCCTGCTCGGCCTGCTGCTGTGGACGGTTATTTCCACCGCCTCGCTGCTTGTCATCCGGCAGCTGCTGTAGTAGCGCGGACTTTTAGTTCGCTAGCCTAGGCGTCATTGGGTTTACTCGTGGACTAAAAGCCCGCGCTACGATGCCCACCCATAAACCGATAGACGTTTGTCAACAAAAAAGACCGGCTGCGGAGTAGCCGGTCTTTTTCATTAGTCGTCAGGCTCCCCTCTCCGCGGGAGAGGGACCGGGGGTGAGGTTAACACCTACCAACCTTATTTCCACCCGCCCCCCAAAGCCCGGTACACATTCACCGAAGCATTGAGCTGCTGCAGCCGGGTTTCGGTCAGGTCAAACTTCGATTCCAGGGCTTCGCGCTGGGTGAACAGCACTTCGGTGTACTCAGCCCGAGCCGAGCGGAAGAGGTTACTGGCAATATCAACCGACTGGTTCAAGGTGGCTACCTCCTTGGCCTTGGCATCGTAGCTCTTCTCCAGGTTGCTAATGTTAGAAAGCTGGTTGGCCACTTCGGTGTAGGCGTTGAGCAGCGTCTTCTCGTAGCGGTACACCGCCTGCGTCTGTAGGGCATTGGCCGTGTAGTAGCCCGCCTTGATGCCGTTGCGGTTGAACAGCGGGGCCATCAAATCGGCTCCCAGCGAGTACAGCATCGACTCGGGCGTAGAGAATAGCAGGCCGGGCGAGAAGGCAGCTAAGCCTACGCCCCCGGCAATGCCAAGCCGCGGGTAAAACGTGGCGCGGGCCACCTGCACGTCGATTTTAGCCGCGGCCAGCTGCTGCTCGGCCTGCCGCACGTCGGGGCGGTTGCTGAGCAGCTGGGCGGGCGTGCCGGCTTTGATGTTCTGGGGCAGCAGGTCGTTGAACGAAGCGTCGTTGCGCACCACCGGCTGGGGGTAGCGGCCCACCAAGTAGTTTATCCGGTTCTCGGTTTCCACGATGCTCTGCTGCAGTTTGTACTGCAGGCTGCGCGTGTGCAGCACCTGGGCCTCAAAGCGCTTCACGGCCAGCTCCGTAGTGCGGGCCGACTCCTTCTGCAGCTTCACCAGCTCCAGCGCATTGCTCTGGATGTCGATGTTCTGCTTCACAATGGCCAGCTGATTGTCCAGGGACAGCAGCTCGTAGTAGGAGTTGGCCAGCTCGGCAATAAGGTTGGTCACCATGAAGTTCTTGCCTTCCACCGTGGCCAGGTAGCGCAGGGCGGCGGCCTTCTTGGCATTGCGCAACTTGTGCCAGATGTCGACCTCCCAGTTGGCAAACGCGCCCAGCTGGAAGTTGGTCAGCGGGTCGGGCGTGTGGTGGTCTTCCTTGATGTCGACCTGCTCCTCGGTGGCGCCTTGCAGGGTGTAGCGGCCCACTTTCTCCACGTCGGCGCGGGCGCCCAGGCTCACGAAGGGCAGGTACTCGCCGCTGCGGGCGCGCACTTCGTTGCGGGCCACTTCAATCTCCTGCAGGGTAATGTTCAGCTCCTGGTTGTTTTGCAGGGCGGTTTCAATCAGGGCCTGCAGGTTGGGGTCGGTGAAAAACTGCTTCCACTGCACGCGGCCGGTGTTGGTGCTGTCGGTGCTGGCAGCGCCAGCGGTAGAGAAGCTGGCCGGCACGTTGCGGCTTTCGTTTTTCACCACCAGCTCGGGCGTTTTACAGGCGCCCACAGCCAGAGCCAGGGCGGCAGCACCCAGGCCCTGGTAAATGCGTTTCTTAAGCATAGGGCTCGGTTTCTTCAATGAGGACGCGCGGCTCCACGCCTTCCAGTATGGGGGACTCATTTTCGTCCCGAATCAATTTCTTATTGCCGGCCAGAGTGCCGAACAGGTAGTACAGGCCGGGAATGATAACCACCCCGAACACGGTGCCGAACAGCATGCCACCCAGGGCCGAGCTGCCGATGGTGCGGTTGCCGATGGCGCCGGCGCCGGTAGCCACCACCAGCGGAATCAGGCCGGCGATGAAGGCGAACGACGTCATCAGGATGGGGCGGAAACGCACCTTGGCGCCTTCAATGGCCGCGTCGCGGACGGACATGCCTTCTTCGTGCTTCAGGGCCGCGAATTCCACGATAAGTACCGCGTTTTTACCCAGCAGGCCCACTAGCATTACCAGGCCCACCTGGGCGTAGATGTCGTTGGCAAGGCCAAACATCTTGATGAACAGGAAGGACCCGAACACGCCCGCCACCAGCGAGAAGATTACGGCCAGCGGCAGCATAAAGCTCTCGTACTGCGCGGCCAGCACAAGGTACACGAATATCAGTACCACCATGAAAATGATAACCGACTCGTTGCCGCGGCTCACCTCGTCTTTCGACAGGCCGCCCCAGTCGATGGAATAGCCGTGGGGCAGCTCCTGGGCCACTTCCTGCACCGCCTTGATGGCCTCGCCCGAGCTGTAGCCTTCGGCGGCGCCGCCCCGGATGGAGCCGGTGGTATACATGTTGTAGCGGTTGATTTCGTTGGCGCCCTGCGTCTTCACAATCTTCATGAAGGCCGAGAACGGCACCATCTCACCCTTGTCGTTTTTGGCCCACATGTTCAGAATGTCCTCGGGCAGCTTGCGGTACTCGGGCGAAGCCTGCACGAACACCTTAAAGAAGCGCTGGTACTTGATGAAGCCCAGCTCGTAGGTCGAGCCCACCAGCACCGACAGCGTGTTCATGGCATTGCCGATGCTCACGCCCTTCTGCATGGCCAGCTCGTTGTCAATCTTGAGCTCGTACTGGGGGTAGTTGGCCGAGAAGAAGGTGAACACGCCGGTCAGCTCCTTGCGCTTTTTTAGCTTGGCGATGAATTCGTTGTTCACCTTTTCCAGGGCTTTGTAGTCGCCGGAGTTGGTCTTGTCGAGCAGCTGCAGCTGGAAGCCACCCGCCGCGCCATAGCCCGGCACTGCCGGCGGCTCGAAGAATTCGATGGTCGCGCCCGGAATCTGTTGGGCCTTTTTTTCCAGTTGCTCCACAATCTCGGCGATGGACTCCTTGCGCTCCGACCAGGGCTTCAAGTCAATCAAACAGGTACCGGCGTTCGAGCCGCGGCCTTCGGTCAGTACTTCGTAGCCGGCCAGGGTCGAGATGTTGGCGATGCCGGGCACGTCCTTGGCCAGGTCGCGCAGGCGGTGCGATACGGCGTTGGTTTGCTCCAGCGTGGTGCCAGGCGGCGTCTGCACAATGGCGTAAATCAAGCCCTGGTCTTCGCTGGGGATAAAGCCCACCGGCAGCTTGGCCGAGATGGCCCAGATGCCCAGCCCGAAGGCTACCAGCATAATCAGGGTTATGACGCGGTTGGGCACAATCTTCTCCAGCAGGCGCACGTAGGCGTTGGTCAGCTTCTCAAACCCGCGGTTGAAGGCGTCGAAGAAGCGCTGAATCGGGGTTTTCTTCTTGGGCTGGCCGTGGTGATTTTTCAGAATCATGGCGCAGAGTACCGGCGTCAGCGTGAGGGCCACCACGCCCGAAATCACGATGCCCGTAGCCATGGTGATGGAGAACTGCCGGTAGAAAATGCCCACCGGACCGGTCATGAACGACACGGGCACGAACACGGCCGTCATCATGATGGTGATGGCGATGATGGCGCCGCTGATTTCGCCCACCACCTTGCGCACGGCATTGTAGGGGGAGAGGTGCTCTTCTTCCATCTTGGCGTGCACGGCCTCAATCACCACAATGGCGTTGTCGACCACAATACCGATGGAGAGCACCAGCGCAAACAGCGTAATCATGTTGATGGTGAGGCCGAAGGCCTGCATGGCAATGAACGAGCCCACCAGCGACACCGGCACGGCCAGCGCTGGAATCAGCGTCGAGCGCCAGTCGCCCAGGAACAGGAACACCACCAGGGCCACCAGGATAAAGGCGTCGCGCAGGGTGTGGATTACGTTCTCAATCGAGGCGTCGAGGAAGTTCGACACGTCGTAGGTGATTTTGTAGTCCATGCCGGGCGGGAAGCTGGTTTTCTTCAGCTCCTCCAGCTTGGCTTTCACCTCCTTAATTACATCCGAGGCGTTCGAGCCGTAGGTCTGCTTCAGCACGATGGCCGCCGAGGGGTACTGGTTCAGGTTGGAGTAGATATCGTAGTACTCCGAGCCCAGCTCCACGTTGGCCACGTCCTTCAGGTGCAGGCTTTCGCCGTTGGGGTTAGCCCGCAGGATGACGTTCTTGTACTGCTCCACGTCGTTGAAGCGGCCCTGGTAGCTCAGCACGTACTCCAGCGACTGGGCATTCTTGCCGTCGGCGCGACCGATACGGCCCGGCGAGCCAATCACGCTCTGCTCGTTGAGGGCCTCCATCACGTCGTCGACCGAGATGTTATAGGCCCGCATGCGGTCGGGTTTGAGCCACACGCGCATGGCGTATTGCCGGCTACCCAGGATGCTGGCCCGGCCGATGCCGCTCAGGCGCTGCAGCTCGGGTATCATGTTCACCCCGGCGAAGTTGAACAGGTACTTCATGTCCGTGTTCTTGTCCTTGGAATACAAGTTCACGTACATCAGCATGTTGGGCACCACGCGGTTCACAATCACGCCTTCGCGCTGCACCAGCAGCGGCAGGCGGTTGAGCACCTGCGCAATGCGGGTGTTCACGTTCACCACGGCCTGGTCGGGGTTGGTGCCGAGGTTGAACACAATCTGAATGTTGGCCTCACCGGCCGATACGGCGTCGGAGGTCATGTACTTCATGCCCGGCACGCCGTTCACGGCCTGCTCCAGTGGAATCAGCACCGACTCGGTAAGCACCTTGGCACTGGCGCCAGGGTAGGAGGCGCTCACCATTACCAGAGGCGGCGAAATCTCGGGAAACTGCGAGGTGGGCAGCTGAAAAATTGCCAGCCCGCCCATAAGCAGGATGACAATGGAAATAACAATGGCGAATACCGGCCGCCGGATGAATTTACTAAACATAGAGAATGAGGCTAGTTGTCCGTTGTCTGTTGTTAGTTGTCAGTGTCGTCTTAGTGGTAGCTACATGGAGCTTCCCTGACAACTGACAACTGGTAACTGACAACTATTCGCTGTACACCTTCAGGTTGGCCATGACGGCCTTGGGGTCGCGGTAGTTGAAGCTGATTTTGTCGCCGTCCTTCACCTTGCGCAGGCCTTCGAGCAGGATTTTGTCATCGGCCGCAATGCCGCTCTTGATGGCGTACAGGTCGGGCATTTCCGAGGCTATGGCGATTTCGCGCTGGTGCACCACGTTGTTGCGGTCAATTACGAAGACGTACTTCTTCTCCAGGATTTCGAAGGTGGCCTTCTGCGGAATCAGCAGGTTGTTTTTCACCGGCACCGTCATCAGGATGCTGCCCGTTTCGCCGTTGCGCAACAGGCCGTCGGGGTTGGGGAAGGTGGCGCGGAAGGCGATGTTGCCGGTTTCGTTGTTAAAGTCGGCCTCAATTGTTTCTACCTTGCCGGGCTGGTTGAACACCTCGTTGTTGGCCATTAATAGCTTCACCTGCACGGGCCGGTCGGTCGACTTAGCGTGCTCCTTGTAAGCCAGGTACTCGGCCTCGGGCACGTTGTAGTACACCCACATTTTGCTGTTGTCCGACAGCGTCGTCAGCAGGTCGCCCTCGTCCACCAAGCTGCCCAGTCGGGCCTGGAAGTGGTCCATGATGCCGCTGAACGGCGCCTTGATGGCCGTAAACGAAAGGTGGGTCTGGGCCAGGGCCACTTCAGCCTTGGCTTTGTCGAACTTGGCCTGGGCTAGCGCCAACTCGTTGGGCGACACCACGTTTTTGTCGGCCAGGCGCTTGGTGTTCTGGTACTCCAGGCCCACGTAGTTGGCTTCGGCCTGCGACTTCTTCAGCTCCGCCTCATAAATCAGCGGCATAATCTGGAACATGGGCTGGCCGGCTTTCACAAACTGCCCTTCGTCGACGAAGATTTTCTGCAGGTAGCCTTTCTCCATGGCCCGCAGCTCGATGTGCTGAATGGAGTGCACCTGGGCCACGTACTGCTTGGTGATGGTGGTATCTTTCAGCAGAGGGCTGGTGGCGGTCAGCTTGATTTGCTCCCGCACCTCTTCTTTTTCTTTGGTGCAGCTGGTGCTGCAGAATAAAGCAAAGCAGCTCAGTAGCGTAAGCGCTGCTTTCATAGGAGCCAGGGATAGTACAGCTGGATTTGGGCGATTCATAAGCGGGTGAAGTAGGAAAATGCGCCTTCCCGCCGCTGCCAGAGCATGTTTTTTCGAAACAGCCCGGCCCACTACGGGAATTGACGCTGCAAACCACGCCCCGACCTAATGAAGCGTATATGAAGCACCGGCCACTTTGAAGGACTCAGGTAGCCTCTTTTTCTGTTGGAGCTATTAGGTGGTTTCGCCCCGGCTGCGCGGGCGGCGTATCTTTGTAGTTGCCTGAAATACTGTTTAATCCTCTTACTTTATGATATCACGTTTATCTGACTTTTCCGGCTTCAGCCTGCTGCGGACGGCCGTACTGGCGCTGGCGCCGCTGGCCGTCCACGCCCAGGCCGCCAGCAACGACCCGGCGCCCTACTGCGCGCCGCTGTATTCCAGCACCGCCCGCTGCACCTACAACCAGCTGGCCGAAGTGAGCCTCGAAGGCACCGGCCTTTACTCCGCCCGCCCCGGCTGCAACCTCAACTCGGCCGGTCAGCCCTACGCAAACTTCGCCCCGACGGGCTCGGCCACGGCCACCGTGGAGCCCGGCCGTGTGTACCGCCTCACGGCGCGCGGCACCGACAACTACGTCCGGTTTTCGGCCTGGGTCGACTGGAACCAGAACCAGGTGTTCGACGCCGAAGAGTGGACTTCGCTCGACAACGCCGCCGTAATGGGCTTCGGCGCCGCCAACCTGCGCGTGCCGGTAAATGCCCTGCCCGGCACCACCCGGATGCGGGTGCGCTCGGGTGCTTATGCCGAGCAGCGGGCCGCTGGCGCCTGTACTTCTTGGAGTAGCGGCGAAGCCGAGGACTTCACCATTACCGTGAGCGCCGGGCCAGGCAACAACTCCCGGCCCGGGCCTTACTGTGCCGCGCCGCACTCCAACGGCTGCGGGCAGGGCAGTATCCAGACCGTGGAATGGACCGGCCCCGGCGGCTACCTGAGCAGCGGCCCGGGCCCCACCGGCTGCGTGGCCGATACCGCCGGCAATGCCTACTACCACTTCCCGGCCGCCTTTGCCGGCCCCGGCTACGTACAAGCCGGCCAGACCTACAGCCTGCGCGTGGAAACCGACCCCGGTCAGGTAGTAGCCGCCTGGATAGACTGGGATGGCAACCGGCAGTTCGATGCCAGCGAATGGATGCAGCTTAACCCCACCGGGGCCGTCACCGCGCTGAGCGTGCTGGCGCCGGCTACGGCCGCGCCGGGCGTGGTGCGCCTCCGCATCCGCTCCTGCCAGGGCACGGCCCCTTTGCTGCCAGCCGATGCCTGCGCGAGCCTGACTTCCGGCGAAACCGAGGACTACGACCTTACCGTGCTGCCCGCCCCGACTGGCCCCACGGTGGCCGACCCGGCCCCGTACTGCGCCCCCAGCAACAGCGGCAATGCTTTTGGCACCCAGATTCTGCGGGTGCGCCTCGTGGGCACGGGGCTCGACCAGCTTTCCACCACCGGCAATGCCACTGCGGGCTCGCTCTACACCAACTACTCCGGCCTGGCCGCCACGCCCGCGCTAGCCGTAGGGCAGGTATATGAGCTGCAGGTGCAGACGGCCCGCGAAGCCGACGTGCTGGGCTGGATAGACTGGGACGGCGACCAGCAGTTCGAGACCAACGAATTTTTCCCTGTCAACCGCAACGAGCGTACGGGTTCCATTCTCATCACTATTCCCAACGGCGCTACCCTGGGCACTACGCGCCTGCGCCTTCGTAGCGGCTCGGCCAGTACCTCCAGCTCGCCGCCCACCTACAGCGCCTGTGGTGTGCTCACGGGTAGCTTCGTGAGCTGGGGCGAGACTGAAGACTACGCCCTGACATTGGTGGCGGGCTCCGGCAATGCCAACGACCCTGCGCCGTACTGCGCCACGCCGCACAACCAGGTGACGCCCCAGGGCGGTGGCTGCGGCTACTACGGCATTACTCGCGTGGCCATAGCCGGGCTGCTCAACTCAGCCTCGGGCTGCACCCTGGATGCGGCTGGCAACAACTACGCCCTGTACCCGGCCAGCGGACCCGTGACGGCCAACCTGCGCGCCGGGCAGACCTACTACTTCAACATTGTGACCGGTGGGGGCGCTACCAGCATTACCCGCTGGATTGACTGGAACCGCAACAACGTCTTCGACTCGTCGGAGCGCACCGACCTGGTGCAGCTGGGCTCCAACATCATTGTGTCGCTGGCCATACCGTCCACGGCCGTGCTCGGGCCGATACGCATGCGCCTGCGCACCGGCAGCACCAGCCCCTGCGCCCGCCAAAGCACGGGCGAAAGCGAAGACTACGTGTTCAACATCGTGGGCAACTGCACCCTGGCCGCGCCCACGCTCACGCCCAGTGCCACCACGCTCTGCGCCGGCACGCCCCTCACCCTAAGCGCCACCGGCGTGCCGGCGGGCGCCACCTACCAGTGGACTGGCCCCAACAACTTCAACAGCACCCTGGCGGCTCCCACCATTGCCAGCCCCACCGTGACGGCCAGCGGCATCTACAGCCTGACGGTGGTATCGGCCACCGGCTGCGCTGGCTTGTCCACGGTTAACATCACCGTCAACCCCTCGCCGGCTACCAACGGCGGCAGCATCGGCAGCCCCTTCCTTTGCCCCGGCGACACCGTGGTTTTCTACACGGCTAATGGCCTGATGCCCATCCCAGGCTATACCTATCTGTGGAGCAATGGCGCCACCACGCCCACCATCAAAGTAGGCGCTGCTGGCTCGTTTACGGCCCTGGTTACCAATGCCGCGGGTTGCACAGCCCGCTCCATGGTGTTCACCGCCACCATGGGCAATGCACCCACACCCACCCTCAGCCAGACGCCGGTGAGTGGGGGAGTGCTGCTCAGCACGGGCCTGCCTACCTCCATCAGCCACCAGTGGTACCGCGACGGCACCTGGCTGCAGGGCCCCAGCAGCCCCAGCTACCTGGCCACGGTGCCCGGCCGCTACCAGGTGCGCATCCTACAGAATAGCTGCTACTCGCTGCTTTCGGTGGCTTCGGTAGTCAGCACCCCCTCGGCCACGCAGCCCCGCCAGCTCGAAGGCTACACGCTGGCGCCCAACCCCACGGCCGACGGTCGCCTCACCCTGACCCAGCCCAACGGCGCCCGCTGGGCTGATGCCGCCACGCTTAGCTTGTATACGGCCCTGGGCCAGCAGCTACGCCCGCTGCCCGTACCCGCCGGCAGCTCAGCTGCCCTGGCCCTCGACCTGCACGACCTGCCGGCGGGGTTGTATTTCCTGCAGCTCACCCTGGCCGACGGCCGCTCGGCCGTGTGGCGCTTTGTGCGGGAGTAATAATTTTTACGGCTATCTGGAAAAGCCGAGACCAGCCTGTTGCTTATTTATTTGCCTTACAAAACTCAACGACTAGCTGCTCAGGTGCCTTGATTATTAAAATCAAAAGCTCGTGTTGCTAGCTGCTATTTACCTGTTTACATACGATGAACCCCCTTTTGCTCTGCATTTCCTTGCTTGCCTTGATTGGCTTCAGTGGCTGTTCTGAAAAAGATGACCCACCAGTAGTGCCGTCGCGCGCGGCCTCCTTTTCGTATGTGCGGGACGGCAACCGGGTAACTGTTGCTGCCCACTACCAGAGAGGTGTCATAAGGTCATCAAACTCATCTACTCCTGGTTTAGACTACATTGAGGTTACAACCTCACCCATGGAAGCCATCGAGAACGGGATTACATACCATGACTATGTAATAGCCTACTATTCCAAGCCAGAGTTTTCTACGGGAAACCATGTAGGAACAATGCTGAGAATAAGGCGTCTGCGTGCTGATGGCTCTCTGTATCTTCGGGATACTGATTTGAGCAACAATTTGTCCCTGACCCTTGAGCTAAGCGAGAATTACGCCTCTGGCACATTCTCAGGTAGTTCGGCGACGACTACCATTACCCAAGGCGAGTTCAAAAACTTAATGCTTACCCCGTAACGTTTTCGGTTAATAATTTGAATCAGCTAATTCACGCTGGTGACGACATGAAAAAGCCCTTTCCGCTTAGGAAAGGGCTTTTTTAGTGGAAATGCAGCTCCCAGAGCGCTACATTGCCTTATACTCGTTCCAGCTTTTTATCTTCAAATCCTTCATGTCCAGTGTGCAAAAAGCTTGAATGAAAGATTTAGCCAGCCGCGCATTGGTCAGCAAGCCGACGCCGAAATCCACGGCCGTGCGGCGGATTTTGTAGTCGTTATCCAGCTCGCCTTTCGACAGATTCTTGGGAATGTTAATGACCAGGTCGACTTTCTTTTCCTTTAAATACGTCAGCACATTGGGCTCCTGCAGCTCGTCGGGCCAGTAGAGCAGGTTGCTGGGAACGCCGTTTTCGGCAAAGAAGCGGTGCGTGCCCTGGGTGGCGAAAATGGTGTAGCCCTTTTTCACCAGGAGCTCTACGGCTGGGAGCAGCGTCACTTTCGACTGAATGGGGCCGCCGGAAATTAGCACGCTTTTCTGCGGGATTTTGTAGCCCACGCTCAGCATCGATTTCAGCAGAGCTTCTTCGGCGGTGTCGCCCAGGCAGCCAACTTCGCCGGTGCTCACCATGTCGACGCGCAGCACCGGGTCGGCACCCGGCAGGCGGGTGAAGGAGAACTGCGGAGCCTTTACGCCCACGAAAGGCAGGTCATAGACCCGCTCGCTGTCGTCGCGTGCTACTTGCTTGCCCAGCAACACCTGGGTGGCCTTTTCGATGAGGTTGTGGCCCGACACTTTCGACACGAAGGGGAAGCTGCGCGAGGCGCGCAGGTTGCACTCGATAACGAGGATTTTACCATTCTTGTCCAGGAACTGAATGTTGAACGGCCCACTGATTTCGTAGCGCCTGGCAATTTTTTCCGCTATGACCTTAAGCTTACGGATGTTGCCCACGAATACCTGCTGGGGCGGGTAGTACATGGTGGCATCGCCGGAGTGCACGCCGGCAAATTCCACGTGCTCGGAAATGGCATAGCTCACAATCTCGCCGTGGTTGGCCACCGCATCCAGCTCTATCTCCTTGGCTTCCTGGATGAACTCCGACACCACGACGGGGTATTCGGCACTCACCTCCGCGGCCGTTTGCAGGAAAGCCTCCAGCTCGTGGGGGTTCGACACCACGTTCATGGCGGCGCCCGACAGCACGTAGCTGGGTCGAATCAGCACCGGGAAGCCAACTTCCTGCACAAACGAGAGCATGGCTTCGAGCGAGGTGAGCTCCTTCCAGCGGGGCTGGGCAATGCCCAACTCGTCCAGGATGCGGGAAAACTTGTGCCGGTTTTCGGCCTCGTCGATGCGAGCCGGGGCCGTGCCCAGAATGGGCGCCTGGGCGTCGGCCAGGCGGGTGGCCAGGTTGTTGGGAATCTGGCCCCCGGTGCTCAAAATCACGCCCTGGGGCTGCTCAAAGTCCAGGATGTCCATCACCCGTTCGTAGCTCAGCTCCTCGAAATACAGCCGGTCCGAGACGTCGTAGTCGGTCGACACGGTTTCGGGGTTGTAGTTGATGATGATGGTCTTGTAACCCTCAGCGGCGGCGGCCTGCACGGCATTCACGCCGCACCAGTCGAACTCCACCGATGAGCCAATGCGGTACACGCCCGAGCCGAGCACCACCACCGACTTATCCGTTTCGGGCGCCAGGTCATGCTCGGTGCCGTGGTAGGTGCTGTAGAGGTAGTTGGTCTTGGCCGGGAATTCGGCGGCCAGCGTGTCAATCTGCTTGATGACCGGCCGCACGCCCTGGGCCTTGCGGTGGGCGCGCACCAGCAGCTCGTCGGCCTTCACATCGCCCTCGCCCAGCAGCTTTACGGCAATCTGCTGGTCGGAGAAGCCGGCTTTTTTCACCTCGCGCAGCAGGCTGGTTTCCAGACCAGCTAAGCCAGTGGGGCGGCCAGCGGCGAGCTGCTTGCCGAGCTGAAAAATGGTGTACAGGCGCTGCAGAAACCAGTGGTCGATGCGCGTCAGGGCGTGCACCTGCTCCAAGGTGTAGCCGGCTTCAAAGGCCAGGTTGATGGCGAAGATGCGCTCCTCGTTGGGCTCGCTCAGCAGCTGGTCAATGGTGGCGGGGTCCACGCTTTCGGGCTTGTTGGCCACGAAGCCGCGCTTGCCGGTATCCAGCATCCGCAGCCCTTTCTGGATGGCCTCCTCGAACGTCTTGCCGATGGCCATGACCTCGCCTACGCTCTTCATGGCCGAGCCAATCTGCCGGTTCACGCCCGCAAACTTGCCCAAATCCCAGCGGGGCAGCTTCACCACCACGTAGTCGAGCGCGGGCTCGAAAAAGGCCGTGGTGGTCTGCGTGACGCTGTTTTTCAGCTCCGCCAGCGAGTAGCCCAGGCTGAGCTTGGCGGCCACGAAAGCCAGCGGGTAGCCCGTGGCCTTCGAGGCCAGGGCCGAGGAGCGCGACAGGCGCGCATTCACCTCAATCACGCGGTAGTCTTCCGACGCGGGGTCGAGGGCGTACTGAATGTTGCACTCGCCCACGATGCCCAGGTGGCGGATGGTCTGGATGCCGAGGCGGCGCAGCTTGTGGTACTCGCGGTTGCTGAGCGTCTGCGAGGGAGCTACCACGATGCTCTCACCGGTGTGGATGCCGATGGGGTCGAAGTTCTCCATGTTGCACACCGTAATGCAGTTGTCGTAGGCATCGCGCACCACTTCGTACTCGACTTCCTTCCAGCCCTTCAGGGATTCCTCCACCAGAATCTGCTCGGAGGTAGTGAAGGCTTTCTGGGCCAGGGCCCGTAGCTCGTCCAGGTTATTGGCGAAGCCGCTGCCCAGGCCACCCAGCGCAAAAGCCGCCCGCACGATAATCGGAAAGCCGATTTTCTCGCCGGCCGCCAGGGCATCGTCCAGCGTCGTCACGGCTACGCTGCGCGCCGTAAGCACCCCAATCTGGTCGAGCTTCTCCTTGAAAATGTCGCGGTCCTCGGTGTCGATAATCGCCTGCACGGGCGTGCCCAGCACCTTCACGTTGTATTTTTCAAACACGCCGGCCCGGTATAAGGCCACGGCGCAGTTCAGCGCCGTTTGTCCGCCAAAGGCCACCAGAATACCATCGGGCTGCTCTTTTTTGATGACTTCCTCTACGAAGTAGGGCGTCACGGGCAGGAAGTACACGTCGTCGGCAATATTGTCCGAGGTCTGCACCGTGGCAATGTTGGGGTTGATGAGGATGGTGCGGATGCCTTCCTCCTTCAACGCCTTCAGGGCCTGTGAGCCGGAATAATCAAACTCCCCGGCTTCGCCTATTTTCAGCGCGCCGGAACCGAGGACGAGGACTTTGTTGGGTTTGTTCATTCTAAGGGTAATGTTCAAAAAAAGGCGTCAAGCGGGGTGGGAGTGAACGGTCATGCTGAGCGGAGCGCAGCGCAGTCGAAGCATCTCTACCGCTTCGTTGTATTTGTTTGGAACCCAGTCCAGGTTTCTAAATCAACGGCCTGCCAAGTCGGATTAAATGCGGTAATCAGAGCGTCTTTCTTCCGGCGTGTCCAGCCTTTCAATTGCTTTTCCCGCGCAATGGCCTGCATTGCATCAGGTAATATTTCAAAGTACACCAACAAGTCAGCCTGATACCGGCCAGTGAATTTCCCAGCGTCGCCCCGGCCGCTGCTATGCTCGTAAAGTCGCGGCGTGAGGTCGTTAGTAACACCGATGTACAAAACATTTTGGGTTTGATTAGTCAGGATGTAGACGTACACGCGACTGATGTTAGAACGTCATGCTCATCTGGCGTCCGCGCAGCCGAAGCATCTCTACCGCTTCATTTGGGTGCTGCACTCAAATTATATTGGCTCGGGATACTTCGTCAAAATTTCGGAACAGAGGTAAATCTTACCATTGGTGTCTATCAATTCTGGTTGACCGCGAAGCTCTATTACATCAAGCCTATTGCCCAAGCGCTCAATGATTAGCTTGTATGACTTAATCATTTCAACTGGAATGTTCTCACGCTCAAGTAGAGCGAAGAATTGTTGACGAAATACACTGAGTGACGCTTCAACTTCCTCGTTTCGGAGCGGGTACATTTCTGCATTTAATACGTCTAGTTCTAATTGCGACAAACCATTTTGCAAAGCGAACCGATGTAACGCCGTACAAGTGTATTGCTCGTCAATTCGACTTAGCGTACTGAAGTAGGAATGAGCTGCATTGTGGCCAATAGACTTGAGCTTTTTAAGTTGCATTGCCGCGGAACAACAGTACTTGTAGAAAGACAAAACTTAGTTTCTAAACCCGCAACGAGGAGGTAGAGATGCTTCGGCTTCGCTCAGCATGACGTTCTTTTTTATCGTTCTGCTTTATACTCCGCTACCGCCGTCAAAAAGTCATCGAACAGAAACTCGGTATCTTCCGGGCCACCGGAAGCTTCGGGGTGGAACTGCGTGGAGAAGAAGGGCTTGGTTTTGTGCTTGATGCCCTCGCAGGTGCCGTCGTTCAGGTTCTCAAACAGCATGTCCCATTCGGCGGGCAGCGTGGCAGTGTCCACCGCGAAGCCGTGGTTCTGGCTGGTGATGTAGCAGCGCTGGGTGCCGCTGAGCTTCACGGGTTGATTATGGCTGCGGTGGCCGTACTTAAGCTTAAAGGTGTCGCCGCCCGCCGCCAGGCCCATGAGCTGGGAGCCCAGGCAGATGCCAAAAATGGGCTTGTCCTGCTGCAAGGCGGTTTGCAGGTGCCGAATGGTGGCCCCGCACATTTTGGGGTCGCCAGGGCCGTTGCTCAAAAACAGGCCGTCGTAGTCGAGCTGGGTGAAGTCGTAATCCCAGGGCACGCGCACCAGCTCCACGTCTCGCTCCAGGAAGCAGCGGATGATGTTGGTTTTGGTGCCGCAGTCCACCAGCACGATTTTGTGCTGGCCCTGGCCGTAGCGCTGCACGCCGGGCTGGCTTACCTGCGCCACCAGGTTGTCAAGGTTGGGGTCGTGAAAGGGCACATCTTCAGCGGCCACGATTTTGCCCAGCATGGCCCCTTTTTCGCGCAGCTTCTTGGTGAGCAGGCGGGTATCGACCCCTGCAATGCCGGGGATGTTGTACTCCTTCAGCCAGTCGCCCAGGCTTTTGGCAGCGTTCCAGTGGCTGTGCTCCTCGGAGTAGTACGTGACGACGAGGCCGGCAATGTGTACCCTGTCCGACTCGAATATCTTCGAAATCGACTCGTACAGCTCCTCGCCGGGCACGCCGTAGTTGCCCACCATGGGGGTGGTAAGTACCAGAATCTGCCCGGCGAAGGACGGGTCCGTCAGGTTTTCGGGGTAGCCGGTCATGGCCGTGCTGAACACGACCTCGCCGGCGGCCGAGGTAAACGCGCCGAAGGAAGTACCCTCGATTTCGGTACCGTCTTCGAGGACCAGTTTTACAGTTTGGGTCATGTGCTGTTGTTTGGCCTCACCCCCCGGCCCCCTCTCCGGTGGAGAGGGGGAGCCACGGAGGCAAGCTTGGATAATGATTATTGGTGCCTAGATATCATCCAGGCCCGGCAGGCCGAGCAAGTCAGCAGCGCGGCGCGCTACGGTTTTAACACGGTCGACATCGGGGCCGGTGATGGTCAGATGGCCCATTTTGCGGCCTTTGCGCGCCTGCAGCTTGCCATATAGGTGCAGGTGCGTTCCTGGCAGGCTCAGTACCCCGTGCCAATCCGGCTCACGCCGTTCGCCACTGGCGTCAATCCACAGCTCGCCCAGCAGGTTGAGCATGATGGCCGGGGAGTGCTGGCGAGGCTGCGGCAGGGGTAAGCCCGCCATGGCATGGACCTGCAAGTCAAACTGCGACACGTCACAGGCATCCAGGGTGTAGTGGCCGCTGTTGTGCGGGCGCGGTGCCATTTCGTTGACTACCAGCCCGCCGTGCTCACTACCGTCGTCCACCACAAAAAACTCGACGCACAGTACCCCAACATAGCCGAGATGCTGCGCGATGGCAACGGCCGCCTCGCGGGCCCGGGCGGCCATGTTGGGCGGCATGTTTCCCTCGTAGGCGTGTGTCACGGCCAGAATGCCATCGACGTGCACATTGCGCTGCGGGGCGAAGCTGATGACTTGCCCGTCCCACCCCCGCGCCACCAGTACCGAACACTCGGCGGTGAGCGGCAGCAGCTTTTCCAGTACGCAGGCGACGCCGCCCATTTCCGTCCAGGCGGCGGCCAGCTCCGCGGCGGTCCTGACGCGGACCTGCCCCTTGCCGTCGTAGCCCAGGCGGGCGGTTTTCAGAATGCCGGGTAGCAGGTCTGCCCGCTCATTTTGGACAGCCTGCAGCTGTTCCGGCGTCTCTATCACGGCATAAGACGCACAAGTCACCCCCGACACCGCAGCGCAGGCCGCGAAGTGCGCTTTTTCATCGATGCGGTTTTGGGCAATGCTCACCACGGCTGCTCCAGGTGCCACGGGGCGGGTCTGCGCCAGCATCTGCAGCGCTTCGGCGGGCACGTTTTCAAACTCGGTGGTGATGGCCTGGCACAGTCCAGCCAGCTGCGCCAGCCCGGCCGGGTCGTCGTAGTTGGTCTGGATGTGGTGGTGGCTGACCAGGCCCGCCGGGCTGTGTGCATCGGGCTCCAGTACGGCGGTGAAGTAGCCCAGGCGCTGGGCGGCATGCACGAACATGCGGCCCAGCTGGCCGCCCCCCAGCACTCCCAGGGTGGTAGGTTGGCCGGTGGCATCCACCCGTCCTGGGTAAATAGGTGTCATAGCTCCAGCGTGAATATCCTCATTCATACCGGCAGCGTCATGGCCCGGGCGGCCTCAGTTTGTTCAGCGCGGAATGCCTGCAGCTTAGTCGCCAGTCCAGGGTCGTGCAGGGCCAGCATGCTGACGGCAAACAGCGCAGCATTGGCCGCCCCGGCGTTGCCAATGGCGAACGTAGCCACGGGCACCCCTTTGGGCATTTGCACGATGCTGTGCAGCGAGTCTACCCCCTGCAAATGACGGCTGGCTACCGGCACTCCCAACACGGGAACGGTGGTTTTGGCGGCCATCATGCCCGGCAAATGGGCGGCCCCGCCCGCGCCGGCAATGATGGCCTGCAAGCCGCGGGGGCCAGCTTGTTCGGCGTAGGCAAACAAGTCGTCGGGCATGCGGTGGGCCGATACCACGCGGGCTTCGTAGGCCACGCCAAAGTCCGCCAGAATCTGCACGGCATGCTGCATGGTGTCCCAGTCGCTGCTGGAGCCCATCACCACACCAATCAGCGGCGTAGTGGTATTAGTGTGAGGAAGAATACTCATCGAAATTAGTTGAACGTCATGCTGAGCGAAGCGGAGCGGAGTCGAAGCATCTCGCATGCAGCAGTAATTCCTTTTAAAAAGGTTTACTCTCGTGGTAGAGATGCTTCGACTTCGCTCAGCATGACGTTCTTTCTTATCAAGAAAATCACCTTTTCATTACTTGGCCAGCTCCACCAGCTGTTCGCGCTCCAGCAGTATTTCTTCGCCTAAAATCACCAGGTCAACCCGGCCTTTCAAGGTCTGGTCGATGAAGGGCGTGTTGTGGGACTTGGATTTCATGAAGTCCCGCGTGAAGGTGGTTTCCGCTTCGGTATCAAATAGCAGGCAGTCGGCAGGCTGGCCAACTTCAATGGCCGGTACCGGCAGGCCCATCAGGCGGCGGGGTTCGGCCGAGTAGCGCTTCACCACCAGGTCCCACCCGAATTTGCCGGGCTCGACGAAGTGGTGGTAGAGCGACACCAGGGCCGTATCCAGGCCGGTGATGCCATTGGGCGCGCTGATAAAATCCTGGGCCTTTTCGTAGGGCGTGTGCGGCGCGTGGTCGGTGGCAATGATGTCGAATACGCCTTCGATAAGCCCTTCGAGCAGCGCATCGCAGTCGGCCTGCGTCCGCAGCGGCGGGTTCATCTTATAGTTGGTGTCGTAGTCGCCGATGTGCTCGTCGGTGAACATCAGGTGGTGTGGGGCCACTTCCGCCGACACCTTCACATCCCCGCGCGACTTCCACCAGCGGATAGTCTCCATGCCGAGCTGGCTGGACACGTGCTGGATGTGCACGTGCGCCCCCGCCGCCCGCGCCAGGCGGATGTCGCGGTCGATGATGATTTCCTCCGCGCAGGCCGGCGAGCCCTTGATGCCCAGCCGGTAGCTCATGATGCCTTCGTTGAGGGCACGCGGCCCGGCCAGCTCCGGCACCTCGCAGTGGCTGGCGAAAAACATCCCAAACTCGGTGGCGTACTGCATCGCCCGCAGCAGCACCGCCGGGTCGGCGGTGGTGTCGCCGTCGTCGGTGAGCATTTTCACACCGAGCTCGCGCATGCCCTCAATCTCCGCCAGCTCCTTGCCTTCACGGTTTTTGGTGACGCAGCCGGAAGTGTACACCGGAATGCGGGACCGGTGCTTGGCATTCTCCAGCACATTGGCGATGGCAGTTGCCGAGTCCAGGGCCGGGCGGGTATTGGGCATCATCACCACCCCGGTAACGCCGCCGTTGATGGCGGCTTCGCTGCCCGTGGTGATGGTTTCCTTGTTCTCAAAGCCCGGCGCGCGGAAATGAACGTGGGCATCGAACATGGCGGGCATCAGAATCCGGCCCCGCGCGTCGATTACCCGGGCCCCCTCGGGAGCAGCCAGACTTTTGCCGATGTCCTGGATTTTTCCTTCGACAATCAGAACATCACCGTCAAGAAGCACGGGTGAGTTTTCGGAGGCAATGCGGGCATTTTGGAGGAGCAGCATAACTGGATGGGATGGGTAAACCGGCAAGGGAGTTGGGGATATTCTGGCTGTTGGGATGGAAAAGGCACGGGCGCACCCGGCTGTCGTTTCTGGTAATTAGAGCGTAACGACCGGCGAGGCAGTAAGCTGCTGGGCGGCATAGGCTTCCTGCCGCGGGAAGTCGCCGCCCGGAGTGAGCCAGTCTAGCACGGCCATGCGCACGGAAATGCCATTTTCGACCTGGTTGGTGATGAGGCTGCGCTCGTAGTCCATCACGGCGTCGCACAGCTCTACTCCCCGGTTCACGGGGCCGGGGTGCATGATGTAGAGGCCACGGTCGCTAATCTCCGCCAGCCGGGTGTTGGTGATGCCGTAAACCCGGTGGTATTCCCGCAGGCTGGGGAAAAACTGCACGTCCTGGCGCTCCATCTGCACGCGGAGCAGGTACACTACATCGGGGGCCCAGGCCATCGCCGCCTCGTAGTTGGTAAAGCGGGGGATGCTGGCCGGGACGTACTTGGGCACCAGCGAGCCTGGGCCCAGATACGCTACCTCAATGCCCAGCTTTTGCAGCAGGGTGCTGGTGGAGCGCGCCACCCGGGAATGGAGAATATCCCCGATGATGAGGACCTTCTTGCCCCGGGGGTCGGGGAATTTTTCCTTGATAGTAAAGGCGTCCAGCAGGGCCTGGGTGGGGTGCTCGTGCGCCCCGTCGCCGGCATTGATGACCGACGCCGTGGTTTGCCGGGCAATCATGCCGGGCAGGCCGGAGTGACCGTGGCGAACCACGATGTAGTCGGTGCGCATGGCTTGGAGTGTTTCTATCGTCTCCCGCACCGACTCGCCCTTGGTGATGGAAGAATTCTCGACATTGAAGTTCGTCACCTCCGCCGAGAGTCGTTTGGCAGCAACCTCGAAGGAGGAGTGCGTCCGGGTGCTGGCCTCGTAGAACAGCATGAGCACGGATTTGCCCTCCAGGGCGGGAATTTTCTTCACCGAATGGGTGAATAGCTTCTTAAAGGACGTGGATTGGTCGAGCAGAAACTCGATTTCCTCACGGTGAAGAGAAGCTATGTCGAGCAGGTCTTTGCGTGCCATACCGGAGTTGAGGAAGGTGAATGCGTGATTAATGGTTGAGGGTGGGTAGACTTTCTGCTTTGCAGGTTGAGTCGGCTACGCGGGGGCTACGAACTCAATGGACATAAAAAAACCGTTTCGAAATCCGAAACGGTGGCGGGGCAATACCCAGAAAAAACAGTAAAAACGCCAGAGGCAAAATCGGAAAAACCGATGGGAGCGAAGACCTTCCGGTCCTCTCGCGGGTCCCTGCCGAGCAGTGTCCCGCGCTTCATCAACAGGTTCTTTGGTTGAAGCATGCCGCAAAATTATGGCATTATTACGCCCGACAAATGTTAATTTTTTATGCACTGCCTTCCTCAAATTTTATTTTCAGCCTAACCGTCTAATCAACGCGCTTTTCGGGGTGCATTTTACCTTCGAAAAAAATTATGGCTTGCGTAACCAATTGCTTTGCAAGCGCCATCCATCATAACTTTAGCTCTTTATTCAGTTGGCGGCAGCTGTTGACTCAAGTCATTTAATGCCGCAGCCCCGACCATGAGGACCAGGCCGGCTAACATTGCACATGTACAAGGCACTCGTCAAACCTGCATTGTTTACCCTCGACGCCGAGCGCGCTCACCATTTGGTTTTCAACAACCTGCGCCGTGCGGCGCGGGTACCGGGGGCCAAGGCCATGCTGCGGGGCCTGTACGACTTTCAGCACCCGAGCCTGGCCCGGGAGGTGTTTGGGCTAAAATTCCCCAACCCGGTGGGTTTAGCGGCAGGTTTTGACAAAAACGCCACCCTTACGGATGAGCTGGCGACGCTGGGCTTTGGATTCGTGGAGATTGGCACGGTAACGCCCCGGCCGCAGGCTGGCAATCCGCAGCCGCGCCTGTTCCGCCTGCCGAAAGACGAGGCCTTGGTGAACCGCATGGGCTTCAACAACGACGGGGTGGCGGTGGTGGCCGCACGGCTGGCGCAGCGCCAAAACAGGCAGCTGCTCATTGGCGGCAACATTGGCAAGAACAAGGATACACCCAATGAGCGGGCTGCGGAGGACTACGTCGCCTGCTTTGAGGCCCTGGCGGAGGAAGTCGACTACTTTGTGGTCAACGTAAGCTCGCCCAATACCCCCGGCCTACGTCAGCTTCAGGAGAAAGAGCCCCTGATAAAGCTACTTCAGCAGGTACAGGAGCGGAACCTGAGCCGCGCCCAGCCGCGCCCACTGTTGCTGAAAATAGCCCCTGACCTGACCGATTCGCAATTGGACGATATTCTAGAAATCGCCCGCGAAACCAAGCTCAGCGGGCTGGTTTCGACGAACACCACCATCAGCCGGGAGGGCCTGTTGACGGATGCCGGCCAGGTGACGGCTTTAGGGGCAGGCGGCCTGAGTGGGCGGCCGCTACGGGCGCGGGCCACCGAAGTCATTCGTTACCTGCATCAGCGCAGCCAGGGCGAGCTGCCTATTATCGGCGCCGGTGGCATTCATTCGGCGCGCGATGCGCAGGAAAAGCTAGCCGCCGGCGCTTCGCTGGTGCAGCTCTACACCGGCTTTATCTATGAAGGCCCGGCGCTGGTAAGCAGGATTAACAAGGCGCTGGCCCGGGGCTAGGTCTGCATTTCAGGGAAATACGCTTGTCTCGGAGGCTAAGCCATGTAGAATAAAAAAGCCCTTCACAATGCTGTGAAGGGCTTTTCAGTGGAGATGCAGGGATTCGAACCCTGGTCCAGACAAGGAAACTGACGTGCTTTCTACGTGCGTATCTGTGCTTGGATTTTCATGGAGCCCCAGGCGCACATCAGGCCTTTGAGACTCCCCTAGCTGCAGTTGGGTTTCGCCCACGAATCACAGCTCTTCGTGGACTATTTTCTACTTACGACGCTCCGAACTCCCAGGTGTAGAAACTTACCCGGGCGGAACGATGACGTTACCTAATTCTGAACTAGGCAGCCATGGCGTACGAATAGTCGCCAGTTGTTTTTTGATAGATTTTTTAACAGGAGAGCATCCATCAACTCCTGGCACGCTTACCCGCAGTCTGCGCAAGCTGTCAATTCCGGTCATCCCCAATTGGTAAAGAACGAGTCCCGCCAGAAGCATTTAAGCTAAGCGGGCCGCGAAGGTACGCGGTAAATCAGAAACGCCAGGGGAGGAGGGAAGGTTTCTTCATTTATGTCATCCTGAGCTTAGCGAAGGAGCTTATCACGCTAGAACAAGTCGTTCTAACGCTATAAGGTCCTTTGCAGCGCTCAGGATGACAATACCGCGCCCAGGACGACGAAAGGCTTCCGAAGGCACCCTTTTTGGGGTAACTTTGTCTTTAGAACCCATGGAAAACTTTGTCGTTTCGGCCCGGAAATACCGTCCTGCTACGTTTCGTAGTGTAGTGGGGCAGCAGCACGTCACTACCACGCTGCAGAATGCCATTCAGAGCCAGCACCTGGCTCAGGCCTTCCTGTTTTGCGGCCCGCGGGGCGTGGGTAAAACCACCTGCGCCCGCATTCTGGCCAAGACGATAAACTGCACCAACCTGACGGCCGAGACCGAGGCCTGCGGCACCTGTGCCTCCTGCAAAGCCTTTCAGGAGAATGCCTCGTTCAACGTGCACGAACTCGACGCGGCCTCCAACAACTCGGTGGAGGACATCCGCTCGCTAGTGGAGCAGGTGCGCTACGCCCCGCAGGCCGGCAAGTACAAGATTTACATCATCGACGAGGTGCACATGCTCTCGAACGCGGCCTTCAACGCCTTCCTCAAGACGCTGGAGGAGCCGCCGAGCTACGCCATTTTCATCCTCGCCACCACCGAGCGCCACAAGATTATTCCCACTATCCTGTCGCGCTGCCAGATATTCGACTTCAGCCGCATCAAGGTGGAGGACATGCGCCAGCACCTGCGCTACGTGGCCACCCAGGAAGGCGTGACGGCCGAAGACGACGCCCTGCACCTGCTGGCCCAAAAGGCCGACGGCGGCCTGCGCGACGCCCTGTCGATGTTCGACCAGATGGTGACTTTTGGTGGCAACAACCTCAGCTACAAAGAGGTGGTGCAGAATCTGCACATTCTCGACTACGACTACTACTTCCGCCTCGTCGACGGCCTGCTGCGCGAAGACCTGTCGGCCGCCCTGTTGCTGCTTGATGAAGTGATGCAGAACGGCTTCGACCTGCACAACTTCGTGGTGGGCACGGCCGAGCACCTGCGCGGCCTGCTCGTGTGCAAAGACCCCGTGACGGTGCAGCTGCTGGAAGTGTCGGAAGGCATCAAAGCCAAGTACGTGCAGCAGGCCCAGGCCGCGCCGCTGGCCTTCCTGCTCTCAGCACTGAATTTAGTGAGCCAGTGCGACCGGGAGTTCAAGCAAGCCAAAAACCAGCGCCTGCACGTGGAACTGGTGCTGATGAAGCTGGCCTACTTAAATGGGGCAGTGCAGTTTGTGCGCGAACACGCCCCCGCCACCAACGGCGAGGCTAAAAAAAAAACTAGTGGCCTGAACGGCGCCAACGGGACGGAAAATACCCCGGCTGCTGAGCCAACTCCTACGGCCAGTGCCAATGGCGCGGCAGCCCCGGCAGAAGCTCCGCGTCCCGCTCCGGCAGTTGCGCCCGCCGCGGCACCGTCCACGCAGCGCGTAGCCCCGCCGGCCGACGGCCCCGAGCCGCTGCCAGTAAGCAGTGGGGTGGAAGAGCTGCATGACACGCCCAGCATCGAGGCTGACCCGGCCGCGGCCATCACCGAGCGCCACCAGATGCGCGACACCCTGCCGCACGTTGAAATCGGGGCGCCGAGCATGGAAGGGCTGGAGCCCGCGCCCAAAGCCACGCCGGCGGCCGCCTTTGCCAAAATTCCCAGTCTCAGCGGCAGCAAGCTGCCCAGCCTGAAAGACCTCAGCAGCCGGGCGGCCGCCGCGGCCAGCAAGGCCGTAGCCGCCGAGCCGCAGACCTTCAACGGACCCGTCGACCCGATAAAGCCCGAGCTGCTGCAGCGCGTGTGGCAGGAAATGGCCAACGAGCGCCGCGCCCAGGAGCGCATGAGCGAGTATTGGCTGCTGAACCGCCCCGTGGAAGCCAACGACGAGCACCAGATTGAGCTGGCCGTCGATAACCCCATTCAGGTTGACCTGTTCAACGAAATCCGCACGGAGTTTCTGGGTGAGCTGCGCCGCCGTACTGGCCACCCGCGTTTGAACGTAAACGTAGTGATGAATCAGGTGGCGCCCACGGCCAAGCGGCTGTACACAACCTCGGATAAATTCGAGTACCTGGCCGAAAAATTTCCCGCTTTGCGCGAAGCCAAGCAACGTTTAGGTCTGGAAGCCGACTTTTAAGGCAAACTATAAGGGACGGGGCTTGCCCCCGCCCGGGCGTCAGCACGACCAGTGTTCAGCGTCCGGGCGGGGGCAAGCCTCGTCCCTACACTCTTTCCAGTAAAGCAAGCCTCGACAGTGGGCACGGCTTGAAAAACCCGGCAAGATAGATAGAAAATTCGTTTTTTATTCCCCGCTTAGCCCCCTACCTTTGTTTTTCATTCACTTCTTAGATTCCCGCCCGCACACTTCGTGAAAAACCCTTTTTTGCTGCTATTACCGGCTTTTGCGGTCTTGGGTCTTGCCACGCAGTGCCAATCGAGTAAGCCAGCGGCCACGGCCACCACTACTACCGCCCCCGCTGCTGCCCCTGCGGCAACTTCTAAAGAATACAAGTACGAGACCGTACCCGGCGACCCGCTACAGGCCCGCATCTACCGCCTCGACAATGGCCTGACGGTTTACCTGTCCGACTATAAGGACGCCCCGCGCATTCAGACCTACGTGGCCGTGCGGGCCGGCTCCAAAAATGACCCGGCCGACGCCACGGGCCTGGCGCACTACCTCGAGCACATGGTGTTCAAGGGCACCTCGCGGTTGGGCACGCAGGATTGGACCAGCGAAAAAGAGCAGCTCGATAAGATTGAAGCGCTGTACGAAGTGTACCGCAGCCGGCGGAACGACCCGGCCGCCCGCAAGCGCATCTACCACCAGATTGACTCCATCTCGGGCATCGCCGCCAAGTACGCGGTGCCCAATGAGTTTGATAAGATAATGGGCGCTATCGGGGCCAAAGGCACCAACGCCCATACCTCCAACGAGGAAACGGTTTACCAGGAAGACATTCCCAGCAATCAGCTCGAGCGCTGGGCCGCCACCGAGAGCGAGCGTTTCCGCGAGCTGGTGCCCCGCCTGTTCCATACCGAGCTGGAAGCCGTGTACGAGGAGAAAAACCGCGGGCTCGACTCTGACTTCAACAAGGAGTTTGAAGCCCTGGGCCTGGCCCTTTACCCGACCCACCCCTACGGCACCCAGACAACCATCGGCACGATTGAGCACCTGCAGAATCCGTCGATTACCGAAATTAAGAAGTACTTCAGCACGTACTACGTGCCGAACAACGTGGCCCTGTGCCTGAGCGGCGACCTGGATTACGACCAGACCATCCGCCTTATTGACCAATACTTCGGCAGCTGGCAGAACAAGCCGGTGCCGGCTTTCAACGCGCCCCAGGAAAAGCCCATCACGGCGCCCATCACCCGCGAAATCCTCGGGCCGCAGTCCGAAAACGTGATGATAGGCTTCCGCCTGCCCGGCCGCACCACCCGCGACGGCCTGCGCATGCAGATGCTCGACCGCATCCTCACCAACGGCCAGGCCGGTCTCATCGACCTCGACCTGAACCAGCAGCAGAAAGTGCTGCAGGCCGCATCGTTTGCCGATGAAAACAACGACTACTCCACCCACGTCATGTACGGCACCCCGCGGCAGGGGCAGAAGCTGGAAGATGTGAAAGCCCTGCTGCTGGCCGAGCTGGACAAGGTGAAAAAGGGAAATTTCCCCGACTGGCTGATTCCGGCCATCATCAACAACGACAAGCTGGAGCGCACCAAGGGCTACGAGAAAAACGAGAACCGCGCCACGGCCATGTACCAGGCCTTCATCGAGGGCGTGAGCTGGGCTGACTACCTCAAGCAGCAGGATGATTTCGCCACTATCACGAAGGACGAAATTGTCAAGTTTGCTAACGAGTACTACGGCAACAACTACGCTGTGATTTACAAGCGTACCGGCAAAGACCCCAACACGGTGAAGGTAGTAAAGCCTGCCATCACGCCGGTACCCGCCAACCGCGACGCGGCCTCGGAGTACTACACCAAGCTGACCAGCATTCCCGCCCCGGAGCTGCAGCCGGTGTTTGTCGATTACAAAAAGGACATCCAGCAGGCTGAAATCAAGCCCGGCCTGCCGCTGTACTACACCCAGAACAAGGAAAACGAGCTGTTCAGCCTCTACTACGTGCTGGACCTGGGCACCAACAACGACCCGCGCTGGGGCATGGCGGCTGACTATCTGCAGTACCTGGGCACGGGCAGCTATAGCGCCGCGCAGGTGCAGCAGGAGTTCTATAAGCTGGGTTGCTCATTTAGCGTGAGCAGCGGGGCCGACCGCACTTTCGTTAGCCTGACGGGCCTCGACTCCAACCTGGAGCCGGCAATGAAGCTGTTTGAGCAGTTGCTTAACAACCCGCGCCCCGATGCTGCGGCCCTCAAAAACATGGTGGCCGGCATTCTCAAAGACCGCCAGGATGCCAAGCTCAGCAAGCAGGTAATCCTAAGCCAGGCCATGGTGAACTACGCCAAGTATGGCAAGAAGAACCCCTTCACCAACATTCTGAGCGAGAAGGAGCTGAAGGCCCTGAAGCCCGAACAGCTCACGGCCCTCATCAAAAAGCTGCCGACTTACCAGCACCGCGTGCTGTACTACGGCCCGCGGGCTTTGGAGAAAACGGCGGAGGCCGCTCCTGCAACGACCGCAGCGAGTGCCACCGCCGCCAGCGAGGCGCCGAAGGCCGCCAACGGTGGCCTGGCCGGCCTGCTAGCCCAGCTCCACACTACTCCGGCCAAGCTCACGCCTACTCCCGCTGCTAAAGACTTTGCCGAGCTGCCCCTGAAGGATAAGAAGGTATACTGGGTTGATTACACGATGGTGCAGGCCGAAATCCTGTTCCTGACCAAGGCCGACCTTTACAACAAGGAGATGGTGCCCACCGTGGCCCTCTACAACGAGTACTTCGGCGGCGGCATGGGTAGCATCGTGTTCCAGGACCTGCGCGAAAGCAAGGCCCTGGCGTATTCCGCTTCCTCGCGCTACGCTAATGCCGATAAGCTGGGCCGCTCTAACTACATCCTGAGTTACATCGGCACGCAGAGCGACAAGCTGCCCGAGGCCATGGCCGGCATGGAAGCTCTGCTCACCGACATGCCCTCGGCCGAGGCCAACCTGGCCATTGCCAAAAATGCCATCCGCAACAGCATCAGCACCGAGCGCATCACCAAGGGCGACATCCTGTTCAGCTACGAGCGGGCCCGCCGCCTGGGCCTCGACTACGACCTGCGCCAGGATGTATTCAATAAAACCCCGAACATGACCCTGGACGAGCTCAAGCAATTCCAGGCCGCCAAAATCAAGGGTCAGCCCCAGGTTATCCTGGTCATTGGCTCCAAAGACCGTCTCAACTTCAAGGAACTGGCCAAGTACGGCACCGTGCAGCAGCTTTCCCTGAAAGAGATTTTTGGGTATTAACTACTAGTTGTCAGTTGTTAGCTGTCAGTTATCAGGTCATTCTGATAAAGCTGGCTTCAGAACAAATCTGACAACTGACAACTGACAACTAACAACTCCTTACCTACACATGCCAGAGCAAAAAATCAGCATCAAAAACGGCAAGCTCAGCGTTCCGGACAAACCCACCATTCCCTTCATCGAAGGCGACGGCACCGGCCCGGACATCTGGCGTGCTTCCAAGCTCGTGTTCGACGCGGCCGTGGAAAAAGCCTACGGCGGCAAGCGTCAGATTGTATGGAAGGAAGTGATGGCTGGTGAAAAGTCGTACAAAGCCACCAATAACTGGCTGCCCAACGATACGCTGGAAGCTTTCCGCGAGTACCTCGTGGGCATCAAAGGCCCGCTGACCACGCCCGTAGGCGGCGGTATCCGCTCGCTGAACGTGGCCTTGCGCCAGGAGCTGGACCTCTACGCCTGCGTGCGCCCCGTGCGCTACTATGACGGCGTGCCCTCGCCCGTGAAGCACCCGGAGCTGACCAACATGGTCATCTTCCGCGAAAACACCGAGGACATCTACGCCGGTATCGAGTACATGAACGGCACGCCCCAGGCTCAGAAAATGCTGGAATTCCTGCAGGATGAGATGGGCGTGAAGAAAATCCGCTTCCCCGACTCGTCCTCGTTCGGCGTGAAGCCCGTGTCGAAGGAAGGCACCGAGCGCCTGGTGCGCGCGGCCATCAACTACGCCCTGGCCAACAAGCTGCCTTCGGTGACGCTCGTGCACAAAGGCAACATCATGAAGTTCACCGAAGGTGCTTTCAAAACCTGGGGCTACGAGCTGGCGGAAAAAGAATTCGGCCAGAAAGTATTCACCTGGGCCCAATACGATAAAATCGTGGCCAAGCAGGGCGTGGCCGTGGCCGATGCCTTGCAGAAGCAGGCTCAGGAGCAGGGCAAGCTCATCATCAAGGACAGCATTGCCGATGCTTTCCTACAGCAAATTCTGCTCCGCCCCGCCGACTACTCCGTAATAGCCACTCTCAACCTGAACGGCGACTACATCTCCGACGCCCTGGCAGCCATCGTGGGCGGCATCGGCATCGCCCCCGGCGCCAACATCAACTACCTCACCGGCCACGCCATCTTCGAGGCTACCCACGGCACCGCGCCTAAGTACGCCAACCAGGACAAGGTGAATCCGGGCTCCGTAATTCTCTCCGGCGTGATGATGCTTGAGCACATGGGCTGGAAAGAGGCCGCCGCTCTCATCAACAAAGGCCTCGAAGCCGCCATCGCCAGCAAGCGCGTGACCTACGACTTCGAACGCCAGATGGAAGGCGCTACCCTGCTGAAAACTTCCGAGTTTGCTCAGGAGATTGTGAAGAACATGTAGTAGCTTGGCGGAAGCCAATTACAAGTAACCCCCGCGTTGGCTTCGGCCGGCGCGGGGGTTATTATTTCTGCTTATGGATAGTAAAAATGAAGGCCTTTTAAATAAAACGGTCAACACTCTTTTACTGATTGTGCTTTTCTCAATTGCTGCATCAGCATCATTGGTATTGTGCGAAATGAATGGAGAAAATATGCGTGGCTCATTAGGCCCCGAATGGGACGGTGATGGACCAGCAAATCTGGCATTCTTCGCGCGTTACATGCTTCTTTATTTGGTAGCTTCCTTGGCATTTATGATAGGTGCATTATGCTGCTTTTTGTGGAATTGGCATTTGATAAAGGAGCACCATTTGATGAGTAAGTCAGTAGCGAGAATTGGGGTTGCGTTCACTATACTGTCACCAGTAATTACTCTTTTAATTCTTAGATATGCTTAACTCGGCAAAAGCAGTAATCTCTGAAATAGCGCCAGTAAGCCATATACTTTTTACTGGCTAATCAGGCAGCCATTTAGCGGTTGAAGGAGTCGTTGGGAAACCAGCATTAATGCACAACTCGGTCTAGGCCGAACAACCAAATGCTGTATTGTCCCGAGTAGGTGGTATTACTCATCTTTTTCCTGCAAACAAGTCCTAACAAACCTGCTATGAAAACCTGCTTTTACTCCTTGCTACCGTTGATGCTACTCCTATTCAGCGGCTGCAGCTCCAGCGAAAATACACCGCAACCAACCCCAACCCCTGGCACCCGTGGAGCCGATGAGTACGATATTAAAATCAGCTACTCGCACTACCACCTCAACCACCAAGTTGGGTTAGATGGGCAGTATGGCTTCAACTTGGGTGCTGTAGCCCAGCTAGCCGCCGGCGAGCCCTGGGCGCATACCATCAGCATCGACGAGCACGCGCGCGGTGAAACCATCACGTTCAGCCCCCGCACCAGCCGCAAGGGCTACACCTTCCCGGTAAGCCTGGCCTTCACCAACATCAAGGCGACCAATAACCCCCTGGAAGTTACGGCCGATGCCAGTGTCACCGCTACAGTGAGCATCGATGGCAAAGTAGTGGAAACCCTCATGCTGGATAAAAATGCTGGCTACATTGATTGGCAGAGCCCCGCAAACCCCGGCATGCAACGCGTAAAGGGCGTTACGGCTACCATCGATTTAAGCCGGTACTAGACCTGATAGAAAGGGGAGAAGGCCAGCCCCGATACATCAGCAGTGAGCTTTGCCGAGCCGAAGCCGGTAGAAGGTGCTTCGAAGCTGCACAAAGCACGAATCCTTAGTCAGCACCCGCGAATTCCCGTTAAGCCCGCGCAATTCGCTTGTAAGGACTTACAAACCCTGGTTGGAACTCGCCATTGCCTTTGTAGGCCTCGCAAATCACCAAACAGGCTCCGTCAGGGCCTGCACAGAGCCTGCGCACCCGAAAAAGAAGGCGCAAATCCTGTATCAGGACTCGCGCGGCGCAAAACAACCCGCGCAGGCCGCAACAACACGCGCGGCGAAAAAGGACTCGCGCAGGCGGAAACTAAGTCCGGGAGATACCTGCAAAATACCCGAAAGTAGGTATTGCGAAAGGGGGGCTTTCCCGGTTAGCTTGCGCATAAATCGGGGCTGTACCCTGGTGACAAATATTTTTCCAACCTTTTTTTCAAGCATATGAAGAAGGATTTACCTACTCTGACTGACTCCGATGTGGTGAGCAAGCCCAGCCGCTTCATGGAAAGCGTGGCCAGCAACTCCCGCAAAGGCATGTCGGCCGTGGCCCTGGCCATTGCTCTCACTACGCCCGTGATGGGCCTGACGAGCTGTTCCGACAACCGCGACGTGACCAAGGTGGCCGACCCCATCGCCGACCGCACCGACCGCACCCGTGCCGATGCCGACCCCCGCGACAGCGTACGCTACGCCGACATCTCGGACGGCGACGTAAGCAACACCAAAGACTAACCTACTACCCGTTTGGCAATGGCCCCACACGCTGCTTCCGACACGTTCGGCTGGATGGTCGCGCCCTTTACCAAGGAGCACTTCTTCGAGCACTACTACGAGCAGAAGTACCTGCACATCGAGCGTAACGACCCCGGCTATTACACTGACCTGCTGAGCCTCGACAGCCTGAGCTCGCTCATGTACAGCCAGGTGCTGCGTTACCCCGATGTGCGCATGGTGAACTCCCGCAAGGACGACATCAAGTCGGAAGAATACACCGGCCAGTCGTCCCGCATTCGGGTAGAGAAGGTGCTGAGCTACTTCGCTGAAGGCGCAACGGTGATTTTCTCCATGCTGCACGACTACCTGCCCAGCTTGGGTTTGTTTATCGACAGCCTGGCCAGCGAGCTGCAGCAGCGTTTCCAGACCAATATCTACCTGACGCCACCCAACGCCCAAGGCTTTAAGGTGCACTTCGACACGCACGACGTGTTTATTCTTCAAACCGAAGGCTCCAAGGTGTGGAAGCTCTACGACACGCCCATCGCGCTGCCGTTGAAGTCGCAGGAGTACAAAGCCGAGTCGTTTGAGCCAGGCGAGATGACGGCTGAAATCACCCTGCGCAAGGGCGACATGCTTTACATCCCGCGCGGCCTCATGCACGAAGCCGTGGCCACCGACGAGTGTTCCATGCACATCACCACCGGCCTCATCGGCTACACCTGGACGGAGCTGGTGGTGGAAACCATGCTGCGCCTCTCGAAGGAGCACGTGGAACTGCGCCGCAACCTGCCCCTGGCCCTGCACAGCGCCCAGCCGGCCGAAGAAGTGCTGCGCCAGCTCGATGCCATCAAGGAAATCATCAGCAATGGCTTCGACCTGAACCGCTCGGCGAAAAACTTCCGCGACGAGCTGCTGAACCTGCAGAAGCCCAACATCAAGTCGGCTTTCCAAACCGTGCTCCGGCTGCCGTCTATCACAGCCGACACCGAAGTGCTGGTGCGCGAGAGCATCATGTTCGATGTGCAGGAAAGCGAGGAAAAGGCGGTGGTTGAATTGCTGGGCAACGAGGTAGAGTTTCCGGCTTTCGTACTGCCCATTCTGACTTTCCTGCAGGAAAACGTGGGCACGCCGTTCGCCATCAAAAACCTGCCCGACTGTATGGACGAAGCCGGCAAGCTGGTGCTGGTGAAGCGCCTCATCCGCGAAGGGCTTATTGCCCTGGCCGAGATGGAAGTGCCGGTGAAGTCGCCGCAGCTCTCGTTTTAATTCCCGCTTTGAAACGCATGAAAAACAAACGTTGTCTGCCCGCTCAGCTGCTAGGTCTGGCCTTGTTGCTGGCTTCCGCGGCTCCCACCGCGGCCCAAAGCGGCAAGCCCGTGCTGCGCAACCACGCTACCCCCGTGGAGCGCGCACAGGAGCAAACCCAGGAGCTAAAGCGCGACCTACGGCTAACCCCGGCGCAGGAAGCCCGTGTCTTTCAAATAAACCTGGCGGCCGCGCAAAAGCGCAGCGACATGGCCCATCTGAAAGGCACCACGGCCGGCGAAAACGCCGCGGTAAGCATCCGCACGGAGCAGGAACGCGACATTCGGGCCCTGCTCACGTCCGCGCAGCAAGCCCTGTGGGCCGCCCGGGAAAAGCAGCAGACCCGCCCCGTGGGCAAGCCCGCCCCCCGTCGCTAAGCCCATTGGCCCAGCCGTACCAGAAAGCCGACCCTAATCAGGGTCGGCTTTTTTATTCCCAGGCAGCAAAAGGCGGCCGGCGGATGGCGTATATACCTGATGTTGCCGTATCAGGCGTTTATTTTACAGGTTCGTCCGTTGCCTTGTTCTTATGCCGCTGTTGCGTTGTTGTCTTTTTGCTATTCTGTGTGGACTTAGCGGCTGTGCCTCGCTGTACTTCCCGCCGCCGCCTCACGCGCCCATGCTCACCGAGAAAGGGGAGTTCTATGGCGCTATCAGCACCAACCAGCACACCAACTTTGCTATGCAGGGCGCTTACGCCTTCACCGACAAGCTGGCCGGCGCGGGCACGTTTTCATCCCTGCACCGTCGCAAAGGCAATAATACCGAAGACATCGATTTCGGCGAGGCCAGCCTTGGCCACTTCACCCGCCTGCCCGACCGCCGCGTGCTCGAAGTGTACGTCGGCGCTGGCGGCGGCCACACCAGCCGCATCGAGCGCAACGACGAGCAACTCACCACCCGCACCCTCGACGGTACCCTCACCAAGTACTTCGCCCAGGTCAACTACGCCCGCAAGAAGCAGAAAACCCTGCACCTCTTCAGCCACGACTTCCTGCTCACCTACGGCGCCGCCCTGCGCCTGAGCTACATGGAACTGAGCAACTTTCACATCAACGGCCAGCTGGCGCCCGGCGAAAGCAACGTCTTCTTCGAGCCCATCACCTTCACCCGCACCAAGTTGGTGGGCCCGGTGCAGCTGCAGCTCATCAGCGGCCAGATTATCGGCTTTAAGAAGAATGAATACCTAAAAGCCGCTAATTCTGTGTTTCAGCTGGGATTGGTAATTAACCTGGGCGAAGGCAAGGAGGGGTTTTAAACGGCTGTTGGCGTGGTGCCACGACTTCGGAGTCGTGCCACCACTAACGTCTGCGTACAACCCTTAGCGCTAACTTTCCACTGCAAGTGGTGCCACGACCAAAAAGTCGTGGCACCACTTCTGACGAAGCGACAATAAAAGAGCCCCAGCGAAAACCGGGGCTCTTTTCAGTATTAGCAAAAGCAGGAATTACTTCCCACCCAACACGCGCAGCATGGTTTCGCCAATCTCGGCGGGCGAATCCACCACGTGGATGCCGCACTCGCGCATGATGGCCATTTTGGCTGCAGCCGTGTCATCGGCCCCGCCAACGATGGCGCCGGCGTGGCCCATGCGGCGGCCGGGAGGTGCGGTTTGGCCGGCGATGAAGCCTACCACGGGCTTCTTGTTGCCGGTTTCCTTAATCCAGCGGGCGGCTTCGGCTTCCATGCCGCCGCCGATTTCGCCTATCATCACGATGCCTTCGGTTTCGGGGTCGTTCATGAGCAGCTCCACGGCCTGCTTGGTGGTGGTGCCGATGATGGGGTCGCCGCCGATGCCGATGGCCGTGGTCTGGCCCAGGCCGGCTTTGGTGAGCTGGTCAACGGCTTCGTAGGTCAGCGTGCCCGACTTCGACACGATGCCCACGCGGCCTTTCTGGAAGATGAAGCCGGGCATAATGCCCACTTTGCACTCGCCGGCCGTCATCACGCCGGGGCAGTTCGGGCCAATCATGGTGATGCCCTGACGGTCTTTGAGGTAGTGCTTCACGGCAATCATGTCCTTGGTCGGGATGCCTTCCGTGATAGTGATGATAACCTTGATGCCGGCGTCGGCCGCTTCCATGATGGCGTCGGCGGCGAAAGCCGGGGGAACGAAGATGATGCTGGTGTCGGCGCCGGCTTTCTCAACGGCTTCGGCTACGGTGTTGAACACAGGCCGGCCCAGGTGCTCGGTGCCGCCTTTGCCGGGCGTCACGCCGCCTACCACGTTGGTGCCGTACTCCATCATCTGCTGGGCGTGGAACGAACCTTCGGAGCCCGTGAAGCCCTGCACGATGACCTTGGAATTTTTATTAACCAGAACGCTCATTCTTGGGTGTTTTAGAGAAATTGGATGGGTGGGAGTGGCGGCCCAACCGGGCTGCGATGCTGCAAAAGTAGGGCTTTTTGAGGGCGCGGCAAGGCACCGTTGCGATACTGTTAACCAGATGTCATCCTGAACGCAGTGAAGGACCTTCTCGCAATAGAACGAGCAGGATCCAAGAAGTCATTGCCAATCGTTCTTTCCTGATAAGGTCCTTCGCTCCGCTCAGGATGACAAGAATACACTCCGTGCGCCCCCGCCAAAGTGCTTACCTTTGTGGCATCACCCGACGTGTATTCCCACCCAACTTTTTTCAATGTACTTCAATCACATCATCGAGGCCATCGGCCATACTCCCCTGGTTAAGCTCAACAAGGTAACCGACGGCATCAAAGGCACCGTGCTGGCCAAAGTGGAGTATTTCAACCCCGGCAACTCGGTGAAGGACCGCATGGCCGTGCGCATGATTGAGGATGCCGAGAAGGCTGGCTTGTTGAAGCCCGGCGGCACCATCATCGAAGGCACCAGCGGCAACACGGGCATGGGTTTGGCCCTGGCCGCCATTGCCAAAGGCTACAAGTGCATCTTCGTGATGAGCGACAAGCAGAGCAAGGAGAAGCAGGACATCCTGCGGGCCGTGGGTGCCGAAGTGGTGGTCTGCCCCGTGGACGTAGCGCCCGAAGACCCCCGCTCATACTACTCAGTGGCCGCCCGCCTCACCCGCGAAACGCCCAACTCCTTCCACCCCAACCAGTACGACAACATGTCGAACACGGCCGCCCACTACGAAGGCACCGGCCCCGAGTTGTGGAAACAAACCGAAGGCACCATCACGCACTTCGCCGCTGGCGTAGGCACCGGTGGCACCATCTGCGGCACTGCCAAGTACCTGAAAGAGCAAAACCCCGCCATCGTGACGGTGGGCCTCGACACCTACGGCTCGGTATTTAAGAAATACAAGGAGACGGGCATCTTCGACCAGAACGAAATCTACCCCTACAAAACCGAGGGCATCGGCGAGGACATTCTGCCGAAAAACGTCGACTTCGACCAGATTGACTTGTTCATCAAGGTGACCGATAAGGACGCGGCCCTGATGACCCGGCGCCTGGCCAAGGAAGAGGGCCTATTTGTGGGCTGGAGCTGTGGCTCGGCCGTGCACGGGGCCCTGGAATACGCCCGCGAGCATCTGCAGGAAGGCGATACCATGGTGATTGTGCTGCCCGACCACGGCACGCGCTACCTCGGCAAAATCTACAACGACGAGTGGATGCGCGAGCAGGGCTGGCTCTAAGCCGCACACGCCCTGAACCTTTTCCCGATTGCGGGTTGTTTTGTATCTTCGTAAACACGCTCACCAAACCCCAGAACAATGTCTGTAAGCCTCAATCACATTGTGCTGGTGGATGACAACGAGACGACCAGTTTCCTCAACAACCGCCTTCTGGGCCGCCTCGGCGTAGCCGAGCACGTAAGCACTTTTTCGCGGGCCGATGAAGCGTTTGAGCGCATCTGGGGCGGGCACAGCGGCGGCAGCTCCGAAACTGTGCCCACGCCCGACCTGGTGTTTGTGGACCTGAAGATGCCGGGCGTGTCGGGCTTTGAGTTTCTGCAGCTCTACAGCGCCCTGCCCAAGGACGTGCAGGACAAAACCGTGATGGCGGTGCTCACCACTTCCATGCACAGCGCCGACACTGCCCGCGTGGCCCAGTACCCCAACGTGGAGTACCTGACCAAGCCCCTGACCGAAGAAAAAATGCAGAAGCTGCTGGAAAAGCGTTTTCAGTGAGCCTGCCTGAATTAAAAAAGCCCCGCCACTTCAGTAGAAATGGCGGGGCTTTTTGCTAAGGCCAGTGAAGAGTTGGATTATCAGGAGAAACAGAACGTCATGCTGAGCGAAGCCGAAGCATCTTGCCCGCAGCAGTAATCAAGAATCGGCTAACTATGGAATTACTTCCCCTGGCAAGATGCTTCGACTTCGCTCCGCTGCGCTCAGCATGACGACCTAGCTTCTACGCTGTTCACACAGCCAAGGTCTGGTAGGCTACTCGTCTTTCTTGAATAGCTTGAAAATCCCCTTCTTTTTCTGCTTCACCAGGATGTAGCGCACCGAAAAGCCGGTAGGAAAGCGGTTCCAGTCGGCAGAGTGAAACTCGAAGGTGGGCTTGAAATCCAGGGACAGCACCACGGGGATAAAAGCAATTTTATACTCCGCGCCGATGATGCCGTCGATGCCCCAGAAGGTGCCATCGTCTTTGTGCGTGCCCAGGTGGGCTCCGGCGCCGAGGTAGTAGTTGAGACTGGGGCCCAGGATGCCGAAGTGCCGCTCGGCCATTACCGTGGCGCTGCGCTCGCGGGATGCAATCATGGCCAGGACTTCCAGGGTGGCCTTAGGCAGAATGACCTGCTGAATGCTGAGGCCATAATTATTGCCGTCGCTGCGGAAGCCGGCCGCCGTGCGGTACTTCTGCGCCCAGGCCGTTTGGATGAGGGCCAGGCAGGCCAGCACCAGGCTTAGCTGCCGAAAGCGACGCTGGTGTGGTCGGACCCATGCTGAGAAATGAAGACAGAACATAGCTAAGGGCCGCCGCCGGGGTGCCAGCCAACTGAGGCTGTGCCCGGAAACGACCCTTACTACGCAGCACAGGGCGAAAAATTGCCCTGTGCCTGCAAAAACACGTTTGCTCTTCTGCTATACTACTGCTTCCACGAAGCGGAAGGCCTCGCCATCAAACAAGCCCTTGTCGCTGAGCTTAAGGCTGGGAATCACCAGCAGCGCCATAAAAGACAAAGTCATAAATGGCGCGCCCAGTGGGGAGCCCATCTGCTTGGACATTGCATCGATGGCTGCATACGTTGCGGCCACCGTGGGCCCTTCCTGGTCCGACATCAGTCCCGCCACGGGCAAGGGCAATAGTATTTCCTGGCCATCGGCGCCCACCGCGGCCAGGCCCCCTTTCGCCTCAATCACCAGATTGACAGCCCGGGCAAGGCTGACGTCGTCACAGCCCACGGCGGTGATGTTGTGCGAGTCGTGGCCCACGCTGCTGGCCAGGGCTCCGTGCTTCAGCCCAAAGCCCCGGATAAAGGCCACGGCCGGCGCCACCTGGGCCTGGTAGCGGTTCACCACGGCCAGCTTGAGCACATCCTGCGCCACGTCGGGCACTACCAGGCCGTTTTCTACCCGGCCCGGCAAGTCGAGCCGGCCCGTGATAAGCTGGCCGTCGTAGCACTCAATTACGCGCAGCATAGTGGTCGCTTCGGCTCCGGCTTTTACAGCGAAGTCTTCAGCCTGCACCGGTTGGGCGAGGAAGTTATTCACCACCTCGATAGGAGAGGAGGGCAGCAGCGACTGGCCGTTTTCGGCTACCAGCACACCGTTGAGGTAAGTTTTCAGGATGTCGAAGCGCTGCAGGTCCTGCACTACAATGAAGTCGGCAGGGTCGCCGGCCCTGAGCAGGCCCACCGGCAGCTTGTAATGCTCAACCGGGTTCAGGCAGGCCACCTGCAACACGCTGAAAACGTCCTGGCCCAGGGTCACGGCCCGCTGCACCAGCTGGTTGATGTGGCCCAGCACCAGCGTGTCGGGGTGCTTGTCGTCGGAGCAGAACATCATGTTGGCGTAGTGCTCGGGCAGCAGCCCGATGAGGGCGTCGAAGTTGCGGGCGGCCGAGCCTTCACGGATGAGGATTTTCATGCCCACGGCCAGCTTATCACGGGCCTCCTCGGCGGTGAAGCACTCGTGGTCGGTGCTGATGCCGGCGCTGGCGTAGCGGGCCGCATCGGCGCCGCGCAGGCCGGGGGCGTGGCCATCCACGGGGCGGCCGGCGTGCTGGGCCAGGGCAACTTTCTCCATCACGCCCGCGTCGCGGCTCAGCACGCCGGGCCAGTTCATCATCTCGGCCAGGTAGCCCACTTTAGGGTTCTGAAACAGCCGCTCGATGTCGGCGGCGGTGATTTCAGCCCCGGCCGTCTCAAACGGTGTGGCCGGCACGCAGCTGGGGGCCCCGAAGCAAAACTTAAACGGCGAGTGGCTGGCATTCTCCAGCATAAACTCCACACCGGCTACGCCCAGCACGTTGCCAATTTCGTGGGGGTCGGATACGGTAGCCACCGTGCCGTGGGCCACGGCCATGCGGGCAAACTCGCTGGGCACCAGCAGGGAGCTTTCGACGTGCACATGAGCATCGACAAAGCCGGGCAGGGCGTAGGGCAGGGCCGGGTCGGGCGCGGCGGCGCCAGTCGGGGTGATGGACTGAATGCGGCCATCGGCGACCTGCAAAACGGCCGGGCGAATGGAACGGGCAAACAGGTCGACGACGTTGGCCGTCAAAGAGAATTCGGTGGGCATAAGCGCGGAACAGGAAAGGCACGACCGGCTCTGTACCGGTTTTAGCTCAGCAAAGAACCTTATATTTGACAAAAAACCGTAGCCGGTGAAAAAGATTATTTCCGCTTTGCTGCTGCTTTCGCTGCTCTTAGGCCTGGTGGCGGTAGAGGGCTGTGCCCGGCGAACCTCGCTGCAGAAGAAAACCAAGATGTACAAGCGCCGCAGCGCCAATGGCAACGTGCCGTGCCCCTGCGACTCGCACTAGCCTACTCAGGCCCACCGGCCAGACTATTCTTAAAAATTCCTGTTGTGAGACAGATGCCTGCCCTTTTTCTACCCCTATTTACCAGGCATCATTACTTCCTCACTTTGCTAGTGCTGCTGGGCGGCTTGCTGCGTAGCCCAACAGTCTGGGCACAAGTATCAGCTGCGAAGCCCAAGGAGCCCCTGCCAAAGCTGACGTCCGGGCGCCTGCATTTGGCTAATGGCAGCACCGTGAATGCCAAAATCGGCCTTATTGACTGCGACCAGCTGCGGGGCATTGGCCCCGACGGCGCATTGCTTGCTTATACCCCGGACGAAGTCAGCAGCTTTGTGATGGGGGCCGACTCGTTTACAGTACTGCGCAACTTTTACGTGGTGCTCAACGTGGATGCCGAGCACTACAAAAGCAGCTTTATGAGGGTGTGCGCTGCTGGGGCGGGGCTGGAGCTGTACGAGTTCCACGGCATCATGGCCCGCACGCAGCTTGATGGAAGCGGTGCAGCTATGGCCGGCGCCAGCATTGCCCTGAGTGTGGCTGTCGGCGCCCCTATTCTTATGGCTGGGGGCTTTCGCAATGAAGAAAACGCGGTAATGACGACAGCCTGGCTGTTGCGCCGCGACGGCAACCCCCGCTGGCTCACTCTGCCCACGGGGGCCCGCAACCTGCGCGAAATCATTGAGCCTCTAGTGGCCGACGACAGCGACCTGGCCAGCAGTGTGCGCTGGGGTACGCTGCGCCGCCAGGATGTGCCCGCGCTGCTTAGCTTGTACGTGGAGCGTAAATCCACGAAATAGGACAAGCTTTTTGCCTAGTCAAAGCCCGGGATGTAGCTAGGTTTGGCGTGCTGCTCAGCTGAAGAATCCAGCCGCTACGAGCGTCACAGCAGCAAGTTGGAACTTTGTCCGTGCGGGCATTAATTGGTATTTTGCGCGAATGAGTCATTATCTAAGCCATTTGCGGCACTGGCGAATCTGGGTTGCCCTGCTGGCTGGAGTATGGGCTGCAATCCCGTCATCGGCAGCGGCATCCAACTCTGACCCGCAGGTATTTAAGCCGGGCCACTACCGTTTGGCTGATGGGCTGTTGCGAACCGGAAGTCTGTTCTTGGTCAGCGACAACGAGTTGCTGGTAAAAAATGAGTCAGCCGCCGAGCCGCAGCGATTTGCAGCAGTGCAAGTCCGGAATTTCGTTATCGGAACCGATTCTTTCGCGGTCCTGCGCAAGTTTGATGTGGTGGTTAATGGCGTGGTAGACCATTACTCATGCGCCATAGTGCGGGTGTATCAAGCGACTGGTGGGCTTGAACTGTATGGTTTGCAGGGCCCTATTGAGGTGTACAATTCACCCAGCACACAAACTGTATTGCAGAGCCTGAGCATGGGCCTGAAGTATGGGCTGGTGGGAAGCGCGGTAGGCGCGGCTGCCGGGGCGCTAAGGGATAAGAGCAATGCTCGCTATGAGGAGAGAATGATGACACTCTTGCTATTCCGGCCACCGGGGGCTTCGGAGCTACAAACGATTATCCCCCAAACCAAAAGCACTCGTAGCCTCTTAGAGAAAACACTAGTGGGGCCGCCCGAGCTAAAAAGTAAAATGCAAAGCCTGCAAACAGCAGACTACACGAACGAGAATATAGTAAGGCTGATTGCATACTACGTAAAGCACAATAAGCAGTAAATAATGTCTGATACCCCCAATCCCCTTGATTCTCTGCTGGCCGCCGCCGAGCAAGTGCGCCAGCAGCTTAACCTTAAAGCTTTCGATGCCGAAGGAGTGGCCCACCTGGCCAACTTTATTGAAGCCCAGCGCGGGCAGCTCGGGCCGGCCGAGCGCGAGGGCGTCGTCATGGCGTTGGGCTGCTTCCTAGGGCAGTGCCTGGTGCAGGTGTACCGCGGCGAATGGGCCACCGGCAAGGACGGCAGTACCGGCGTGGGCCTGGCCAACAGATTTTTTTTTAACCCCTTCCGATTGGTGAATTCTCAACTGAATGAGGGGGAAAGCGCATCCGTAGCGGCCTTTTTTGCTTCCGTACCCAAGCGGCTGGCGGCCCCGGCTGCGCCACGTAAGGGTTGGATTTCGTAATCTTGCGGGGCCAATGGCCGTACCGCTTCGTTTATGAAACAGCTCGTCATCGCCATTGATGGTTACTCTTCCTGCGGCAAAAGCACCACGGCCAAGGCCGTAGCCGCGGAATTGCACTACGCTTACGTCGACACCGGCGCCATGTACCGGGCCGTGACGCTGTACCTGCTCGAGCATAATATTCCCTTCTACGACATGGCCGGCATCGAGCAGGCCTTGCACGAGCTGCACATCACCTTCCGCCGCAACCGCCGTACGGGCCGCAACGAGGTTTGCCTCAACGGCACAGTGCGCGAGGACGACATTCGGCAGATGCGCATCTCCAACCTCGTGAGCGAAGTGTCGGTGATTCCGATGGTGCGCCACGCCATGGTGGCTCAGCAGCAGCGCATGGGCCGCAAGCGCGGCGTGGTGATGGACGGCCGCGACATCGGCACCACGGTTTTCCCCGATGCCGAGGTAAAGGTGTTCATGACCGCCGACGTGGAGGTGCGGGCCCGCCGCCGCCAGGAAGAGCTGGCCGCCAAGGGCGAGATTGTGGGCCTGGAGGAAATTGTGGAGAACCTGCGCAAGCGCGACCACCTCGACTCGACGCGGGTGGAAAGCCCGCTGCGCCGCGCGGCCGACGCCGTGCTGCTTGATACCACGCACATCACCATCGACGAGCAGGTAGATTTCGTGCTGGAGCGCGTGTCGGCAGCCTTGTTTGCGCCGGTGAGGTAGCATGGAAGGTAATTCCGCGCTATTGAAGCCAGCGGAATGAAATACCGGGCCTTCTTTGTTCTAGCCGAAGACCAGAGGTAAATCCGGTGCGGAATGGACTTCCGCGTTACCCTCCTTCGTACCTTTGTGGTCTTGTTATGCCCCCTTCTATGCAGGTCACGATTGATAAGAATTCCGGCTATTGCTTCGGCGTAGAGTTTGCCATTCAGATGGCCGAGGATGAGTTGGCCCACGAGCCCACGCTGTACTGCCTGGGCGACATTGTGCACAACAGCATGGAAGTGGAGCGCCTGCACCAGCAGGGCCTGCGCATCATCGACCGCGAGCAGCTGGCCACCCTGCACGACTGCAAGGTGCTCATCCGGGCGCACGGCGAGCCGCCCGAAACCTACCAGCTGGCGCTCGAAAACAACTTGGAGCTCATCGACGCCTCCTGCCCGGTGGTGCTGAAGCTGCAAAACCGCGTGAAGCACGCCTTCGACGCCTCGCAGCGCGAGAACGGGCAGATTGTGATTTACGGGCAGCCGGGCCACGCCGAAGTTGCGGGCCTGACGGGCCAGACCGGCAACCGCGCCATCATTGTGATGAACGAGGCCGACCTCGACCAGATTGATTTCAGCCGGCCCGTGACGCTGTTCAGCCAGACCACCAAAAGCACGGCGGGCTTTTATAAAATGAAGGCCCTGATGGAGGCCCGCATTGAAGCGGCCGGCGGGGCGCTGGAATCGTTCGATGCCAACGACAGCATCTGCCGCCAGGTAAGCAACCGCGAGCCCGCCCTGGCCAAGTTTGCCGTGCAGCACGACGTCATTGTGTTCGTGAGCGGGCGCAAAAGTTCCAACGGCAAGGCTCTGTTCAGCGTGGTGAACCAGCACAACCCGCGCAGCTACTTCGTCGAGAACGAGAGCGAGGTGGACGACGCCTGGTTTGCCGGAGCCGACACCGTGGGCATCTGCGGAGCCACCAGCACGCCGCTGTGGCTTATGCGCCAGGTTGCCGAGCGGATTGAAGGCGTCGGCGCTTTGGCCTAGGGTCAGTGAAGAGCTAGGTTGTCAGGTAAAAAGAACGTCATGCTGAGCGTCAGCGAAGCATCTCGCGTGCAGCAGTAATTCCTTTTAATTGGGTTTACTCTCGTGATAAAGATGCTTCGACAAGCTCAGCATGACGTTCTTATTGTATTTCCAGCACTGCTTGTGCCTTGTAGGTCAGCTAGGCTTTGCTTGCTGTTAACCAACCATTGTCAACGGGCATCGCTAAGAAGTACGTGACGGTTCAGAATGCCATTTGAGCGGTTCAGACGCGAAAGTTGCCGTTTGGGTAAGTCTGGTTTGCGCCGGGGTCCGGGAAAGTTGCTACTTTGGGTCATCAAACACCACACACCTTTATCTATTCCTATGGAACCGCAAGCTGCCCCCGCCCGCGACCCCGAACTGTGGCGTCAAGCCAAAGCCCGCGCAACTTTTAAGTCGCACCTGTTTACCTACCTGGCCGTGAATGGCCTGCTGTGGCTTATCTGGGCCGTTACCACCCGCGGCCACGACTATGGCTTGCCCTGGCCCATCTGGTCGACGGTGTTCTGGGGCATTGGCGTGGTGATGCAGGGCATACGCGTGTATGCCGGCTGGAACAAGGAGGGCATGGCCGAGCGCGAGTACGAGCGGCTGGCCCGCAAGCGCTAACGCAACCTTGGCGGGAGGCTGGCAGTTTGACTGCTTATGCTAAGCAACCTGTTCCTCCTGCCTGGGCTGCTGGCCGGCGCCCTGCTGACCGCGCCGGCTACGGCCCCCACGCCCGCTTCTTCGGCCGAAGCTAACCTGGCCAACATCAAGCTGCCTGCGGGCTTCCGCATCGCCTACTTCGCCCAGAATGTGGGCGGCGCCCGTGAACTGGCCCTGGGGCCCGACGGCACCGTGTACGTTGGCTCCAAGGAGCAGGGTAAGGTGTACGCCCTGCCCGACCGCAACCGCGACGGCAAGGCCGACGCCGTCATTACCCTGGCCAGCGGGCTCAACAACCCCAACGGGGTGGCCGTGCGCCAGGGCAGCCTGTACGTTGCCGAAATCAACCGCATTCTGCGCTACGACAACATTGCCACCAACCTGCAGAAGCCGCCCCGGCCGGTGGTGGTGTACAACAAGCTGCCCACTGAGGAGTGGCACGGCTGGCGCTACATCGCCTTCGGCCCCGATGGGCAGCTGTACGTGCCCGTGGGGGCGCCCTGCAACACCTGCCTGCCCACAAAGCCCATTTTCGGCACCATCAACCGCATGAAGCCCGACGGCACGGGCTTCCAGAACTTCGCCGTGGGCGTGCGCAACACCGTAGGCTTCGACTGGCACCCGGTGACCAAGGAAATGTGGTTTACCGACAACGGCCGCGACCAGCTAGGTGACGACTTGCCGGCCGACGAGTTGAACCGGGCACCGCGGGCAGGGTTGCACTTCGGTTTTCCCTATTATTTCGCCGGCGACGTGCCTGACCCGGATTTTGGCAAGGGCAAGTCGGCCGCCAGCTACCAGAAGCCGGCCCGCAAGCTTGGCGCCCACGTGGCCGCGCTGGGCATGAAGTTCTATACCGGCAAGCAGTTCCCGGCCCAGTACCGCAACCAGATTTTCATTCCCGAGCACGGCTCCTGGAACCGCAGCAGCAAGAGCGGCTACCGCATTTCGCTGGTGAAGCTGGACCCCACCGGCAAGCAGGCCCTAAGCTACGAAACCTTCGCCGAGGGCTGGCTGATAGGCCAGCAAAGCTGGGGCCGCCCGGTGTGCCTGCTGGTGCTGGCCGACGGCAGCCTGCTGGTGAGCGACGACCAGAGCGACGCCGTATTCCGCATCTGGTACGCGGGTTAAGCGGGGCATTGCGGCGGTAGCGGAGGCTTCGCTCGGCCTGGCCAACTGGCTTCGTGCTAAGGACCTGTGCCCTACATTTGGCGCACACCCGCTCCGGCCTTAGCATTTGCCCATGACTGTTGCCCGTTCTCACAAGCGCTTGCTGGGCCGGCGCGAGCTTATCGACTTTCCTGCCTTCGACCTGCCGGGCATAGAAGCCAAGGTGGATACCGGCGCTTACACCAGTGCCATTCACTGCACCGATATTCACGTTGAGACGCCGGCCGGGCAGCCGCCCGTTTTGCTGGTGCGCCTGCTCGACCCCGGCCACGAAGGCGCCGACGGCCGGCCGCTGGCCTTTACCCATTTTGACCTGCGCGACATCCGCTCCTCCAATGGCGAGGTGCAGGAGCGCTATGTTATCCGGGCGGTGGTGCAGCTGTACGGCGAAGAATTTGAAGCCGAATTTTCCTTGTCGGACCGCTCCGATATGAAGTACCCGGTGCTGCTGGGACGCAGCCTGTTGCGCCAGGGGCGCTTTGTGGTGGACGTAGCCCGGCGCAACCTTTCCTATAAGTTTCTGGCCCGGGCCGCCCGCCGCAATGGGCGCTAAACTGTTTATGCCCGTAGTTTGTAGCGCTGAGGCGCTGCCCGTCTGTCTGCGAGCCCTCGACTACTTTTCCCCTGTCTCCTTCCACTGCCTTACCTGCCCCTCCCGATGAAACTGGCCATTCTTTCGCGAGAGCCTAAATCCTACTCCACCCAGCGCCTGGTGGAAGCTGCCAGCCTGCGCGGACACGAGGTCGTGGTAATCGACCACCTGCAGTGCAACCTGGTGCTGGAGAAGGGCAAGCCCGGCATTGTGTACCAGGGCGCCAACATCGAAGGCATTGACGCCATCATTCCCCGCATCGGCGCCTCCGTCACATTCTACGGCACGGCCGTGGTGCGGCAGTTTGAGATGATGAAGGTGCGCACGGCCGTCGAAAGCCAGGCCATCGTTCGCAGCCGCGACAAGCTGCGCTCGATGCAGATTCTGAGCCGGGCCGGGGTGGGCATGCCCAAAACGGCCTTCACCAACTACTCGTCCGACGTGCCGGCCATGGTGAAGCAGGTGGGCGGTGCCCCGGTTATCATCAAGCTGCTGGAAGGCACCCAGGGCCTGGGCGTGGTGCTGGCCGAGTCGGAAAAGGCGGCCCAGTCGGTGATTGAAGCCTTTCATAACCTCAAGGCTCGCATCATTGTGCAGGAGTTTATTGCCGAAAGCAAAGGCGCCGACCTGCGGGCGTTTGTGGTGGATGGCGAAGTAGTGGGCGCCATGAAGCGGCAAGGGCAGGAAGGCGAGTTTCGCTCCAACCTGCACCGCGGCGGCGTGGGCACCCTGGTAAAGTTGAGCCGGGCTGAAAAAGCCGCCGCGCTGCTGGCCACCAAGGCCCTGGGCCTGGGCATCGCCGGCGTGGACATGCTGCAAAGCAAGCGCGGCCCGCTGGTACTGGAAGTAAATTCTTCGCCGGGCCTGGAAGGCATTGAGAAAGCCACCCAACTCGACATTGCCGGGCGCATCATCGAATACACGGCCTCACGGGCAGAAAAGAAAAAGGGGAAGGCCAAAGCCTCGAAGCCAACGGAGCCGGCCGTGGATACCCAGCCCGACTACCCGCTGTAGGCTCCACCAATGATGCCCACCCGCTGAACCGTTATGCCTCCCGCCGCTGCTTCCGTCATGCACCTCAACGGCCTCGCCATTCAACCCGGCGAGCGGGTGCTCACGCGGCTGGTGATTTCCAAGCTGCCCTCGGGCACCGTGATTGACGTGCCGGTACACGTGCTGCGCTCGGCCCTGCCGGGGCCCACAGTACTGCTGATGGGCGGCATGCACGGCGACGAAGTAAACGGCATCGAAACCATCCGGCGCCTTATCCGGCGCGACCTGCTGCAGCCCGAGCGCGGCACCATCATCGCCATTCCCATCCTCAACATTTACGGCTTTCTGAACTTCAGCCGCGACGTGCCCGACGGCAAGGATGTGAACCGCTCCTTTCCGGGCTTTCCGCGTGGCTCCCTGGCCGGGCGCGTGGCCCACCGCTTCATGCGCGAAATCATGCCGCTGATTGACTACGGCATCGACTTTCACACCGGCGGGGCTGCGCGGGCCAACTTTCCGCAGGTGCGCTGCCTGCTGGGTGTGGATGCTGAGGTGGACGCGCTGGCGGCAGCCTTCGCGGCCCCGTTCACCCTGCATGCGGCCCTACGGCCAGGCTCGCTGCGTGAGGCGGCCTTCAAGCTGGGCAAGCGCATCATCGTGTACGAAACCGGCGAGAGTCTGCGGCTGGATGAGGCCGGCATTGAGGAGGCCCTGGCCGGTACGCTGCGGGTGCTGCACCACCTGGGCATGGGGCCGGAAGCGCCCGCGCCCGCCCGGCCCGGCATCGTATGCCGCCGCCACACCTGGCTGCGGGCCCGCTGGGCGGGCTTGTTCCGGGCCATGGTGCAGAACGGGCAGTTCATCGAAAAGGGCCAGATTTACGGGTCCATTGCCGACCCGTATGGGCAGCAGGCTGTGCGGCTGGAGTCGACGGTGAGCGGCTACGTCATTGGCCTCAACCACATGCCGGTAGTAAACCAGGGCGACGCCTTACTGCACGTAGCAGTGCCGGAATAAACGGGCCGGCCATGGTGGCTCCCTTCATTTACTTGATTTTCTTATGTCTTTGCTATACCCCGCCGGGCGGGTGGTGCTGCGCCAGCTGGTAGCCGCCGACGTGCCGGCCTTTGCCGCTTACCGCGCGCTGCCCGAAGTAGCGCGCTACCAGGGCTTCGACTCTTACACCGTGAAGCAGGCGGCCGACTTCGTGGCCCGCAATCTGCAAACCACTATTCCGCCCGCACCCGGCGAGTGGGTGCAGATAGCCATTGCCCGGGCTGATACTGATGAGCTGCTGGGCGACTGCGCTCTGCACCTGAACGGGCACGACCCGCGCCTGGGTGAAGTAGGCATCACCCTGGACCCGCGCTGGCAGGGGCAGGGCTACGCCCGCGAAGCCTTGCTGGGCCTGCTCGGCTACTGCTTCGGGCAGCTGCGCCTGCACCGCGTGGTGGCCAATACCGACACGCGCAACCTGGCCTCGGTGCGGCTGCTGGAAAGCGTCGGCATGCGCCGCGAGGGCCACTTCCGGCAGAATGGCTGGTTTAAAGGCGAGTGGTGCGACGAATTTCAGTATGCGCTGCTGGGCAGCGAGTGGGCCGCTAGGCACTAGCCCCGCGGCGGGCGTACTTTTGCGCTTTACCCATTCTGATTTCTAATGAAAAACCCCGTGCAACTGGCTATCAATGCCGTGCTGCTGATAGCAGTAGCTGTTCTGTATTTTCTTCATTTCAGCAGCAAGCCGGCTGCTAAAGCTGTGGCTGTTCAGCCCACCGCGGCGGTAGTAGCTGACTCGGCCGCGGCCCCTGCCGAGGAGGAGCCGGCCGCTACGGAAGACACCGTCGCGACCGTGCTGGCAACAGCCCCGGCGGCGCCTGCTACCGGCGAGAAAATTGCCTACGTGGAGTCGGGCAAGCTGCTCGATGGCTACCAGGGCATGAAGGACGCCAAGCGCGCCTTCGAAGCCAAGGCCCGCAACTGGGAAAAGCAAAACCAGTCCATTCAATCCGGCTTTAAATCGGCCGTGGAGGCGTACCAGAAGTCGGCCGGTGGCATGACCAGCGAGCAGCGCGCCTCTACCGAGGAGAAGCTGGGGCAGCAGGAGCAGCAGGTGCGCCAGCAGCTGGCCGGCCTGCAGGCCCAGGCTCAGGAAGAAGAAGCTAAGGTGACGAGCACCGTGCTGAGCCGCATCAACAAGCAGGTGGAAGCCTACGGCAAAGCCAACGGTTACAAGCTCATCCTGATTGCCGCTCCCAGCGGCACCATTGCCTACGGCCGCAAAGACCTCGACATCACGGCGCCGGTGCTGACTTACCTGAACAGCGAGTACCGCAAGAAATAATTGCGTAGCGAAACGGGGGCATTAAACCCGGGTCGGGGGTGCTGCGTCTAAGGCGAGTAGGTTTTGTTTCACTCTTAATCAGCGCGCTACGGCGCGCAGAAGTATGCGGAGTAAATCATTGATGCTCGTTTTGGGGCTGTTGCTGCTGCTGAGCGGCACGGCCTCGGCCCAGCGGGGCTACTATGGGCCGCCGCGTGGGTACTACGGCCCGCCGCGCGGCTACTATTACGCGGCCCCGCCCCGGCCAATTTTGCCGCCCCCGGTGGTGTATTACGCCCCGCCGCCCCCGCGGGTGGTGGTAGTGCCGGCCCCGTACTGCGCCCCCCGGCCCGTGTACTACGGCTACCGCCCCCGGCGGCACGGCCGCTGGTAAGTGCCGTAGCAGGCAGCGGAAACAAGTTGAAGGCCCGTCAGCGAAAGCTGCCGGGCCTTCTGGCTGTATGATAACAGGGTAATAATGCTTAATCTTACGGCTTCAACTCATCCTCTATGCTCTAACCACTACACTGTATGAAGTCTTCTTCCCTGGCCCTGTTGGGGGCGCTGGCGCTGCTGAGCGCCTGCAGCCCGACGACTACCGAAACCGATAAAGCGGCGGCCGACGCGCCGGCCACTGGGCAGCCCGCCAATGCCGACAGCGCCGCGGCTCCGGCCGATGCCGTAGCCACCACTCCCTCGTCTGAGGCACCCACGCTGCGCGAGGCGCCATCGGCCCCGGCCCAGACCATGAAGCTGTCGTTCCGCTTTCAGCCCAGCAAGGACGAGGACAACCCCAGCGTGCCCAAAACCAGCGTGCACATCATGCTGGCCGGCGACAAAAGCCAGGACATCGACATGGGCCGCGTGGCCGGCAAGCCCGACATCGTGGACGAAGCCAAAGCCAAGCTGGCCAACTTCCCCGCCGGCATGATTGCCGGCTTCCGCAGCTACGAGCCCAACTCCGGCACCGGCTCCGACATGGCCGTGATGAACGTGGAGGGCCGCCGCCTGCGCATCCTGCAGCGCCGCATCGACGAGCAGGCCAGCGAGCAGTTTGAATTCAAAACGGCGCGGGAAGTGACCTTGCCGCCCAATACTACCGTGGTTGCGGAGGTGCCGGCTGCCAAGGCGAAGAAGTAGGGCCTCACCCCCCGGCCCCCTCTCCGGGGGAGAGGGGGAGCATGTTCCAATTTCTCGCAAACTCCAATTTTCACGAACAAATGCTTCATAAAAAAGCCCCGCCAGTTTCTGGCGGGGCTTTTCGTGAGGATAGTGGTGGGGCTATTCCTTGACCACCCGTTTAACCACGGTGCCTTCCTGGGTGTGCAGGCGCACGGAGTAGACGCCGGTGGGCAGGCTGCTCAAATCCAGCACTTGGGCCAGCGTGCCGCGCACGGCCGTGGCCGAGGTTTTCAGCACGACCTGTCCCAGCGTGTTCACCACGTCTACTTTCACTACGCCTTGCGGCTGCAGGCCGGTTAGCTCCAGCTGTACTTTGCCCAGGGTGGGGTTGGGGTAGAGGGCGGTGCGGGCTTCGAGCTCGGCGTTCGTGGTGGCCAGCGGGCTGGCCGGGGCCACGAAGTTGAGGAAGAAGCGCTGGCCGGAGTAGCTGGGGGCCATGGTGAAGGCGTAGGTGCTGTTGGTGGCCAGGTTCTGGCGGCGGTTCAGCACCCGGTCTTCCAGCCACACCTGGGTGCCGACCGGCACGTCGCTCAGGCCCGTGAGCAC